>Ga0078972_1005179_pt1 | contig 33762 bp, 27 predicted proteins | sample YelNatPaOPGAMG01_FD_67568 | JGI IMG/M metagenome (GOLD analysis project Ga0078972, IMG submission 67568) | Hot spring thermophilic microbial communities from Obsidian Pool, Yellowstone National Park, USA - OP-RAMG-01 (SPADES assembly) (version 2) | ecosystem: Environmental > Aquatic > Thermal... | reverse complement strand
CCTTAGTTTCACTACCTTAAATTAAAATACTCTGGCAATGATCACTCGATAATAGTTTTTCATCAACTACAAAAAGTTTTAAGTCAAAACAAGTTAACCAGAATTTTTGAGAGTCAGAATTTTTTTTGGTCAAAATTTTTAGGGGTCAGAATTTCTGGTTGAAATATGACCTGGGGTGGGTGGGGGGGTGGGTGGGAGAGAGATGATTGGAGTGGTTTTCGTTGACATCTTAGTTTAATTAATATATCTAAATTAGAGATTAATATTTATTTTACTTTTTAAATGCTTTTTTAAATTTAACATGGGTATGAAATTATAAATTTAACATGGGTATGAAATTTGAAATTTGATTATTTGAAGGGTATGAAATTTGAAGGTATGAAATTTGAAATTTTGAAATTTGGAGTATGAAATTGGAGAAGGAAGGGAATATAAGGGAATTACTCGGGATTGACGATTTTGTTTCCATTTATGAGAAAGAAATTCTTCAAGAAGGTCACCCCCCTCATGAAAAATCCATTATGCTATATCAAATTGGGTTAATTCAGGAAATTTTTAATAAGAATCCTGCGGAAGCTACAAGATATTATCTTTTATCTTTCAAGCAGGATGAAACTTTTATTTTGCCAGCTATTTCTGCTGGAGCCATTCTTTTCTCTGCCGGTTCTATGGAGCGTCTATTTCGCTTTTTCGAAACTATAGAAGCAGGAATAGAAAATGAATCCATTAAAACTGCAGTGTTAATGTTTATTATTGAATCCCTGAAATATTTAGGTAAGAAAGAAGATTGCAATAAATACTTAGAAGAACTTATTCCTCTCGGGAAGTATCCTGTTCATTCCAGAATATTACAGGAGTGGGAAGCCCTGGAAAGCGGGGATGAGGAAAACTCTTTTAAGATTGTGGAGGAGTGGAAAGTTGCATCCGAAAATTCCTATGTAAGGTCACATTTATGCCTTGAACTGGCAAGATTTTACGAAAAAATAGGTAATAGAGAACTTGCTCTGGAAGTTCTTCGGGAGGGGATCCATAACGGGAGAGATTTTTTCCCAACAGTACCTGAGGCAATAAAATTTGTTCTTGAAATAGGTGACAGGTCTTCTCTGGAAAGTATTCTCATTGCAGAAATAGATGCTATGATTGGGGGTGGTGGGGGTAGTGACCCGGGTTCGAGATTTCTTTTGCTTTCACCTAACAATGTAGATGAAGGCAGTGCTTATCTCGCATTGCTTCTGAGGTGTCTGGCCGGTTCAGCTCAATCCCTTTCTTCCAGTTCCAAAAAGAAAATTTTTGAGACGGTTTTTTCTGCGATGAGAAATGCTAACCTTCCATTGTCTTTTCTCCTTCTAATTGATCTTGCAAAAGAATATGGAGATCAGAGGGTAATTGATGAGGTTATTTCTGAGACACTGGCTCAACCAATTGAGCCTGTTGAAAAAGCGTGGCTTTTATGGAATAGAGTGGGTATTCTTATCTCTTCTGGAAAAATACAGGATGCTACCGAAGTTATCAAGGAAATAAAGAATCTCGGATTTTCCTCGGGTATCCTTGATTCTCTGTTGCTTCTTTTGCAGTTTGGACAGGATAAAAATGATGAAGTTCTTGCTTTTATGCAATCATTAGTTGAAACCGAACAATCACCAGATATTTCGATGGTAGCAGCACTTGCTGAAATGAAATGGATTCTGGCAAAGGATGTACAGGGAATGGCTAAAATTCTCGCTCCTTATGATAAATATCATAATGGAATAGAGGATCTTGCATACATATCTGCTGTCAAAACTGGCGATTTAACTTTAAAGGAAAAAGTTTTGAAATCATTACTCGAAGGAAGTGCTGCCAGTCGCATTTTTGCAGACACTGAACTTGTTAGGTTTTATGCGTTTGAAAAACAGGATCCATTAGAAACTATAGGATTTACCGAAAAATTACTTCATGAAAGAATTGAGTCTTTTCTTTCTGTATGGGCTTCTTTGATTGGGTTATGGAAGTCTAAAACCTTAAATATGAATCAAAAAGCCGGTGAATTTTTAAAGACGCTGGCAGGGAGTATTTCTCTTCCATGTTTTCATCCCCAATCCCTTCAGTTTTGGGCTCCACCATTAATAGGTGTCAACATAGTAAAAGAAAAGGTAGAAGTGGAAAATTCCCATGATAAACAGGGATATGGGACTCCATTTGAAGAAGCACGAATACTAAATCTAATTGATTGTCATTTCATTCTCAATTTGGTTGAGAATAACAAAAAAACAGAGGAATTCGCAGAAAAATCAGCAAATTGGCTTATTAAAATCATTAATGAATATCCAGAAGATGTTCCAATTTCTTTTGTTGCTTCAATTTTCGGTATTTTGATGCAGAGGCTGGGTGAAACCCCATCAGGCACCAATCTATGGGAAGCTTTTAACACTTCCCCATCACTCGTAGCTTCTTTTTCTCATTTAATGGCTTCGCTATCTTTGCTTGAGGAAAATCCAGAACCCCGAAAAATGCTTAAATCATTATGTAACCTGGGTGAGGGGGGTAGTAAGGGGGGTAGTAACCTGGGTGAGTGGGGTGAGGGGGGTAAGGGTGAGGGGGGTAGAGGAGGAGAGGGGGGTAGGGGAGAGGGGAGGAGTAACCTGGGAAAGGGGGAAGGGGGAAGAGAGATAGAGGGGGAAAAGGAAATTGAGCAAAATAGGGATATAGACTTACTGAATTCTCTTTCTGCAATATTCATAGATTCTGATTTTACAAGGTCAATTACTTACCTCGAAAAGTATTTGAAGTCTAATCAAATTGACGCGCAAACTTTTTTCTCCCTTTTAATGGTGTTACCTCTTGGATCGAAATGGAAAGAATGGTCCAATTTGTGGTTTGAATGGCAGGCAAAACATCCTTCGGATTTCACCACAAAGTATGGGTCAGACCTAAGAAGGAATGCGATTCTGACATCTATTTTGCTTGGAGATAATTTAGAAAAACTATACGAAACTGTTGATGAATCTTCTTTAAATATTGGAGAGGACCCTATTTTATTACTGTTTAAGTTTTTAAAGGATTTTAGTAAAGGAGAGGCAAAATCTCTGGATGAAATTTTGACTGCATCAAGAATTTGGATTGATAATTCAGAAAGCCGGGGCTGGCTTTCTTATCACCGCGCACTCGTTTCTTCATTGAGCGGTCGCCCGCCTAAAACTGTCGATGAGATGCTTGTTCTTCCAGACATTTTGAACATGAATTCGAATATCGCATCTGTTATTGATGATGGCCTCCTCAACCTTACAGATTCTATTATGGAATCTTCTATCAAAGAGCTAAAGTCTGTTAAAACAAATGAATGGAGAGGGCTGGCACTGCTCGAAACAGGGGAATTCTTTGAAAGTGCCGCAAATACCCATCATGCTTTTGAGTGCTATGTGGAAAGCCTGAGAACTAACCCACATTGCCTGGGTGCCATATTGGGCATTATGAGAACTGCTCCCCCACTCAAAGAACATGCAACAATGGGATGGGCTCTGGAGGCTTACTCTAAATTGGCATCAGACCCTTCTATAGCAGCCTCAAGGTTAATAGAAGCAGCTGAAAGTTATAAAATTGCAGGTGGGAAAGATGCTGATGTTTTAAGGTGTTACGAGAAGGCTTTTGATATCGACCCATCTAACGATAGGGGTTTCCATGGATTGGTATCAGCGCTTGAAAAGACTGAAGATAAGTCCCGTCTTATAAATCTTATTGAAAGAAGGGTCGGAGTTGCAAGCGATTACAATGAATTACAGCTACTGCTTCTAAAACTTGCAGATTTGAAAAGAGGGTTACGGGACTTTGAAGGAGCCCTGATAGCGGTAGAAGATCTTCTTCTGATTGCGCCCGAAAATTCAACTGAAAAACTGACTGCTATGAGATTAAAAATGGACATTTTGATTCAGGTTGGTAAATATGAAAAGGCTTTTGAAGTAGGTCAAGAAATTTCCTCAAAAATCTCCGATCCTATAGCCCGCAGAGGAATTATAACAACATGCATTAATCTCGCTTTTCAGAAAATGAATTCTCCTGAAAAAGGATTTTTGTTCTGCATGAAATTAATAGAAGAAGGAGAAAGCGACCCCGAGTTTTTGCAAAAAACTCTGAGAATAGCATTAAAAATGGAAAAGTGGGAAGACGCAGCAAAAATACAGGATGCAATTGCAAGGAAGTCAGGAACAAAAAAGGAAAGAATTTTAAATTTATTCAAAAAAGCAGAGATTTATTTACGATATGCCAAAGATTCTGAAAAAGCGGATGAGGTGTTCAAAACTATTTTGAAAGAAAACCCAACTTCATGGGAGACCCTGATTAGATGGCAGTCATCCAGAGGCTCAAAACCAATCAAATCTGATGAATTGGAAGAATTTGTCGATAACGCTTATAGTGTATTACAGAAAGACCCACTGAATATGGAGGGTTTAAACTTTTTGGTTCGCGCTAACAGGATATTATTAAATACAACAACTGCACGATACCTTGAATCAATATTAGAATTTTTATCCGGGTCTGAATCCAAGAAGATTCCTGCTCCTCCTGGTGTGAGGACATCACTTCCTCCTTCTCAAATAGTTCTCCCTTCTGGCGTTCTCGAAACTGAGGACATTGAAGACCTCGGAGATTATGAAGATAAAGCAAAAAGTATTGGTGAAGTCATTAAAACTCTGGACTCAAGTAAATTTATAGAAGCTCTGATAAAAGAGGGTTGGATTAAAAAACCTGACGAAGGAGAAACGGAAGAGAGTGCAACAAGTATTTCAAAGTACATCATAGCATGGGGAAAGGTTTTTGGTATTGATGATGTTCAGATTACAAGGAGCAAAAAAGAGGGTGATGGTGACTTCATCAAGATTCACCCCACAATTTCAGGTTTAATAGTGATTGGAAGTCAGGTTAATACGCCCCTTCAGCCATCTAATGCATTTGCTCTGGGATTCCATCTTTACAACATAAAGAAAAGTTTTCGTTTGTTGAGTTTGCTTGAAACGCAAAAACTTTTAGCGTGTTTAAAAGGAGCAATACTACGAAGCGGATTTAAACCTGATGAAGCAGATATAATTTCTGATGACGATAAAAAGGCAGAAGAAATACTTTCATCCTTCGTCGCTGATGAACAGATTACTTCGATATCTAGAGTAGTACAAAATTCAGGTTTCCTCAGCATGAAAGATATACAAAGAGTTTGCTTGTCGCTCTATGCCGGACCTTTAAGGGCAGGTTATCTGGTTTCCGGGAAACTCATAGGTCTTTTTAATTTCCTGTATCCAGAGTTTATTTCCGCAGAAGAAGTTCCTCCTTCGAGAATTGAAGAAATGATAAAATCCGATGAGAGACTGAAAGAGGTTCTACGTTTTGCTTTGTCGAAAAGATATGAATTATTAAGACAGGTAATTGGACTTGATTTTTAGAGTTGGTAGGCATGACGCATAAAGAAAAAAAAGGTAAAAAAGACGATATCTTAGGTGAAATTTTGGGCGAGGCTGTAATAGAGGGTGAGGGCGCGGAAGAATCTGACCTCGACGCAGATTCTGTTACCATAGATGTTGGTGAAGATATTGAAGGGGGGAACATTTTTCAAGAGGGGGAATTTTTAGTATATGATAGCGCTGAGGCAGAAAAATCATTAAAAAGTGTTTCAGGTAAAGAAGAAGATGAAGTTGTTATTGTTGAGGATGTAGAGTCGGGGGCAGGGGAAGTATCTTCAATAACACCAATTGAATGGAGTGCAGAGGAGTGGGAAAAGGTTGTTAAGAGAATTGAAAAAGATGCTGAGTTCCAGATGGACCCGGCTATTTCTGCACATATGTTTGCTGAAGCAGGGAGAATTCAAGAAAAGAGGCTTGGAAATTCTGATTCTGCACTGATTTTATATGATAAAGCACTTAAAAAAGACCCCCGTTGTTTGCCTGCTTTACAGGGGAAAAGAAGGATTTTACTCAAGTCGGGAAAAAGAGATGAAGCAATTGGTATTCTAAAAAGAGAAAATGAAATAGCTCAAGACGCTCAAGATGACCTTTTAAAGTGGAGGATTGAATCTGCAATCAGTTCACTAAAATTCTGGTTTAATCAGGATAGCAGTGTTGCTCAGAAATTTTCTGATCTGTTTAATGCTTGCCCGAATAATCCGTACCTTGCCTTCATGGAATTTTCAAATAAATGTTTAAGTAATGACCCTGCCGGTGCGGGTGAGATTTTACTGCGGATTTCCGAAATGACCAGAATGAAACCCATCCGAAGGATACTTTCCAGTGCTGCAGGGATTGCTTTTGAAATGTCGCAGCGATTCGAGGATGCACAAAATGCCTATCGTAGGGCTATAGGTGAGTCAAAAGTTGAGGAAAGTGATATGGGTGCAGTACTTGGGCTATGGAGGATGAGTATTAGAGATGGGAAATGGGCCGAAGCAGAAAATTATTCAAATATTTCTCTTGAGGATCCGGACTCAACCCTTACCACGGGTCACAGATTCTTTCTTGCATCCCAGCTTCTTCTAATCCCTCAAAAATTAGAAGAAGCTGAATCGCTTTTCATGTTAATTCCGGAATCTCCTGCTTCTTTGATTCTTCGTTTCCTTTCGGTTGCTGGCAGGGACCGTGAAAAGGAAATCGAATATTTGAAAAAACTTGAAGGGAAAATATTTGGTAGTGATGCTTTAAAAGCAGCTTTGCAGTGGATACTGAGTACAAAGGAGGCTTCTTCATCAAGTAAAATTGAGTGGCTTAAAAAGTCTCTTAACTGTTATTCAGGATTTATTTTGCCGGAATTGGAGCTCTTAAAGTTGTTATCTTCCTCCAGTTCAGAAGAAGACCGCTCTTTTCTCCTTTCGATAATTAATGGTTTTTTATCTCAACCTGATAAACTATGGCTTGCTATACATGGAGGTTTGACTCTAATCGAGCAGGGAAATGATAAGGATGGAAGGGAAGTTCTCTACAGGGTATTAAAACAACAAAAGGATGAGAACCTTTTATGGGTAGTGGGTCTTTATAACCTCGCTAATCAGAATGAAATTGAATGGCTTAACCTTATGTCCCTTTTTAGTGGAATTATAAATGATTCGGAAGTTCTTACTGGTGTCAGATTGCTTCAGGCAGATATGATAAGAGCTATCGAGAATAAAAAGGATAGTGCGAGAGATATTATCCGAAACCTTATTACGGATGGAGTTACCAGTGTATTTCCGTACAGATTGCTTGCTATGGATGATGAGTCCTGCAGGGATACAGTTATCTTTAACTTTAAGTCCATAATGGAAATGCTCGATGCTCCCAAGGGAGAAGAAGCGGTTCTTCCGGTTATGATGCTAATGGGGGAGGGTATTTTTAATAACGCTCAGGAACGAATTTCAATTTATCGTAAAATTCTCGAAAAAAGACCGGGTTACCTCCCCGCTTTTTGTGCTTTGAGAAGGGAACTGCTGAGCGGTAAAAGATACAAAGAATATCTTGATTCAATGGAAGAATTTTTTAGTGTAGCGGGGAGGAGAGAGGGTAGTTTATTTGATAATGACCGACTCGCACTCCTTGTTATTTCGAATGAATATTTTCATGAAGATAATAAGATTGATGATGTCGTTCAGAAATATGGGAATGACCCATTTTTTGCTATCCATTTTTCTAATGCAGGTGCTTTACCTTCTATTTCAGCTTCTGCAATAGAACAAATAGCAAATATGTTGCCTCCTTTAAGAGCGCAGAGTTGGTGGTTTGAGGCTGCAAGAAAGTGGATGGGTTTGAATAGGCAGAGAATGATGGATTGTATAAAGAAACTGGAAGATGAAAAATGGAAGAGATGTGGAGATTTCCTAATAGAAGCAAATTCCTGGCTGGAGAAAGATTGGACAGGCGTCACAGAAAGGCTTCTTGAAAGTCTTCGCAATATTCCGGAAGGGGTGGGGCAAAATCCTGTTTTAAGCAAAGTGGCTTATATTGACCTTATGCTCAGGCAGGATTTAAGTATTGGGTTTGCTGAAGTTGAGTCGCTTGTACAAAATCAAGGTAATGTTCCAATAATAGAATTAAGGATGCTTTTAAAACATATTCTCCGTGAAGGCAGGTATGAGGAGGTCCTTCCGATTCTGAGGTCTTTATGTCTATCTGCAGGAGATAGCGAAGAAGCAAGGGCATGGGCATGGATAGGGTTTAGGTTTGCTCGCGATGATGACATGGCTTCTGATATGATTTATTATGAGCTTTTGAAGGATACGGAAAAACTTGCAGGTGATGTTCCACTCCTTTTGCTCAAGAGTATTCTTGCTCGTAAAAGGAACGATTACTTTGAAATAGCAAAGATTCTGGAAACTCTCATACTCTCTTTTGAAGGGGACAGGGAACAGGGTGCCTTGATGTGGGTTATAGCTCTTTTACTCGCTGATAAAGATCTCGATAGCGCTTTGAATATGGTAAAAGAAAGCGTTGCAAAATTACCTCTCAACCCTGGTGCGGCATATCTTCTTGAGCGAATTGCTGAATTAAAAGAAGATTGGCCTTCAGCGGCAATGGGTGCAGGAGTTGCTGGAAGATTATTTAAAGAGCCTCAGCATATGTCTAATTTTCTTTTGAAAGCAGCATCAATTTATAAAGAAAAAATGGGTGAAATTGGATGGGCAACCCAGTGTTATGAAGAAGTTCTTAGTATGGATCCTTTGAACAGGGATGCATTTGAAGGGCTCAAATCCTATTGCGTTGAAACAGGTTCATGGGATAGGTTGTGTTCTCTTATCGAGTCAAGAATACTTATGGTTCAGGATGACTATGAGAAACAGTCGCTAAGAATGGCGTTGTCAGAAGCTTATGAGAAAGCAGGTAGATTGGAAGATGCGATAAAAATAGACCTTGAAATTGTTGATGCTGAACCGGAATCTCCTCGGGCACTTCAAACCCTTGCTCAGCATGCTATTAGTGCAGGACAGTGGGAAACAGCAGCCGCGAGTCTTCAGCAATTTCTGGCGCTTCCCGTTTCAGATGAGGAAAAAGTTGAGACATTCATGAAACTTGGAAATATTTATATTGAGCAAATTCCGGATTTGCAAAGGGCTATTCACTGTTATGAGCAGGTAAATGAGATTGGTCCTCTTGATCTTGAGGTCGTTGAGAAACTTGCTAATCTTTACTTTAAGGCAATGGACTGGGAGAAGGGAATTAAGCAGGTTCAGATTCTTTATGAAAATGCTGAGGATACACAGCAGAAAGTTAAGTGGCTCGTAATGGCAGGAAAGTTTTTTGAAGAAGGGGCAAAGGATCTCAAAAGGGCTGAGAAAACTTACGAATCAGCCAGAGCCATGATGCCTACAGCCCATGAACCTGTAGTGAGCATGATAAAACTATACAGGAAAATTAATGATGAGCAGGCTCTTAAATTTTTAATTCACAGGAGTATTGGAGATTTGAAAGTTTTTCAGCAGAAAAATCCTGATGATATGACCATTTATCATACCATTATGCATATACTTTCTGAAGCAGGGGATAGAACTGGCACGAGAATTATAGGTACTTTGTTAAATGCATTCATGGAAATCTTACCGGATGAAACTCTTGCACTCGAAAAAGCAGGGGGTGAGATTTCATGGCAGGGGGGTTCATGGATTACTTCTCCTGAACTTGAAGAACATTTGCTTCCAACTTCAATAACTTCCGGATTTAAAATGCTGATGCAGAAACTCGAGAGCATAATTCTGAAAAGTTTAACGGTTTTACCTGAAAAATATGGGATTTCAAGTGGAACAAAATTACAGAAGAGGTCTCCTGAAGATGAAGCAATACTGGAGGAAGTAGCTGGTTGGTTTGGTGTAAAGAAATTTCAGGTTCATCTCGTGGATTTAGTTCCTAATATGCTTGCAATTTTACCGGATTCTCCGGCAACTTTAGTGATTGGTGAACCACTGTTCAGGCAGCTAACCCGAAATCAAAAGCGTTATGTTTTTGCGTGGGGTTGTAAGATTGTTTCAAGTGGAATGCTTCCACTGTATTGCCTGTCAGAGGATGAACTTGCTGGTTTATGGGTTGCAGTCATCCAGCAATTTGAACCATCTTTTTTTATCGCTGGAGTGCCTGCTGAATCGTCTTCCAAATTTACTTATAAGTTGCAAAAGAATATGTCAAAGAAAATTAAAGAGGAACTAATTGGTATTGCTCTTGAATGTTCCTCAGATCCTAACATTCAGCCACAAAAGCTTTATTCTGCGCTTTTAAATTATGCTGATAGGGCAGCTCTTCTTGGATGTGGAAGTATTAAAGAAGCAATAAACTTCCACTGGAGGCTTCATGTAGGTGGTCATGACCCGGTTACATCAGGTGCTCAGATTCAGGATGTTTTGAGTGAAAGCGAGGTAGTGGCTATGCTTTGTGAATTCATCATTTCCGGAGGGCTTGCAAAATGCCTTGATTTTTATCCGGGCGGAATATGAGATTATGACTGATGTTGTGGCTATTTATGGGGGGTCATTTGATCCCCCTCATATAGGGCATTTTCTTGCAATGGCATCTGTTCTGGCTCTCGAAAAGGTTGATAAAATAGTGATGGTTCCCTCTGCATTCCATCCCTTTGGTAAGGGAGTCGCGCCATTTGAAGATAGAGTAAAAATGTCCAGACTTGTCGCAAAAAAATTCCCTCGAGGTAGAGTTATAGTTTCTGATATTGAAAAGAGGAAGAAACTTGATGGGAAAACGATTAATACGATTCGAGCGTTGCGCATTGAAATGAATCTACAAAAACTTCGGTTTCTGGTTGGCGCTGATATACTTAAGGAGAAGGATAAATGGTATCGCTTCGATGAAATAGAGAAAGAGGCACCTTTGATAATTATAGGCAGGAAGGGGGGTGAGAATTGTTTCGGTTATGATTTTTTGCCTGAGGTTAGTCCTGTTAGTTCCACTATGATTCGAAACATGTTGAAAGAGGGTAAAGATTGCAGAGCTTTTGTTTTTCCTGAAGTGCTTGAGTATATAGAGCGCAGGGGACTTTATAAATGAAGGAGAATTTCATTAGAAAAGTATGTGTAGGAGTCATAGGCTCCAGAATCGTTGAGGAAGAAGTAGCAATTATAGCAAGAAAGGTAGGGGCTTTGATATATCGCCTTGGCACAAATTTAGTGTGTGGTGGGATGGGAGGTGTAATGGAAGAAGCATGCAGGGGTTTTTTTGAAGAAAGAAAAAGAATGGGAGGATTAGAGAAGGGAAAGGGTGTTACTATTGGGATTATTCCCGGAGGTAATCCGGAAGATGCCAATCCTTATGTCGATATTGTTATTCCTACATCCATGGGACTCGCTCGAAATTTTATAGTTGTTCAGACATCCGATGTTGTAATTGCTATTGGGGGTGAAGCAGGGACGCTTAGCGAAATTGCAATGGCATGGCAGTTGGGCAAGAAAATAATTGCCATTGAATCAACTGGAAAATGGGCTTCGAAAGTGGCAGGCACAAAAATTGATGGCAGGAGAAATGATGAAATAATAGGAATAAAAGATTTAGATGAACTTGATAGAATGCTCAGGAACATAGTGAAAAATAAAATCTCACAAAGTCAAGATGAGTGATGCACGAATGGTATAAAGAATATCCCAGTTAATTGTCGGGGTAGAAACCTTTTCCCCTTCTTGTTTTCTGATTTTGAAAAAGAAAAAACTTGCACCTCCCAATGATGCTTCCGGAACGAACATCAGGGTTGGGGCAAACTTCCAGAAGGCAATGCGACCCCCTATTTTTATGTTTCCTCCTACATAACCTATGAGCCAGTCTTCAGGTGCTAATTCGTTGAGAGTCATGTCCTTTGTGAGTCTTGTCTCTCCAAGCCCGAGCCCAACCCATAAATCGAAAAAAATGCTATTTACTCCGCCATTGTATCGAGTTCCAAAGGCTATCCCCCCTCCCCTGAATCTTCCTGTGAAAAGGTACTCATCAAGTGTGCTACTACCTATTGTAACCTGGTAAGGTTTTACATAGCCGATGTATCCTGCACCAAAGAAAAATGATGGGAGTTTTCCTGTTGCAGCGTGGATTATGGCCATTGGGTCTCTTGAAGGGAAATAGTTTACACCTATAAGTGCTGTTTCGTAATTGGAACTTATGCTCATTTTATCCTCAGTTGACTGGCAATCGGCAGTGTCTGCTGATTGATTGTAAGGGACAATACAGACATTTTTACCACTGTGAACTTTTGCATTTGTAAGGAATGACCTTGCTTCGTATCTTATGGTTGGTTCCCATGCATCGCTAACTGGAAAACCAAGAGAAATTAAAAACCATGCTGCTGTTAGTGCGTAAGAGCCGTAATTTGCTGCACTGGAAAATTCGGAAGGGCGAGGATTTGCAACATTTGTTGTTTCGTAATATCCTCGACTCAAATCAAGCCACTCAAAAAGTCTTGCTCTCACTTCGACATGCCAGGTGAAATAATTTGCTGCATAAACTGATACAGTTGGATATTGCTGGGGCAACCATCCTCTGTATCCTCCCCCTGCTTCGAGGTCAAGTTGAAACTTGCGGTGGATTACCCTTTTGGGTAAATCAGGATTTCCAAGCCAGAAAGTCCATGTTTTTTTCGTACCCTGCACTTTGGCGCCAGTGTTATCGGAAGAAATCTGATTGCTGCTTGAAGTTTTTTTCTTTTGTGTAGTTGGCTGAGTTTGGGATTGAATTGCCTTTTTTTTCAAAGGCTTTTGTTCTTCTATTGTGCTTGCTTTTTCCAGATTTTCTTCCACATGCTGCTTAACTTTTTCTCGAATCGTTTGAGCGAAAGTATATTTTTGATAAATTAGGATTGCAGATGCAATAATTATGGCTACAAAAAATGATGTTTTACAAATTATTTTCAATTAAATTACTTTCTATGAAAAATATTAATATAATAAATTGGACATTGCAACAACAAAAAAATTTACCCCTCAATCCCTACCCAGGTTAGTTTCACCAATTTCATTTTCCATTTACCCCTCCACCACCACCATCCCTAACCACCACCATCCCTACCCATGTTATTTTTACGAATCATCTTTTCCTCCTTACCCAGGTTAGTTTTCAGCATCTCACCATCCTTACCCTCATCACACATCCTTACCCAGGTTAGTTTTCACCATCCTTACCCAGGTTAGTTTAATCTAATTCATTAACACTTTTTTCCTCCTTACAACTTTCCTCTCTCTCTCCCTACTCATGTTAATTTATCATTGCCTGTTTACTTTTTGCAACACAACTAAAAAATTGTAAAACCTCAAACATGTGAAAAATTGATACATCGTGGTAACATTAAACATTTTATTGGTAAAGATTATGGAGTTAAATAGCATTAGACAGGAATAGTAGGGAATTAAAAAAGTAAACTGTGAAGGATATTTAAAAAGGGGTAAAAAAACGGATAAATAATAACATGGGAGCGGAACTTTGAAATATCTATATCCTCATCTTCTTCATCTTCGACTTCAACGGGTTTATCCATTTCACCCATCCACCCTACCCATGTTTATTTTCCACTCTACTACTACTATCCTACCCATGTTAATTTATGATTCTCTGTTTATTTTTTCGATACCTGTAAAAATTGTAGACAGTCATGGGAAAATTTTGCCCACCCCCAGAAATGAAAATTTGAATTTAATGGATTCCTGCTTCCGTAGGAATGACCAATTGTGTCCGTTCGCAGGCTGATAGAAGTGGAGTCCACCGATAAGCGTGCATATAGTTCCATGGTCGAAAGGCTAATTTTTATAGTAAATCTGCAAACATGTGAAAATTTAATACACCCTGATAACGATTGAAACCTTTCTGATAAAATTAACATGGGAGGGGGAAAAAAAAGGAAAAAAGATAACGATTGAAACCTTTCTGATAAAATTAACATGGGAGGGGGAAAAAAAGGAAAAATAACATGGGAGGGGAAAAAAAGGGAGGGGGAAAAAATAACATGGGATAGGAATTGGGGGGATGGGAATTGGGGGAATAGGGGGACAGGGACGGGGGAATGAAATTAACATGGGACGGGGAGAAAAGACGGAAAAAAAAGGGAAAAATAGAAAAAAGGAAAAAATAACATGGGACAGGAATGAGGGGACGGGAATGAGGGAAATGAGTGGAGGGGAATGGTGAGGGGCGAACGGATGTAACATGGGACGGGTGTATTATGGGTGTATTGGACGGGTGTATTTGGGTGTATTGGAATTGGGGGGACGGTAAAATGCTGGGGGGATAATGGATGCTATCAACTAGTGGTTGAAGCAGGGAATCAGGCAGTAATCTCTGTGGGATGTTTGTGATTTAGGTATAAAATTTGATTTTATTCGAGGAGTTTTTTGAATTTTAGAGCGTCTTCAAACATATTTGTATTGTTAAAAAAACAATATGTTTCTTTTTTCTCAATGCAATTCTCTTTGAGTTTTATTAAGTCATCGTCTGTATAGCGATATTTGTAATCACCTATTCCGTGCAGGCGAAAATATGCAAAATGCCCATAAAGGGGTTCGCTTTTAAATGGGTCAACGCAATGAATGAGTCCAAGTTCCGCACACATTGCTTTTATCTCTTTTTCCTCCCATTTTCCCCTCGGTTCCCATATTAAGATAAATTCTTCCCTTTTAATTTTACTAAAAAATTTCTTCATATTATTTTTATTTTCGCTTGTAGGTTGAAAACCTGGTGGCATTTGAAAAAGTATTTTATTTGCTTTTAATGTTCTGGCTATCTCTTTTGTTTTCTCCCATGCTTCAAACACCTTTTCTGTAGGCTTAAAAAAACCGTAAAGTTCTTTTTCTTTTTCGGGAATTGCCATTTCGAATTTTCTATAGGTGGGACTTGAAGGTAGGTGAGTTATTAACTGTGACGCCTTCAGTGTAAATTCGAATTTCTCAGGTGCTTCTTCTCTCCATTTTATAATGTTTTTCATATCCGGAAATCTGTAAAATGTTTTTTGAACCTCGACTATTTCAAAGTTTTTATAGTATTTACCTCGTGATACTGTAAATCCACAGCATCCAACTTTGATTGTGCCCCCTTTTTCGTCACTTTTCATAGACATCATATTATGAGCATTGCAATGCAAATTATTATTCCGTAAACACCCCCTATTATTAATCCGTACCCCATAATATCTTTGAATTCCAGTCTTGCTGCAGCCATAATTGGTATTGCCCAGAAAGGCTGGATTAAATTTGTCCACATATCTCCGTAAGCATAAGCCATGGCAGCTTTTGCAACAGGAACATGCAATCTTGCGGATGCTTCGATTAGATATGGTGCTTCAATTGCCCATTTTGACCCACCGGAGGGAACAAAATAATTCATAAAAGCGGAATAAACAGTAACTATCAAAGGAAATGTTTTTGTGCTTGCAACAAATACGAAAGCATTTGAAAGAATTTTTACAAGAAGAGTCCCTTTTATTATACCAAAAATTCCTGCATAAATAGGAAATTGAAGAACAATCCCATGAAGCAGTCTGCTTCCTCTTTCTGCAGCTTTTGCGAGAGACGCTGGATTTTTGTGGAGAAATATCCCTATAACGAGAAAAAGGAGGTTAAGTGTATTTAATCCAAAAGCGGACTTTTTAAAAAATAATTCATATATTAGATATGCACCACCAAGTAATCCAATCAATACATTGAGCGCTCTACTATATTCGATTTTTTGTGCGAATGATTCCATTCGATGCTCTGCATGTTCAATAATTTCATTTTCTCCTTCTTCCATTAAATTTAACTCCTGAATTTCCACTGATTCAGGAACCATCATTTTAACAGCTATGGCTACTGCAATTATTATGACAATTACGAGTATAATATTAAACGAAGTAAATATCGTCTGACTGATAGGGACTATTCCCGTGCTCCTGGATAAAAAATGACCTGGTGTTGCAAGGAGAAGGGGGACAGAACCGGAAAGCCCTGCGTGCCATGTTGTTCCAAGACCGAGATAGGCTGCCGCCGCAAGTAACTTAATTTCTACTCGTTTTCGCATAGAGACAGCTGTCCTGAGGAGCATTGCTCCTGTAACCAACCCCAACCCCCAGTTTATCCATGATAGAATCATAGATATCAAAGCCACCAACACAACAACTCCTGACGGCGAGCGGGGTATTGATATTAACCATTTTAGTAATCTTCTTACAGGTGATGAAACCGCAATGAGATACCCTGTTAAAATTACAAGGCACATCTGCATTGCAAATTCAAGGAGCGTCCATACACCTTCCCCCCATGCGACAATACACTTACTCAGTCCACCCCCAGCAGTCTCCCGTCCTGTAATGGTTTCTACTGCAAAGGCAGAAATAAATGTTATACATGTTAAAATTAGTGCTATTGAAAGAGAACCTGGAATCCATTTTGAAGTCCATCGGGTCAGTGTTGAAGCAGTTCTGGCAAGTATAGTCACTTTAACATAAACCTCCACCGTCAACTATGAGAGTTTGTCCCGTTATATAACTCGCTGCATCCGAAGCTAAAAAAAGTACAACTCCTGAAATTTCATTCACATTTCCATGCCTTTTCATGGCAACAGTTTTAAGAGCTTCAGCCCGTAAAAATTCATTTTCAATCAAAACTTTTGAAAAATCGGTTTCGACCAGACCTGGTAAAACTGCATTTACCCGGATTCCAGCCTCAGCCCATTCCCTCGCCATCTGTCGCGTCATCTGAACGAGTGCAGATTTGCTGATACCATAAACTCCCAGTCCTGGCCATGAACGCAAAGCTGCCGTGGAAGCAATGTTTATTATGACACCTGACTTTTGTTCAATCATTCTTTTTGCAATTTCTGTGGTAAGGAAAAATGGTCCTTTGATATTTACATCCATAATTTTATCCCATGCTTTCTCATCTATCTGGAGTAGTGGCAAAAAAACAGGGTTGGTGGCAGCATTGTTCACAAGTATATCTACCCGTTCAACTGCCTGAAAAATTTTTTCGACAAGATTTTTTATATCTTCCATTTTTCCCATGTTTGCAGAAAACGTATGAATTTCAACTCCCTCCTGCTCAAGATTTTTCCTCAGAGCATCAAGTGCTTCCTGTTTTCTACTCGAAATAATTAGATTGCATCCACTTCGTGCAAAGTCTATTGCTATTTGCCTGCCTATTCCCCTGCTGGCTCCAGTGATGAGTGCAGTTTTTCCTTTAAAATTATAATTTTGCATTTTTTCTTTTCTCCTTTTCTTTTTTTTCTTCCTTTTTTCTATAGGAATTTTTATCACATTTTTCAACTATAAATAACTTGCACCCTTCAAAATTTTATTCCTGCGGAAGCAGGAATCCACTCATACAGCAGGAACCTATTATAGTTGTGGTTTTTCGCTTGAGTTTATCATTTGAAAACGGGGACCAGAAGGGCTATTTAATTGCGTAGAAAATGGAATCCGATGCTAAAAAGTGGAAGGGGCAAGTTATAAATAAATATTGAAAAAATTTTTTTTTGCATTTAACTTTTTACTCAAAAACAAAAGGGGTAAAAAGATGGTAGCTTCAAAGGTAACTTCAAAAAATCAGACTATGAGTGGCAAAACTATAACTATTTCTCCGAGGGGTTTTGTCACATGCGATGATGAAAACCTTGTCAGGTTCTGGCAGGATCAAGCAGGAGAATGGAAGGTATCTTCCCTTGGTCCGGATGTTTTGATTCTCGAGAAGTTCGCTTCACAGAAACCAGGGACTACAGGGAAAATTCTACTTGGAGGAGAAGTGAAAGGAGAGGGGTGGATTGCTGATGTAATAGGGCTTATTGCTAATTCAAAGTGGAGTGGTATTCTAACTGCCATTCATGGAGAAACTTTGAGAAGACTTTTTTTTGATGCAGGAGCACTCAGATTAGCTTCGAGTACCAGTAAATCGGAACTTTTAGGAGAAGTTCTTGTAAGGGAGAATCTGGTAAGCCGTAACCATCTCGAAGAAATTTTGAAGGAAACTGGTGCCAGTATGAGAGTAGGTGAAGCACTGGTAAAAAAAGGATTGTGCACAACCACGGATATTTTCAGGATGATATGTAAACAGGTTGAGGAGATATTTTTTTCAGTGATTTTGATGGATAGCGGGTGGTACTATTTTACTGAAACTTCAGAAATGCTTGAATTGCCTGCATTTCTCTCAATAGATACTTCTGCTTTGCTACTCGATGCGGCGAAGAGGATTGATGAAATTTCGTATTTTAAGAAAAAAATTCCTGGAACTGGAATAATCCTAAGGCGCAAAAGAAGGACCTTCCCGCCACGAATGCAACCACTTGAAGCTGACTTTTTAGGCAGGTGCGATGGTTTGAAGACAATTGGTAAAATAGGTGAAGAAACAGGTATTTCAGATTTTGAAGCAATGAAGATGGCGTATCAGCTACTGGAAAGAGGTTATGTTGAGATTGTTCTTACCGAGCAAATAAGCAGGGAAAACATTAGTGTCATAGTTTCGCACTTTAATTCTATAATTGAAACGATAAATTCGTATTTAACCGAACCGCAGAACCTTAAAAACCTCGTTACTATTGAAAGAAACTATTTAAATAATGCCATAGCGGAAGGTGAAATTCCGGAAGGAATTGTTATCGATGAAATGGGAAGATTGAATGAACATAGTGTTGCTGACGCTATCAGCAATATTAAGGGAGAAAATAAAATATCATGGCTGGTAAATTCTCTTACTCGTTATGTTTTCTTTGTTCTTTTTAGTTCCTGCTCATATTTGCCTAAAAAATCTCAGCAGCAACTTAGTGTAATTGTCCATTCGATGATTCAGAAGGTCGCTTCATGAATGGCAGACCTTTAGGTTTGCGTCTTCAGATAATTTCAAGTCTTGCTATTTTAATAATCCTTTTGAGCGGACTATTAGGTTTTGCAATTGTCAGAATTAGTGGAACTGCTCTTTTAAGGGAGAGGATGGCTTCAGTGAGACTTGTGCACCTTTCTGCTGCTCGAAGTATACTTTCTGCAATTTCTTCTGGTTCAGGTATTGATGTTGTGGAAAAAATTGCTTCTTCATGGATAAAGGGAGGAAGTATCGACGGTATATGGATATTTGATGGAAGCGGAAAGGTAAAAAAGGTTTTTACTGAAGAAGGTTTGAAACGCATTTTACCAAAACCTTTTTTCCCTTTAACGGAGATTTACAGTGATATAAATTTTGAGGTGAAAGTGCTCGATGGAGGGAGTAACAAACCAGCAAATCATATTTTTACCCAGTATCCTGCGGGGCGAGGGATTGGATGCGTCATTATAGGCACAGACAGGCGGAAGATAGTAGCAGCAAGTCAATATCTTGGGATTTTGCTTCTAATTTATCTTTTAGTTCACGGACTTGCAATTTTAGTTTTTGGATATTTTAGCCTCACAACTCTAATCGTTAGACCCGTTGAAAACCTTAAATTTCAGGCAGTTCGTCTTGGTGAAGGAAAATTCGACATAGAGATTTCAGGTGGGGGTGCAAAAGAGGTGCAGGAACTCGCCCATGCACTTGTAGCAGCATCAAAGAGACTTAAGAATCAGAGGGATGAACTAACTCAGAAAATAGAACAACTTGAAAAAGCACAAAACGAACTCCTGAAATCCCGTGATGCAATTATAAGAGCACAAAAACTTGCCTCTGTTGGAAGGCTTACTGCAGGGGTTGCACACGAAATAGGTAATCCCCTGACAGCAATCATCGGTTTTATTGACCTTGTTTCAGATGAAAGTATTGATGCTGATAAGAAAAAGGAATTTCTTGAAAGAATGAGGAAGGAGGCAGAGAGGATGGACAGGATTATAAAGGACCTTCTCACATATGCACGAGCGGATGGGAAAGAATTAAAAAATGTTTCTCTCGAAGAAGTTATCAAAGAAGCATGTCAGATAATGAAACCACAGAAGATATTTAAGGGAATAAATGTTGAACTGAATATAGAAAAAGATATTCCTCCCGTCAGGGTGAATAAAGATAGAATGGTTCAGGTGATGGTTAATCTTCTTTTAAATGCAGGTGAAGCAATGGTAGGAGAGGGAAAGATAGAAATAGGGTTAAAAAAAGGTGAAGATGGAAAAACCGTCACAATTATTGTTGAAGATTCAGGTCCCGGAATTCCAGAAAATATAATAGATGATATTTTTGAACCTTTCGTAACAACAAAACCTGAGGGACAGGGGACGGGGCTTGGACTGGCCGTTTGTCACGGAATAATAAGGTCGTTTGGAGGCACAATTAGAGCAGAAAACAGAACAGAAGGAGGCGCCCGCTTCATAATCGAACTACCTGTTAAATTTGACAATTGACTTTTTAAATTTTTTAAATAGTTTTAATTTTGTTAGCAGGTAAAAATGGTTTTTAGAAAGAAATCTTCGGAAAAAGAAAAAATTAGTGAAGAAGAAAAAGCACTGGAGATGCCAATTTTAAAGGAGGATGATATGGCTGAAACAAAGATAAATCTATTCGAAGCGCTTAGAGAAAAAACCCCTGAGGAAAAAGAGCAGGAATTAAGAGACAGAATAAGAAAGGAGAGTCTTGAAGCAGGAGTGGCTGCCCTGAATATTCTTGAAAAAACGAGACCTGATAGATTTTATGGGGAATTATTTGAAAAACTCGACGAGCAAACAAAAATTTTATTACTTCTCGAATATTTTACTGCAAATCAGCCTATCATTGACAAACTTTTTCAACTTTCTTTTGTTTCACTCGAAGATGTTCTAATCACATATAAAAAACGACTGGGTGAAGATTTAAAAATTCCTGAAAGGAAAACGCAGGTTAGCCATAAACTCTCTGATGTTATAGATGGAATTTTAAAGAAGATTGGATGAAAAAAGAAAAACACGAAAAATATGAAAGAGCAATTTTTGGGGATTTTTACAACAGTATCATAGATATTATTCTTGATGACCCTCAGGCAATTAAAAGGTTCGGTGATAAACACAGAAAAGTAACTCATACATGGGACACATTAAAAGGAATTGAAAACATCTATGGTGAAGTTGGTCTCGCTCAGGCTTTGGTTCATGTATGGTTAGATTATGAACTTTAAAAAAGGAAGGATAGTATATCTGCTGGTGTAAAGAGATTTGAGATAATATTTCAATGATATCACGCCCGATAAAAGATAATACAGGAAAAATTAAGAACAAAAAATGAAAACAATAAGTGTAATAATATCCGGGATGTTTTTATTAATAACAGGTGGTTGCTCGGGGAAAAGTGCATCGAAAAAAACTCCGGAGAGTGCAGAACAGAAGAATGTGGGTTATTTGAAAGAAGAAGGAACATGTTTGAACCCTATTAATCTTGATTTAAATACTCAGGTTAGTGGATTCACAAAGGGTAAAAAGAATTATCTTCAGGGGTCGTGCCTTCCAGGAAAAGCACCTGAAATGGTTTATGTTTTTGAAGTGAAAGAACCAATTTCTTTTAATGCTGAAATGAATGCAGATTTTGATGGGGGAATTTATTTGCTTAAGGATTGTGCTTCTGATGCAGAGGAAATTGCATGCAGCGATGATAATGATACAAAAAATAAAAGCAGGATTTTAGTTCCCCTCAATCCGGGAAGGTATTTTTTTGTTGTAGATGGTTTTGGTGAGGAGAGTGGAAGTTTTACACTTAAAACAAGCGTCAAACCCGGTCAGAAACTTTCTGATTTGTGTTTGAATGCTCAAAAACTCGAAGCAGGGAAATGGTTTGAAGGAACCACTGAAGGGAATATGAATTCTTTTGGGGCTTCGTGTGCAGAAAATGCGATGGGACCTGATGTTTTATATAAGTTTGCACTTTCAGAATATTCAAGGGTTCGTCTTCTTCTTGAGACACCATCTTTCGATGGGGTTCTTCACTTTTACAGAGGATGCCCTCCAGAAGGAATCGAAATTGCGTGCAACGATGATTTTGAAAACAACCAGAGTTCAATGATAAGAGATAATTTGCCTGAAGGGGAATATTTTCTTGTTGTTGATGGTTTTTCAGCAACAGATTCCGGAAATTACAGGATTAAAATGGATGTTTTTTCGTCAGAAACCACTTCTTCGAATGACGATAAGTGCGAAAATGCACCTTTAATTCAAATTTCGCCTGGTAATGATGACCGGGTTATACAATGGGAAGGGAGCACATTCTGGGCGAATGATGATTTTATGCCTTCGTGTGCCGGAAGTCAGGGGGGACCTGATATTTTCAGAAAGTTTCATCTTGAAAAAGAATCAATAGTTTCGATGGAAGTATCATATTCGCAGTTTCCTGGAGTATTGTTTTCAATTTATAAAAATTGTAGAGGTGATGAAATAGCCTGTCAGATTGACGGAATAAGAACGCATCTTCCACGGGGAGATTACTGGATTGGTATAGATAGTGATGGGATTGATTTTACAGGAGACTTTAAAATAAATATGAGAGTGCAAAATGTTGAAAGTCTTGATAAAATATGCTTTAATTCCCCATCTATTTCAATTGGAAAAATAGTGGAGGCAAAAACTGAAGGAGGGAGCAGGTTTAACAGTAGTTGTGGAGGGGGAGGGAAGGGTCCGGAAAATATTCATAAAATTTCTATTGCAAAAGATGAGCAAATTCGTGTAGAGGTGAATTCAAAAGACTTTGACAGCGTCGTATATATAAGGCGAAGTTGTATTGAAGAAGCAAGCGAAATTGCCTGTAATGATGATTCAGGTGGTGCAGGACAAAGTGTTGTGGAAGCGAAACTTGCAAAAGGGATTTATTATATTTTTGTTGATGGTTTTAGTGAGAACGACTCTGGAAAGTATAATATTAAAATTACAGGGAAGTAGGAAAAATTTTCGAGGTCATTGAGCGGAGTCGAAATGACAACCTTGGCTTGAAGGACTGTTTGAATAAAAATGAAAATAAAAAAACAAAAATATAGAAAGGGATAAAGACATGCGAGCAAACAATTTTATTCTTATTTTGGTTTTAGTTTTTGTTTTTGCCAGACCTGTTAAAGCGGATGGTGTTAAAATTGCAATAGTTGATTTATACAGAATTGTATCAGAAACTGAAGATGGCAAAAAAGCTAAGTCGGAACTGGAAAGTTATTTCAACAAAAAGCAAAAATCTCTCGACCAGAAATCCGAAGAGTTAAAGGTAAAAATGGAAAATCTAAAAAAGAAGCAGAAAATGATGTCGAGTGAGGATTATCAGGATGAGGTAGATGAACTTCAGGCAGAAATAGTGGAACTCCAGAATACTTATGTTAAATATCAAAAAGCAGTTGCCAAAAAGGAAATGGATTTAACAGAACCGATTCTTGCAAAGTTAGAAAAAATTCTTGATAAAATAGGAAAAGAACAGGGTTATACAGTAATTTTAAAAAAAGAAGCGGTTGCGTGGGCTCCAGATGCAAAAGAAATTACTGACCAGGTTATAAAAATGTATAATGCTGAGCCTCCTGCAGATTTTAGCAAAGTTAAAGATGATGAAACTAAGAAGGATACAGGTGGAAAAGATATGAAGAAAAAGAATAAATGAGGTTATTATATGTGTATTGCAATACCTGGTAAAGTTTTAAGCACTGACGGGATTTCCGGAGAAGTAGATTTCATGGGAACCCGTCGAAAGGTTAGACTCGACCTTGTAGATGCAAAGGTTGGGGATTGGGTAATTGTGCATGTCGGTTCTGCTATAGAAGTTATTGATGAAAAAACTGCTCTGGAAACCATTGAAATTTTCGAAAAATATCTCCTATGAATTTTCAAAACAACTACCTTCGAAACGAAAAAGTTGCAAAAAACCTTTGTAATAGAATTGCAGAGATTTCGAAACTGATTCCTTCCCCCAAAATCAGGATAATGCATGTCTGTGGAACCCACGAAGACACCGTATCAAAATATGGAATAAGGGGTATTCTACCTGATAAAATCGAAATAATACCGGGTCCCGGTTGCCCTGTATGTGTAACTACTATGAAAGAAATTGACGAAGCAATTCTTCTTGCTCAAAAATGCGTTATTACAACCTTTGGTGATTTACTTAAAGTCCCTGGCTCTGATGGAAGAAGCCTTGCAAGTGTTAAAGCAGAGGGAGGAGATGTAAGGATAGTTTATTCTATTTTTGATTCAATTGAAATAGCAAAAAACTGCGACAGAGAAGTTGTTCATATTGCAGTTGGTTTTGAAACTTCAGCACCCATAACTGCTTCTGCTTTGATGGGAAGGGAGCTACCGCCCAACTTTTCAATTCTTTCATGCCACAGACTTGTTCCTCCTGCACTCGATGTTTTGATGGATGACAGAGAAGCAAAGATAGATGGACTTATAGACCCGGGTCATGTTTCTACAGTAATAGGGCTTCGCCCTTATGAACCCCTTACAAAAAAATATGGAATTCCACAGGTGATAGCAGGATTTGAACCAAATGACCTTCTTTTAGGTATTGTTATGCTTCTTGAAATGATAGCGGAGGGGAGAATAGAAGTTGGGAATGAATATTCAAGAGTAGTAAAATATGAGGGGAACCTGAAAGCACAAAAAGTTATGGAAGAGGTTTTTGAGCCATTTGATGTGGCATGGAGAGGTTTCCCCGTGATTTCAGGTTCAGGATTGAAACTGAAAGAAAAATTTAAGAAATTTGATGCAAGAGTTAGATTTGATTTGACTTCAAAAGGCAAATACGATTCCTCGCTGGAGGAAGCGAAAGGTTGCATTTGCGGGCTTGTTTTGAGGGGGAGGGCTTATCCTGATGAATGTGCTTTGTTCGGAAAGAAATGCACACCTGAGCACCCAGTTGGAGCGTGCATGGTTTCTTCTGAGGGAAGCTGTGGAATCTGGTATCGGTACGGGAAATTCTGATGCATGAACTATGGGTAGCAAATGCTTTGCTTGAAGCAGTTCTTGAGAAGGGGAAGGGACTGAAAAAAATTGAGGAGGTTCATGTATCTGTTGGGTGTCTTGCCATGGTGAATTTGGAACAGATTGAGTTTGGATTCAAAATGCTTTCAAAAGGGACACCGGCTGAGGACGCAAAAATTTTTTTGAAACCCGCAGAAGCAAAACTCAGGTGCAGTGAAGGACATGAAACAAATGAAATGATTGAGTGTCTCGATTTTTCGCATTTACTTCCGATAATAAGATGCAGAATTTGCGGTGGTGTTGCTCAGATAATAGAGGGGAAAGAAATACTATTAACTAAAATAGTAGGAGAGTAAATATGCATATAATAGATGATAGAGTGGATATTTTAGGTGGCAATCGAAAAATAGCGGAAGAAAACAGAGAAATGTTTGACAGCTTTGGAGTTAAGGCAGTTAATATCATGGGTGCAATAGGTTCCGGTAAAACGATTTTGATTGAAGAAGTTGTTGCAAGGATAGGAAAGGATGTTAAAATTGCCTCCCTCGCTGGAGATGTCATAAGCGATATGGATGCTCGAAGAATCAGTAAAACGGGAATACCTGTTGTGGGAATAAATACTGGAAAGGAATGCCATCTTGACGCCCATATGGTTCAACATGCACTTGAGAAAATGGATATTTCTAAAGTGGATTTACTATTAATAGAAAATGTCGGGAATTTAGTTTGCCCTGCAGACTTTGACCTTGGAACACATAGTAGCATTGTTGTTGTAAGTGCAAGTGAAGGTGATGATATAGTTGAAAAACACCCCATGATTTTTATGATTAGTGATGTTTGCATTATAAATAAAATAGATATTGCCAGTGCAGTTGGAGCGGATGTTGAAAAAATGGAAAGAGATGCTGTGCGGATAAATCCTAAAATAAAAGTATTCAAAACAAGTTTCAAAACAGGTGCTGGTGTCCAGGCTGTGATGGACTGGTTTAAAAACCTTCTCGGAAGATAAAAGGAGAAATTTCGAATATGGACGAGAAAATAAAAATTTCAGAAGGGGGTGGTGGAGAGGCAATGAATCGCCTCATAAAAGATTTTGTTTTTAAAAATTTGAAAAATCGAAAGGTAATGAATGGTATAGGGATTGATGAAATGGACGACGGAGCGGTTATTCCACTTGAAGGTATGAACATAGTTTTTACAACAGATTCTTATGTTGTTCATCCGATATTTTTCAGGGGAGGAGATATTGGAAAACTTGCAGTTAACGGTACTATAAATGACCTTGCAGTAATGGGCGCAGAACCTTTAGCCCTATCCCTTGCTCTTGTGATTTCTGAGGGGTTTGAAAAAGGTGACCTTGAGAGGATAATGAAATCCATAGGCGAAGTTTCGGAAAAGTTGAAGGTTCCTATAGTAACAGGTGATACAAAGGTTATTGGTGAGAGAGGAATGGGAATAGTGATAAATACCTCAGGGATTGGTATAGCAAAAAAGGTAATTCGTGATTCAGGAGCTCAGCCCGGAGATGTAGTTTTGCTTAGTGGTGGCATTGCAGAGCATGGAATAGCAATCATGTCTCAGAGAGAAGGGATTGAATTTGAAATTCCTGTCGTCTCAGATTGCAGAGAAGTATTTACAATTATAAAGGATTTGCTTGATGGTAGTGTTGATATTCACGCAGCCAAGGATCCGACAAGAGGTGGTATTGCCTCAGCCCTCAACGAAATGGCTTCAAAGTCAGGGTTTGAGTTTATTATAAGAGAAAAAGATATACCTGTGGAACCTTCGGTGAGAAGTGCCTGTGAAATGCTTGGTCTTGACCCGCTGGAAATAGCAAATGAAGGGAAGGTTTTGATTGCTGTTTCACCTGAAGATTCCGGGAAGGCACTGGAAATACTGAAAAAACATGATAAAAGAGCCTGCACAATAGGAATTGTGACTGAAAAGCGAAGTGGTGAGGTTGTGCTTGAAACAGTTATAGGTAGCAGGAGAGTAGTGAGAATGCCTCTTGGGGACCCGGTTCCAAGGGTCTGCTGAAGTTTTTTTCATTCTTTTGCTTTTAATTGTCCGCAGGCGCCTTCCTTCAATTTTTTGGCATGGTTTTGCTTTATGACACCTCCGACCTCCGCGGACCGCAACACCACGCCAGCCACTACCCCCTTTTGGTTTCAAAATTTAAAAAGCACGAGATTAATTATCACCAAAATTGGTAAAAAGGTTGTATAAATTCATAATTTTTTGTAGGGGCTTGATTTATCAAGCCCAATTTTTTGAACCATATAATCCTTGATATTCTCTAAATTTTATTATAGTATTATTAAAAGAATTTACTTAATACATTTAAATAACAGAAAAAAAATGGAAGCAGCATATAAAAAGTATAAAATCGAAACTTTTCATGATATTATAAAAGCACTAAAAGAAAATCCTGAATTGCTTGAAGAAATCAGGCGAATCATACTTACTGAAGAACTCATTGAATTGCCAAAAAAATTTGAGCAGTTTCTGCAAAACGAATTTAGACCTTTGAAGAAAGATGTGGATATATTAAAAGAGGATGTTGCTGTTCTCAAGCAGGATGTTGCTGTTCTCAAGCAGGATGTTGCTGTTCTCAAGCAGGATGTTGCTGTTCTCAAGCAGGATGTTGCTGTTCTCAAGCAGGATGTTGCTGTTCTCAAGCAGGATGTTGCTGACTTAAAAGGGGATAATTTTGTAAGAGTTGTCAGGGAGAGGGCTCCATCTTATTTTGGCAGACTTATAAGGAAATGCAAAGTTGTATCTATAGAAGAATTTGCGGAAGTTCTTGAAGAAGCAGTTGATAAAAAGACCATAGAAGAAGAAGAAAAAAACGAAGCATTAAGGGTAGATGTAGTTGTAACTGGTGTTTTAAAAACAGAGGAAGACCAAAAAGTTATCATTGCAGGTGAAGTATCAGTTACTGCAGATGCAAATGATGTGGAGCGTGCTTATAAAAGAGCTAAAATAATTGGAAAGGCTTTTGGAGTGTCATCAATGGCTGTAGTGATAGGGAGGAAATATACAGAAGGCGCCATAGATAAATCGAATCAGTTGGGTGTGATAATTATTTGAAAAAGCAAATTATAAAATACAAAATTTTAGCGGAGGCATCCCCGCATCCCAATGCTGCTATGCCGGTGCGACGGACCGACATCCAAGGCCAGGGCGAAAGCCCCTGCTTGCGCTCCATAATACCAGCCGCCGCCACGAATCGCTGCAAAGGGCACGCCTATCTTATATTCGCAGTTCGAACCATTCCTATCACACCCCCAGGCAGCTCCAGCCAGGTTCCATGTTCCATCTCCATCACCACTCGTTTCTGGAGAGAAACCATCCCACCCTCTTCCAGAGCCAACAGTTCCAGCATACGCACCTGCCCCAACCCCACTATCCGGTCCCGCCTGTCCCCACATCGCAACCCACTCCCAGAGATTCCCAATCATGTCAAACGCACCCCACTTCGATACGCAATTTGATGCACTATCCGTATTGCGGGGACCACTACTGCTTATATTGCAAAGTGATGAGTTATCAGGAGTTCCCGCAACTGCAGCCTGCCACTCCTCGTTTGTGCATAGATGCTTCCCGGATGCAGAGAGCGCCTGCTGGGCCTGAAACCATGTCATCCATCTCGAAGGCATAACCCCCGACTTCGAGCATGCATAGAGTTTACTTGACCAGTTACCCGTGAATGGAAATGAGATTATTACAGATGACCAGTTATCGCTTGTGCTCCCGTAAGCATTTCCACTTCCATCGCACCTCCCCCCATTCCAATATGTCTCATCCACAATAATTGCCTCATAACGGTCAATCCAGAAGTCTCCAACTTTCACCATTTCGTCGAGCCCTCTCCTGCATAGCGTGATGTCTGTGCGGGATGTGTCGTGTGTATAACCTGATGGGCAAGAGTCATCCTGCAGTGCTGTTATCTGTGTTTGGAGGTAATTAATCACATCCGCTATTCTATTTCCGCCAATCAGACCATTATCGAGGTCCGCCCCCACTGCAATAGCCGCACTCTCCCCCGCTTTGAGTGCGTAAGGCACAGAGTGAATCTCCTGGCGTGGCGAAAGTTCCCCTGTTGTGTCCACTTCCACACCGAGCCATCTCCTCCCTCCCTCAAGAATTGAATCAGTTATCTCATGCCCCGTAGTCTTCCCGAGAGCCACAGAAAAATACCCGTCTGCTTGCAGATTCAATGTTAATGTTTCCTCCCAAAGAGGAGACGTGCCACCAGATTCACTGTCCCAGATTCGAAATGTGATGTCATGTGTCCCCGTTACTGGATTTCCTGCTCTGTCCGTTAGCCTCCCCTGATAATGGACAGACCGTGGCACACTCCATGATGGCGCCGCTACTGTATAAATGCCAACCACAAGCGCTGTCAAAACCACCACCGCTACCGCAAGATACAAAAATTTTTTCCTTCTCATTTTTTCCTCCTTTATTTTTATGGATTCAATATTTTGATTTCGCAAGATTCAAGGATGTAGGAATCATTTCGAGACTCACTGCACGATACCCCCGTTATGCTTCCAAAAATTATATATTGCTCATTTTGTGCAATTCCGCCTCCAGTATCGGAAAATAGAACAAACCTATTTATTGCTACCATATCGGGTTCGTTAGATGCGTCACCAGTGTCCTCATCAATTTGAATATCCAACTCATGATCTGTTACATCAAATAAATCCGCTTCAAATTGCGTATCTTCTGCGTTTTCATCGATCTGGATATCTGGTTCAGTTTCTATTACATCATAATAATCGTCTCCATCACTTTCTTTTGGAGTAGTAACTTTTTCAGTGCAACTGGTTAAGAGAAATGCACAAATAAAAGCAACCATTTTTTTATTAATATTTTTTTCACACATACTATCACCTGAATTTTAAAATTTTTCTTATAATGCAAATTTTGAAAAAACTTTCAACCTTCTTTTACTAAAAAAGCATTTTTGGAAAATTTGGCATGGTTTTGTTTCATGACTCTCCCATCCTCCACAGACCGCAACACCACGCCAACCACCACCACCTTTCGGTTGTGCTTCATGACACCACCATCACCACCCCCCGCACGACTACACCCTCCACCACCACCTTTTAGTTTCAAAAAACTGGGCTTGATAAATCAAGCCCCTACAATAAACGATGAAATTTTACCCTTTTTTTTGCCACTTTTGGGGATAATTAATTTCGTTCTTTTTAAACTTTGAACCATGCGGAAAATTTTAACGAATCGCAGGAGGTATGATGGACTCTGGTGCTAAAATCGAAAATGCGAACCGCTGATTTAAGGAGAGTTATCTCTGGAACCTGTCCCAGGAACCTGTTAAAATTTTTCCTTCATCCTTTTGCTTTTAATTGTCCGCAGGCTCCTTCGATGTCCACTCCTTTGCTTTTTCTTATTGTAACTGCTGGTGTTGCACGAAGACATATTTCTCGAAACTGATTCATAGTTTCATCATCAGATTTTTCATAAGGACAATTTTCAACTGGATTGTATGGGATAAGATTAATTTTAAATGGAAAACCTGTAATAACTCTTACAAGTTTTTTTGCATCTTCCTTTGAATCATTTATACCTTTAATCATTACATATTCAAATGTAACTGGATTGGGATTTTTTTTACTGAAATATCGAAGTGATTCAAGCAAACCCGAAAGTGGATATTTTTTGTTAACAGGCATTATTTCTGTTCGAATTCTATCGTCTGCAGAATTTAATGAAATTGAGAGTTTTACTTTCAGTCCCTCATCAGATAATTTGTAGATTGCATCCGTAATTCCTGCTGTGGACAGAGTTATTTTTCTGGGTGGAATAGAAAAGCCAAATTGAGATTGCATGATTTCAATGGCTTTGATTGTATTATTGTAATTTAGAAGCGGTTCACCCATTCCCATAATTACAATATTTGTTATCTTTTCTTCATTTTTAAGATGTTCTTTTACAGCAATAATCTGGTCTATAATTTCGCCAGCAGATAGATTTCTTTCAAACCCCGATTTTCCTGTTGCACAGAATTTACAGTTTAGAGGGCATCCAGCCTGTGTGGATATGCAAACTGTTATTCTTTCTTTTTCTCTCATTAAAACTGTTTCTATCTTTTTACCGTCTGCGAGTTCAAAAAGGAATTTTTCCGTGCCGTCTAAAGATGAAACTTTCTTTTTAACCAGTTTTATTTTGCTTATAAAAGATATTTCGGATAACTTTTTTCTGAGTTCAAGGGGAAGGTCTGTCATTACTTCAAAATTGTTAACTCCCTTGTTGTAAATCCATTTTGCCAGTTGCCTTGCTCTGTAATTTTGCTCTCCAAGTTCACCAAATAATTTTTCAAGTTCCTTTATCCAGAGCCCTTTTAAATCAATTTTTTCCATAGGAATCTCTTTATTCAATCCAATCACTTATTAATGATAGTGCGATTCCCTGACCGAATGAAATTCCTCCATCACCACACGGAACCTGCTGATTTGTTACAAAATTCAAATTGTTTTCAAGGACGATGTTTTTTATTGTCAGGTGAATCATCTCGTTATATGCTACACCACCTGTAAGACCTACAGTTTTAATCCCTTTTTGTTTTGCTTCATGGATTGCCATTTTTGCAAGACCTCTTGCAATTGCCGTTTGAGCAGAAGCGGCAATTTTTCGAGGGTCTTTCCCGGCTGATACAAGTTTTAAACATTCAAGCACAACTGGAGTTGTATAGAAAATCCCATTTTTAATGACCACCGGCAACTCAAATGAAGGTTCTGTTGCAATAGCTTCAAGTTTCATTGCAGGTTCTCCATCGTATGTGCGTTCATAGCAGATATCAAGAAGTGCAGAAATAGAATCGAGAACCCTTCCACAGGAAGTTGTCATAACAACATTAATCCCCTTTTCTATTTGTCTGAGAAGAACATCAATTTCCTGTTTTCCATATTTAAAGTACTCCTTTTTTTCGAGAAGAAAATCCCGTAGCTTTGAACCCATCGGTTCAAAGAGTATTCCTGCAAGCATTTTAAGAGGAAAAATTGTTGCCAGGTCCCCTCCTGGCATTTTCTGCTCTTCGAGGTGCCCTGCTCTTTCGAAAATCCTGTTTTTAATTGTAAATACTTCCCCTCCCCACATTTTCCCATCAAGTCCATAACCTATTCCATCAATAGTAATTACTACAATTTCTTTTTCTCCACATTCTCCAGTAATAGAACCTGAGTGAGCAATGTGATGTTGAACAGGAAAGAGTTTGAGATTTTTTTCTCTGCAAAATTTTTCAGCGTGAAATTTTAAGTCAAAGGCCGGATTTAAATCAACTGTAACTGCATCTATATTTTCATACTTTGTTCGGGTCATTTCAAGAAGTGTATCAATTGCTCTGCTTAAATATTCCATCGTTTCTGTGTGTCTTGTATCTCCTATGTATTGCGAAAGGTGTGCTTCACTCCCTTTAATGAGACAAACCGTATTGTTCAGTTCGCTTCCCAAACACAAAATTGTTTTTGTGATTTTAAAAGGGAGGCGAATTGTTGAGGGTGCATAGCCTCTCGACCTTCTGATGAAAAGTGGGGTTTCTCCAACTACTTTTACAACGGAATCATCACAGCGATTGTTTATGTCGAGATTATGCAATAAAAATCCATCAACAACCCCCCGAAGTTTTTCAATAATAGCAGAGTTTTCGGTTAACATTGGCTGACCCGGAAAATTAGCAGAAGTCATGAGAAGTGGCTCATCGAGATATTTGAAAATGAGGTGATGAATTCCGGCATAAGGAAGCATCGTTCCAATGTTGTGAAGTTCGGGTGAAACTAATTTTGAAATTCGACTTGATTCATTTGATTTTAGTAAAACAATAGGTCTTGCTGAAGACAAGATAACATCTTTTTCTGCAGGGGTTACATTTGCTATTTTATTTACCATATTCATATCCCCTGCCATTATTGCAAAGGGTTTTTGAGGACGGGTGAATGTTTTTCGAAATTTTTTTAGAATAGAATCATCTGTAATTTTTACTGCTATGTGTGTTCCTGTAAGTCCTTTTATCGCGAGGATTTTTCCTTCCCGGAGCATTGTTATAGCGTTTTCAATAAGATTTTTTACCGACGAGGTCAAAAAAGGTTTACCCTCGGCATCGTGAAGGGTATAAGATGGACCGCAATTTTTGCATGTTATTCCCTGATAGTGAAACCTTCTATCATCAGGATTTTCGTATTCCTTCTGGCAATCATTGCACATAGCGAATTTATGGAGAGAGGTGTTTTGCCTGTCGTATGGAAGGCGATGAATAGTGGATAACCTTGAACCACAGTCCGTGCATGAGTTGAAAGGGAAGAAGAATCTTCTAATGTTTTTTTCATCAAAAATTTCATCGAGGCATGCGGGGCACATAGCAGTATCGGGAGGTATTGTTCCTGGAGCACCAAGACCGCCGGACTCCAGTATGTGAAATTTTTCAGGGAGGGGGTCTGGCAGTTCAATTTGAGTTGAAGTGATTTCATCAATTCTTGCATTTTTTACTTTTTCTTTTGTGATGGCATTAATAAATTCCTCTATTTTTTCATGTTGACCTGCTGCAAAAATTTCAACCCCCGCATCACCTAAGTTTTTAACATGTCCCACAAGATTAAAACGTGTTGCTAATCTGTATATGAAGGGGCGAAACCCAACACCCTGAACAATTCCCTTTACAAGTATTTTTCTTGCTTCCATGTTTTATAGGCAGGGGTGATTATACAATAGAATTAGCGAAGTTAATAGAGTCATGATGATATTGGGGAAAGATAAAGGAAATTTAATTAACTTTAAGTGTTGGTTTCCATTATTATATTGCTGGGGGAGTATCGAAGAAATGAGAGTTGGCAGCTTGTGAATAAAAAATTGAAAAAGATAATTGGATTTTCGTTGCCTGAAGAAATGTGTCGTGTTAAAAGTACTTATAAATGAAAGTTGCTGCCTTTTTTGACCTTGATGGAACACTTGTTAGCGTAAATACTGCATCTTTATGGATGAAGCGAGAGAGAAGACTTGGAAGGATAAATC
>Ga0078972_1005178_pt1 | contig 33766 bp, 20 predicted proteins | sample YelNatPaOPGAMG01_FD_67568 | JGI IMG/M metagenome (GOLD analysis project Ga0078972, IMG submission 67568) | Hot spring thermophilic microbial communities from Obsidian Pool, Yellowstone National Park, USA - OP-RAMG-01 (SPADES assembly) (version 2) | ecosystem: Environmental > Aquatic > Thermal... | reverse complement strand
ATGAAACTTGGAGTAAAAAATATTCTCTGGCTATTAAAACTTGGAAAAACAATTGGACTCACGCTTCAACATTTTTTAAGTACCCGGATGAAATAAGAAAAATAATTTATACGACTAATGCAGTTGAAGCTGTTCATCGTCAATTTAGAAAAGTAACCAAAACAAGAAGTATTTTTCCTAATAGCCTGCCAGCCTGATTTATTAAAGTCAATATCACCGTAGAGTACTTTTCTTTTTTGCTTCTTTTTTCTTTTATATTTTGTTAATGTACAAATTGAATATGCGATCTTTTGCCCAATCCTGATTTTTTGAAGGTCTCTTATCGAGCCTTAATCTTGCTTTATTGAGGCTTTAGATTATTACAGAGAGCTTTTAAATTCTCTGGCTGAAGGTCCTTAATTGCCCCTGATGGCGGACACGAAAGTCTCTCTGTATGCATAAACTTTAATAACATTTTTTACTGATTAAGCTGCTATCTTATAGCCCTCTTTAAACATTTCATTTTTTCTTACCAGCGCATATACTGTTCGTAATAATCTCTTCATTATAATAACCAATGCCTCGATCTTCTTTAACCCTCTCTTTAGATAACTTTGATAATCTTCGTAATAGATGCCGGATTTCTTTACCATATTTAATACTACCATGTAGAGCACTTTTCTGATTAAAGCCCTTCCTCTTTTTGATATCCTGCGCTGACCTTTATGTTTGCCGGAACTTATTTCATAAAGGTTCAATCCTGCAAGCTTCTCAATTTCCTTTTGCACACTGTAAGCCTTAAAGTCTACTACTTCCGAAAGCAAATAAGCTGCTGTTATTACTCCTATCCCTTTTACTGATCGCAGTATTCTGCCTTCAGGCATTTGTTCTACTACTGCTGTTATCTGTTTTTCTATTTCCCCCAACTGATGTTCCAGTAGCTCAACCTGTTCAAGCTGCCTTCTTATTTCAGCTCTATATGCATGCTGTCCTTCTTTTACACCTACGGAGTTTATTGCTGCTTGATCCAGCTTTACTACCTTTGAATACTTAATCTGAGACCGGCTTACTTTATATACTTTCCATGCTAGCTTGTTTATTCGTTGCTTACCAATAGCTCTTGCTGTCGGATAATGCTTTAACAAATACATGCTCGTCTTTGTATTTAATCCCATTATTAATAAAAACTCCGGAAAGTGTTTCGCTAACAATGCCTCAATCCGATTTTTTACACGGTTAATATCTTCCAGTCTACTTTCCCGGCTTTGTGCCAGTTCTCTTAAATCTGCTATCTTTTTCTCCGGTATTATGGTTGTTAACCCATGCCCCAGCATCAATATGTCTGCTATTACCCGAGGATCCTTTTTATCTGTTTTGTTAGGCGAATTATCTGATAGTTCCTTTAATCTTTTCGTATGCATCGGATTTACTTGTATTAGTATTACACCCTTCTGTTGCATGTATAACTTTAATGGCTCTCCATAACTTCCAGTTGATTCAAATCCGAATACTATATCCTCAAGATTATTTGACTTCTTAAATTTCTCTACCTTACTCCACAACAAATCAAATCCTTCTTTGTCATTTGAAAATCTGAATGTCTTTAAATCCTTTGCTGCACTTCTTATGTATCCATAGTGATTTATTTTACCTATATCTGCTGTCACTATTTCTGTCTTCGAATCAATTTCCTTATTTTTATAATATCTTTTCATGGCTATGCTGTCCTTATAGTGTGTGAATATATTATTTTCTTTAACAATATATTTTAATAAATCATTCACTATTTTGCAGTATAGCCTTTTTTATCTATATAACTCCAATATAGCAAGCTGGCTGGACGATGCTCTCAAAAAAATGTTATTCTTAGCTTATAGAGATATATCTAAAAAATGGACTATGCAAGTTCCTAATTGGGCTATTGTTTTATCCATTTATCAGTTATTTTTAAGGACCAGTTAGAAAATGTTCTTTGATTATTTTTCCCGTTTACACAAATTATTTTACAGACTCAAATCATCTTTTTATTACTTTTTTTATCATCACTTTATTTTAGCGATTTTTTCTTTTTTTCAATCAATTTATTTATTCCCAAAATCAAATTTGGGTTTTTAAGGTTTGACTAATTAAGTTTTTCTTCCAATATAGTAATTTCCCCATCTTCTACTGTCCTGCCGTTTTTATAATTTGAAAACGTATTTAGCGCCCGTTAAAGTTTTCTTTCTAATTTCCCAATTATTTTTAAAAAAAGCTGGCGCATTTCTTATGAATCTAAATTGCCATTTACACATTATAGATTACAGACTTTAAGATTAAAAAAAGTCTGTCTGTTTAATTGATTGCCGGGATTTTGGGGAGTCTGTCTTCAATTTATCAATTCTTCCATATTATTTCAGTTTCTTCATCTGGTTTAGCCGTAAACTTGGAATTCTGGTTTGTTCTATTCATAACGCCATTTACAAAAACATTTGCAGAAAAATTAGATTTTAAATTAATGCTTTGATGATTAAGTAAAAAAATTCTCAATTTTTTGTTTGAATTATTGAGAAACAAAGACACAGGCTTATCAAAAAAAAGCTCTTTACCATTTACATCTATATTTTTACAATTTATCAAAAGCATTTTATCTTTATCGTAAACTGCATATTCCGCATCAGTGTTTAATCCTCCAAATAATCTTTTATTTATCTGACGATTTTTGCAGACAGTCCATCCTTTAAAGCCCAATGAATCAATGTTTGCACTTTTCAAAATTCTACCATCAAAACCATCAAACGGATAAAGAAGCGTAACAAAAGAAAAATCATTAGCCCCCTCCTCATAAAACATTACGCTGCCTTTGCTTCTGAAGGAAGGCAGATAAGTTTTTGAAATTGGTTTGCCAAGTTGAACAATCTCAAGTCCAGAGCCGTCCTGGAAAACGGTTCTTGCGCGCATGTTATTATAGAAGACTTCAAAGTGCCCCTGCCATATTTGTTGAAAGGAATGATTTCCTTTCGCGCTGAAATTATCTTTTACAATCCAGAATCCTTCTTTAATGAAAAATACCTCGCGTGTGTAGTTAACAAAAAGGTCGTTGTAACCATTATTGGTACCTGCAAAATAGTCGATATCGTTTGATATTTTCCAAGCTAATACCTTGGGTACAGGCAAAGATTTCCATTTACCGAAGCCATCGCCGCCCGGATTAGGTATCCATTTCCGTCCCTGGGGAATGCTATCTACCAGAACAACATTATTTACCCACGAGTTCTTAAAGAAACTAAAATCCGGCTGCGGATAATTGACCTGGTAATTCGGAATAATTTCATTGCAGTGAGAGTAGGCAACTATTCCCAGCATATCGGCATGCTGGTGATCCGGCTTCTGCTTGGAAAGCCCGGCGGAGATTATCATATATTGATCGTTCTTTTTCCAGCCGTTGCGCATTACATAATACCCGGTGTTTGTCAATGCAATTGATCCGAATTTTGGTCCTTCTCCTTTTAATTTGGAAATACTGTTGAAATCCTTCAGTTTAATAAGCCAATAAAGAGAGGCAGGTATCTTGTCGTCTGAATAATACCTGAATGTTTTATCTTTAAATAAAATTGTTCCGACTGTCATTGCCTCGTCGATAGTATTAAATTCTGCCAACGGACGATCAGTATCATCCTGCAAAACCGGCAGTGTTTTATTAGGCTGGGCCATTTTTACCAGCGCTTCAAACATCCCGCGAAGCCTGCTGAGAAATAAACCCGGCAGTTTTACATTATTAATTTTTGCAAGCTGGTAGACGAGGAAATAATTTTCGATATCACCTATGTGGTAATGGACCGATCTTTCGAACTGAAAACCGTCTTCATTAACTTCTCTTTCCATGTGCATGGTAATGCCGTTTACAGCCTGCTGCTGCCATTGTGCCGAATTTACAAACTCAGGGTAAAGTGTTGAAATTAGAAATAATCCTACCAATCCTTTTGTATGATGATTACCATAATTATATTTCCTTGTAATTTTTGCAAGCACGGCACCGTGATATAAAAAAGTCTTGATCAAAGTTAATTGATCATGCCGCGTATATTTAGGGCTGGCCAGGAAGGCATTGTTTACAAGCATCCAATGAACGACCCTGTTACCGCAATGGAAATATTCGAAGACATCTTTTCCTACCTCCTTCTTCTCAAATGCGGCATTAAGAGATTTAACCTGCCCCATAAAATAATTAAGGTATGAAGTGTCTTCGTTACTGTAATAGTAGGACATACCTATATCAAAGATATAATACTGCCTTGCGAGATGGCGCAATTCATAGGTAGTAACTTTCTTTCCTTTGAGATTATTAAAAGGAAGCTCCCATTTTGTAAGCGAAGGGAAAGTTGTCATCTGCTTTTCAGCCGATTCCAAATGCGTATTCTTTTCCGAAGGATATTCTTTTGAATAGCGTCTAAACCTTTCGTTAAAGTTTTTCCAGCTAAAATAAAACCTATCCGCCGATTTTTGTTTCAGGTAATCGGCTAATATTTTCAAAGCCTGATTTGTTTTACCTTTTTCCCTTGCAGCATAAAAGTTCTCTAAACCTTTAACACCTGGTTTTACTGCTTGCAGCAACTCATTGTTTGACATTACATGATCAAGAGGAATCGAATAAGCACTGGATTGACATTTAGCAGTTACGCTAAAAGATAAAACAAGAATCGAGACAAAGAAAAATTTTTTAATTTTTATCTTCAATATATTCATATAATAAAAGTTATAATCTGATTAAGTGCCGTATCTATATTCTTTCCACCGGTTCTATTTCCTTTGCGAAGATATAAATAGCCAGCGTACCAAGCGGAACAAAAACCGCTATCATACCGAATATTGGGAGATAAGATATTTTAGAAATAATAGGGACAAGAAAGTTTATAATAATTACAGAGAAAACTCCGACAGTTCCTCCAAGACCTGCAAGCGTTCCGACCGATTTACCGCTGAATAAATCGCTGGGAATAGTTTGTACGTTTCCGATTGTTACTTGGAAACCGAAGAGTACGAACGCCACTATAACAACAAATTTAAGGGGAGTATTTGCGAAAATGATTGTTGCAATAAGTCCAAGAAACATAATTTCAGCACCAAGTACAATTGCAGTTTTTCTCGCTTTGTTTAATGAAACACCTTTCGACATTAAGCGTCCGGAGAAATAACCGCCGTATATACTGCCAACAGCCGCACCAACGTAAGGTACCCACGCAAAGTACCCGATTTCTTTTACGTTGAATCCGTAAATTTCTGCCAGGTAAATCGGCATCCACCCTACAAAGAGCCACCAGATAGGTTCAAAGAACAACCTGGAAATCAAAACCGCCCATGACTCTTTGTGCGAAAGGATCTGCTTAATACTCAAGGCTTTGCTGGTATGGTTCTTATCGGCAGCACTTTGTCCTACACGAATATATTCTTTTTCTTCATCGGTAATCCACGGATGCTTGTCGGGAAGTTTTTTATTTACTATTGCCCACGGGATGAGCCATAATATCCCGAAAGTACCCACAATCATAAACGTTCTTTGCCATCCAAATGCCGCCCATAAGATTGCAATTAATGGAGGAGCAATAACAGAACCGATTGAGGCACCCGCATTGAATATACCTTGCGCAACTGCCCGTTCTTTTATCGGAAACCATTCGGCATTGCTTTTTACGGCGCCGGGCCAGTTTCCTGCTTCACCCAAACCAAGTGTTACCCTAAAAATTCCGAATGAGACAATGCTCCTTGCGACCGAATGCATAAAAGAGGAAATGCCCCACAAACCGATTGCTATAACATAACCGATCTTTGTTCCGACTTTATCAAAAAGCTTTCCCGAAACCGACTGACCGACAGCGTAAGCAATCATGAAGAAATTGAGGATCAGAGCATAATCTTCTTTATTCATTCCGAGATCTTTTGAAATACTGGGCCACATTAATCCTAATGTGCTTCTATCAATATAATTGATTACCGTTGCAAGTCCTATTAAACCGATAATCCACCAGCGAAGGCCCTTAACTTTTTTCATAGTGTTCCTAAATTTAGAATATATATTTAAAATTATTTGGAATTTCTTCGGAGGCTTTTCATTTAAGAAAATCTTCCCGCATGGGACTAAACACGTCTATTAATATTCCCGGTTCTAAATTAACCGCGCCGTGCTCAATACCGGCAGGGATGAAATAACAGTCGCCGCTGTTTAATATTTTCTTTTCATCTCCTATTTGTACATCAAACTTGCCACTTAACACGTATGTTACCTGGCTATGCTGATGTTTGTGAACATAACCGACAGCACCTTTTTGAAACTCTACTTTCACCATCATTATGTTTTTATCATAACCTAAGATTTTTCTCTTTACACCCTCGTCGGCTTTTTCCCATTCAATTTTATTGTCATCAAAAAAAATGCCGCTTTGCACCTCCATTATATACTCCTATTTTAAATTATTATTCTTTATCAAAACTACCGGCCCGTTCCAATTATATTCTTGCCCGCCAGCCTTTATTGTGTGACGTGAATTTTTATCCGATGAATTATTAGCAATTTCCAGTTTAAAGTTTAGACCGCTATTCATGATAAATTCAACAACAGTACCTTCACCTGTGGATGCCAGAACGTGAATACTTTTTACCTGACTGTAAGAATTTACAGTTGTTTCATTCTTCGGATCAAAGTTACCGTGAGGTTCAATTACAGAAGCAAATACATGATTCTTTGCCTTCGTACGAATCATAAAAGCCGGATCATTTCTCAAATTAAAATTCGGATCATTGGCGCCGATACGCAGCATGTAAAGTTCATCTGAAGTATCGACAGAAGAAACTATAGAATAAAATCTATCGCCGTTCAACCATGTAAGCTTTGCGGTGCCGTTCATGCTTCCCTCGGCTTCTTTCCAAAGGTATTGATAACCGTTCTTTTCACCTAGCGGGGTTAATTTTGTTGTAAAAGCACAATATTTAAAATTTGTGGAAATAAATTGTCCTATGTAATAAAACGGCAGATCATATTGATGTTCTTTGTTCGATTCAATGGAAAAAACATCTATTATAATCGGTCTTGAAAAAGACTCGTCATTTACCATTGCTAGCGTCCGATGCATTTTTACGCCTTTATAAGAATGAACATCAACAGCACTTGTTACCTGTAAATTAGTATCCACATCACTAAAATAAAATTTATCAGGATGATATTTTTCCGAAACACTCATTTCTCCGTTGAAATTGGATTTCTCATCCACAATAACGGTATTATGCGCAACTGTTTGCTTTGCGAAAGTTTTATTCTCAAGCAAGTATCTACCTCCGTCCTTTTGTTCAATATTTAAGAAACGTGCCGAGCCATAATCCTGTAGGATTTCGTGCCCGGCATCGTAGAAGAAACAGCTTAGTTTATCGAAATGACCGTGTGACTTTCCATGGCTTGTATATTTGAAGACAAGACATTCTTCATCCTTTGTAGGACCGTAACGTAAAATATCAAGACCGCCAGATTTACCGTTCGGACCGTCGGAATAATGTTCACTTTTCAAAACAAACGGTTTTATGTTTTCAGGATTTTGTAATGCTTTAGCAACCATTAGTCCTGCACCGTCAAGCATTACCGTGCCTTGTCTTTTTGCAATACTTAAAAGTGATTTATCCTGTCCGTATATTCTATAGGTTATATCAAGAGCGTCTACAATTTCCGCAGATAAAAAATTCTTCTCTTTTAATGCATCGTTAATAGGAAAGAAATCTCCGTTTGTATTAGTCATCTGTAAAGTTGCAAGCAAGAATTTTTTCAATATCTGGTTTCTGTACTGGAATATCTTCAAAGCCGGTCGATTATTATCAATTGACTTAGCAAAAAGGAAGAATGGCATTAATGCATAGCGTGCATAATATGCCCCTTCGGTATAATATCCGTCTGGCGAAATCAGCATTTTCAGTTGTTCCATATAACCTGCAGTGCTGTCCATTCTTGAGCCGTACAAAGCCTGTTCAACAAGCTTTTCATCTTTGAGTACAAAGCCGGTCATACCGACTGCCGCGTCCATCCAAGTGCCGTGATTATGAATTAAATCAAATTGCTGCCTAGTATCGACCAAAAAGAATTTACACATCGGTCTGAATATATTGTTTTCATAGTTTTCACGTTCCAGCGGTGTAAGCCAATCAAATACACAGTCGTATGCCTGAATTGTATAGAATAACCATACGCTCTCATTTAAAGACTGCCAGAATAATTTACCGGCAGCCTCGTCCTTGGCAGCCGGATGAAGCGGTAACGTAGGATACATTGCTGCATATTTATTTAACATGTCCCGGATAAACTCGGCATACTTTTTATTGTGAGTTACCGAATACATTATACCTGCAAGATACATCTCCATATAATTTTCCTGATGTCTTGTATGCGTATAGCCACCCGCAGGATCTTTTGGAATAGGAACCTCAATATGCTCTTTAATAGCTTTATCAATTATTTGCTTGTCTTTATCAAAGACCTTATCAAAAATTGGCACCTTTCCAAGATTTTCTTTTATCATTTTTATATCCACACGGTTTAAAACCAGGTTCGGATGCTGGGCGAATGAAGTGGAATTAATCATTATCAGATAAAATGCCATTAAAAAATGTTTCATGAAATTCATTTGATTTTATCCTTTTATAAATATCAGACAAAGTAAGTCCCGCCGTTTATCTCTACTGAGGCCCCTGTTATAAACGAAGCATTATCAGAGGCAAGAAAAACAACCAGTTCAGCTACTTCATGTGCTTCTCCTTCTCTCCTTAAAGGAGTTGATGCAGCAACTTTTTGTCTTACTTCTTGTTTTGTAAATGTATTGTGGAAAGTTGTATTAATCATCCCGGGAGAAACACAATTTACTCTTATACCTTTGGGTCCGACTTCCTTTGCAAGTCCTCTTGTAAAAGTAAGAACGCCACCTTTTGCAGTAGAATAAGCAATTGCGCCTCCGCCCCCGCCGTCTCTTGCAGCCTGCGAAGAAAAGTTAATTATTGAACCGCCTTCACCCATGTAAGGCAACACTGCTTTGGTTACCAAAAAAACAGTTTTAAGATTTAATGTCATAACAAAATCCCAAAACTTCTCATCCATTTCTTCCATGGTTTTTCTACCAACAAGTCCTCCTGTTACGTTTACGAGTATATCAATTTTAGAGCCGAAAGAATTTACACAAGTTTTTACCAGTGCATCAATATCGGATGAATTTGTAAGATCGCCTTTAACTGCAACCGCCTTACCACCGTTATCAACTATTTCTTTTAAGGTCACTTCAGATATTTCAGGAAAATCAAAATAGTTAAAGCATACTGCAGCGCCTTGCTTTGCAAGCAATCTTGATACCTGACCGCCAATATCACGGCCGCCTCCTGTTACTAACGCAACTTTTCCTTTTAAGTCGTACATATTTTACCTCTTAGATTTTATAAATAATATATCTTAGTTCTAGTTAGAATTTCATAAAATTGACCTAATTAAAGTTCAAAAAATAATCTCTTGCAGAGTGGTTATAATTGAATAATTATTTTTTCGCAAAATTATAACTGCAAGTTTTGAATTCTATTGTCTCTTATGGATGATATAAGTCGTAGGGAGAATAAATTTGTTTATTGCTCTGCTACCAGCACCATATCAACCAAAAAATTAAATGGATCGTTAAATTGTTCATTCGATTTTTTACTTTTCAACTTTCCCATTTTTAAATACAAATCTTTATACTCGGGATTTTTTAAAGATATATAAGCAAGTGCAAGAAATAAAGGCTGTTGAACTTTGAATGGAATGATTTCTTCTTTTTTCCATTTATCCGGTTGTTTCATAAAGGGAATTAAATAATTAATTGTTTTGTTTACGCTTCCGCTTCCATTAGTTTTATAGTTCCACAAATTATCACCTTTCAGCATTGCCATCCTGCATAACAATGCAAATGCCTCCACGTTAAATATGGAATATTGCAGTGATTTTGTTCTTGCTTCTTCTTTCGGACAACTACCATTAGGCATTATTTGCTTTGGGATAAGATCAGTCTTGAAGAATTTGATGAGCCTGTTATACATAGAAGTATCATTTAGGAATATTGAATATGCCATTGCCTGGTCTTCCCACCATGTCGAATGATTGTTCCCGTTGTTCTTTTCTTCTATACCATTTTTACTGGTGGTGATCCATTCCAAATATTGTTTAAACCAATTTTTTAATCCTTCGTAATCTTTTTTATTCCACTTGCCACTTGCTTCTAAAAGATTTATGGCGGTTGGAAACATTGAAAACCTATGCATATCAATAATGCCTATTCCTCTTCCAGGAGTTATGCCTTTAATTGCCTGGGCATACATTAAATTGGGATTCATTTTGGTTTTAGGGTCAAGGTACCAAACGGATATAATCTTAGCTGCATGATTTGCATATTCCTGGTCGTCTAAAAAATAAGCCGCAATACTTAACCAATAAACTGCGGCATACATCTTATCAAGCATTTTTCGATGAGCCATAAAACGCCCCGGATACCTCAACCCGTCTTTCCTTATGTAAGGTCCGTTTATATCCTTTGGATTCGGCCACCAGTAAGTTCCTTCGCTAAAATATTCATGTGGATCACCGGACGGGGTGTTTGCATGTACGGAGGTTATTGTCCATGGTCCTTGTTGTAACATTTTATCCGCTAATTGTTTTAATATTTTTACAAAAGGCATTATTCTCTTGTCGTGGGATTTTATTTCGTCTTTTATTGTACTAATCTGCGAGCTTGTAAAATAAAGGAAATCAGTTTTTCCCTGGGATTGCGCTTTAGGCTCCATTACAGAAAAGAAAAAGATTATAAATATTAAAACAACACTCCAAATATTTTTTTTACACATCACCAATCTCAATAAAAATTTACAACTATTAACGATATGGTTTAGTTTAATATGCGATTTTTACATATTTTTTCAAAAAGATACTGATTTCGTCGCCCACCATTTTATTCTCTTCTTTATTAAAATGGCCATGCTTTCCGCCGGGTACGGTAATAAATTTATTCGGAACTCCCGCTTTATCCAATGCATTGTGTAGATTTATCGCCTGCTGGTACGGTACAGTCGGGTCTGCATTGCCGTGAACGATTAAAACAGGAGGAACATGAGAATTAACATAATAAATAGGAGAAACGGATTTTATTAATGTGCTATCGCTTTTATCCGGTATCCATCCAACGGCATAAGCTTTTCTATCTTTACCCTGCAATAAATCGCCGACATCATTTATACCGTATTTATCTATGATAGCATCAATTTTAAATTTCTTTTTAGGTATGCAACTTTCTTCAAATTTATTGCCCATAGGTAAAAAGCCGGTCATCAAAGCAAGATGCCCGCCTGCCGAACCGCCCATAACAGCAATTCTTTCCGGATCTATATTGTATTTTCCAGAATTATTAATGAGATATATTAAAGCGCATCTGCAGTCTATAACGGCAGCCGGAGCAAACGCAACCTGAGTCAGCCTGTACTCGACATTTGCGACCGCATATCCCATTTTGAAGAAACGGCTAAATCCTCTTTGCGATTCTTTTACTCCGTGACGCCAACCGCCGCCGTGAATATTAATTAAAAGTGGAACAGGTTTATCCGTTTTAGTAGGATAATAAATATCTACCCTGCCCTGCCAGTTGCCTACTGTTTTGTAAACAACGTTTAGCGCCGCAGAATAATCTTTAGGGTAAACTACCGGTAAATACTTTGTTGTATCCGTCTGAGTAAAAGAAATGCGTGCCAACAATAATACAAAAGTAACAAGATAATAAAGTAACTGTTTCATTTATTAAAACCTCCTAGTATAGGACATGTTAATTCTCTGCCGAGATTAACAATCATTTTTATTTTTGAACAGCCAGCACCATATCGATTAAAAGTTTGAAAGGCTCGTTAAACATAATTTTTTCATTCGTGCCCATTTTATCATACTGATCAAGGTATGCCGGATTCTTAAATTGTAAATATGCCAATGGAAAAGATAATGGTTGCTCTCCTTCAAACGGAACAATGTTTTCCTTTTCCCATTTTTTGTCGCCCTGCAGGTAAGATAAAAAATAGTCGATTGATTTCTTAACACTTCCGCTTTCCGGTGTCGAGTAAGTCCAGAGGTCAGTTCCTCTTAAAGAAGTCATTGTACAGATCAAAGAAAATGCATCCTGGTTAAAAGCAGTATAATGCATCGATCTTGTCCTTGCTTCTTCTCTTGCACAGCTTCCGTCCGCACTGATTTCTTTTGCAATTAAATCCTTCTTCGTATGTTCAACAAGCATATTGTAAACGGAAGTGTCATTTAAGAAAATTGAATAAGCCATAGACTGGGCGGCCCACCAAGTTGCATGGTTGTTACCGGAATTCATTTCGTGCTTTCCATTTTTGCTTGTAAGCATCCAGTTCAAAAATTGTCTGAACCAATCTTTCAAAGAATTATAATCTCTGCTATTCCATTTGCCGCTTGCATCTAAAAGATTTATTGCGGTTGGAAACATTGAAAATCTATGCATATCAATAATACCTGAGCCACGGCCATCAGAAACACCTCTTACCGCCTGGGCAAAATTCAAATTCGGATTCATCTTTGTTTCCGGATTCAAAAACCAAGCTGAAATTATTCTTGAAGCTTGAACCGCATATTTTTGATCATTCAAAAAAAATGCCGCAAGACTTAAATAAAACACTGCATCATAAACCTGATTGAGCATTTTTGTGTGTGCTCTGAAAATATCGGGATTAGTCAATCCATCTTTTCTGATATACTTGCCATTTGGATCGTCAGGATTTGGCCACCAGTAGCGGCCTTCGCTGTAATAATCATGCGGGTCATCCGACTTTTTAGGTGCCTTTACAGAAGTAATCGTCCATGGAGCTTTCTTCATTGCTTTATCAGCCTGCTTTTTAAGTTGGTTTATAAAGGGCGCAATATCTACGTCATGAGCATCTATTGCCTTTTTAACAGCCTTTATCTGTTCATCGCTAAAATAAATGAAATCTGTGGCATTTTTAGTCTGTGCATTTATTCTAAAAGAAAAAAGAAATGCGATTAAAATTGTAATTTTAAATATATTTAGGCTTATCATATTTGTATTTCCTTTATTTTTCTTCAATTGTAAGATAACTGCCTTTGAAGTCCTGATTTCGAACTTCAATAACTGCTTTACTCAAAGGCATCGGCTTAAATTCAATTTGAGCAAGACCATTTGCCATTTGTATTACTGAACTACCAGTCGTCGTTCCGTAATTTTCAATTAATTTTCCCTTACCCATGCTGGAAAAATAAACATAGGAATTATAATCAAGACATCTGTTTCCCTTTGAATCAACTGCAGTAGCTGTAATCATGTAGTTACCGTTTTTCATTTTTTCAGCGCTAATTAAAATATCGTTCGGATTACTGTTTTTAAGCGATGTGTACATCAACTTAATCTCATCCTTTGTTATTTGCTTATTTTCATCGTAACCAACGGCTTTAAGCATATTTTCACCTTCATTAAATTTTACCTTCCAGGTTAAACCACCTGCGGGAAATTTTGAATTATCTTTTTTCAATCTTCCCTGGCTAACACCGTTTAAGAAGAGTTCTACTTCATCACAGTTGCTGTATACCCGAACTTCCCTATCGATATTTTTCGGGCCGCTTCGTATTGTCCATGTATGGCTTTCGATGTAACAGAAAGCGGGCTTTTTAGTCCAGTAACTTTTGAAAACATAATATGCATCTTTAGGTTTTCCAGAACGATCAACTAGACCCTTTTGATTCATATATGGAATAGGATCCAAAGGGCGTAATGGTGTTGGAAAATCCTTAAAAGCCCATTGTACATTTCCGGCAAAGGTTGTACTTTGCTCGGTATATCTTAAGTACCAATCAAACAAGTCGACAATATAGTTTTCACTCCAATCGCTCATGTTAGCGATATTCTGAACTCTGACTTTGTTTTCTTTTTCATCCCATTGATCAGGATTTAAAATTCCTTCACCTGTAATAGGGTTTTCGTTGTGTCTCCCTATCATGCTGTCGCCTCCGTATTCAACATGAAGAAAATGGGGATACTTTTTCTGAGCATTCTCTATTGCTTTCTGGTATGCAGTGTAAACTCCGGCATACCATCCCGCCCAAATTGAAGGTGAAAAAACATCAACAATTTTTGCAGCGCCTTCATACTTCCGAACTGCAGTTAACCTGTAAGGATCCATTGCGTGTGCAATATTATTTAGAACTCTTAGGAATGCATCAAGCGAGTCCGGATTGCTACCGCCTGGAAAGTCCGGCAACCAATCAAGCTCATTTCCCAGAGACCAGATAATAATACTCGGATGATTAAAGTTCTGATTAATTTGTTCTTTAAATAATCTCTCAGTGTTTTCCTTCCATTCTTCCTTGCCTACACCGCCGCGGCACCATGGTAATTCATCCCATACAAGAAGTCCGAGTTTATCGCATTCTTTATAAACTAGCGGACTCTGAGGATAATGCGCCAGTCGAACAAAGTTCGCCCCCATTTCTTTAATCATTTTTATGTCTTTAATTTGAAGACTGTCAGGCATCGCTTCGCCGTATCCGGCGTAGTCTTCATGACGGTGAGTTCCTCTAATCAACAATCGCTTTCCGTTTAGATAAAAGGAGCCGTGTTCTTTAAATTCGTACCAACGGTAGCCGATATTATCGCTCAATGAATCTAATATTTTATTGCCTTTTTCAAGATCTACTTTTACTGTGTATAAATTTGGTGTATCTGGAGACCATAATTGCGGCTTTATAATTTTTTTAAACTTTAACGTAACGTCATTATCTCCGACAGTCAATTTCTTTTTTGTGTTTACTTGTTCAACCAATTTTCCTGCCGGATTAAAAAGTTTAGCTTGAAGAACGGCATCCATTTCAGTTCCGCAGTTTACGATAGCATCAATGCATGTCTCAGCAGACGCAGCGCTTACTTTGGAAATGATTGCATGGAAACTTTTCAGGTGATTGTCAGGAACAATTTTTAACCACACATTTCTGACCAGTCCTCCGTAAATACAAAAATCAGATTTTTGCGAAGGTATTACATTCGGGTTGTATGAATTATCCACGCGAACCTTAATATTATTTTCCTGTCCCTGCCTTAAGAAAGAAGTAATATCAACTTCAAACCCAACGTAACCGCCAACATGCCCGCCAGCAAACTGGTCATTAACGTAAACTTTACTTACTATATTTGCGCCTTCAAAATAAAGTATTACTTTCTGACCATGACTTAGGTTTGGAACGAAAATATCTTTTTGATACCAGCTTGCATCTCTTCTATAACCAGGTTCAGCATCAACGTTATCAAATCTGTTCCAAGTGTGAGGAAGGTTAATTTTTACCCACGGTTTCGGTGAAAGAAAAAGCCTATTTACATCTTTCGGATTATCCTGAAGGTAAAACCAGTTATCATCAAATTTATAAATCTGACGAACTGGTTTGTCCACGATAAAATGCGTTTCCTGTCCTTTCTCAAACTGTTTTTTTAAAGATTCAATATAGTAGAAGTCTCCACACGGAAAAGATTCATCAACACCATACCTCTTTGCATAGTTATAAACTGTATGCAAAAGAATTCCTTCTTCGACCGGTCTTTTACTTTTAGTGAAGAGATAATTATTTGTAAGTGATGTCGTAAGCTTTTCAGCATTATTTAAATATTTTTCACATTCAATTTTATTAGGGGAAATATCTGATAGAAGAAACATCCCGGAAGCCGCAATAGCTCCGGCAGAGGCGTCTCGTAGAACATTATCGCCTGATAAATTAAGGTCCCAGTAAGGTACAAAATCAGAAGGCAAATGATTCATAAAATAATCTGCCATCTTTTGAGAGACATTTAGAAATCTTTCATCGTGAGTATATTTATAAGCATTTGCAAACCCGTAAATTCCCCATGCTTGGCCTCTTGCCCACGTTGATTCGTCTGTGTAGCCCTGGATTGTACCTTTTTTTATAACCTTACCTGTTTCCGGGTCAAACTCAACATAGTGAAAAGATGAAAAATCACTTCTTATATTCTCTTTCATCGCGGTAATAGCGTGCTCATAAGCGGCTTTGTAAAAATCATTATTTCCGGTTACTTCCGCAGCCCAGAATAAAAGCTGCAGGTTCATCATAGTATCGATAATCGAAATTCCTTCTTTGTCGTTTGTTCCGAGCTTTCCCCATGCTCTAATAAAATGTCCCTTCTCGTTGAATCTTTTCAAGAGCATTCTTGCAGCTTGAAGGGCGGCTTCTTTATATTTTACAGCGCCGGTCATCTCATAGGCTTTTACAACAGTAGGATAAAAAATAAACCCGAGATCATGTGTGTTATCTAAATCGGAATATTGAAGCAACTGGTCAGCATGTTTAATAGCTCTTTCCCTAAGCGTAACGTCGCCGGTCATTTCATACATTTTCCAAAGCTCCCCGCCTGTAAATCCAGCAAACCAATTCGGCTTGTCCGAAACTATCCACTTTCCGTTTTGTGTGTACAAAGGAAAGCCACCATTAATTATATTATCAACTTGAATCAATTGTTTTTTGATAACTTGAATCAAACTATCAGATTGTCCAAAGACATTTGTATAATTACAACTAATTAGGACAGCAAACAAAACAACATATTTATTTATCTTCATTTATCTTCTACTTCTCATTAAAATAATTTCGAATTTTTAATTCATCCATAAGACCGGTTGTCTAATAGGAAAATTTCTAATAGCTTCTTCTTCTTTCGGATCTGGATTTAACCTCTTCCACAGCTTAATATATTTTGACTCATTTAGGTGAATTCCGCAAAGCAGCAGGCTAATCTGCCTAACAGGCCAAACATCAAAATACATTATATCTTTCAGATATGGCCATTTTGATTTATCTGTCAGATATGGATATAAAAACTTCATCCCGAGACCAATATTTTTACCATCGTTTGTTGTGTAATGCCATAGGTCATTGTTTTTATCTGAAAGAATCTCACAGACCATTGTCATCATGTCCATATTAAAAATAGAATAACTATAAGGTTTGGTTCTGGCAAGTTCTTTAGGAAAACTTCCGTCGTAAGCCATCTGTTTTGGCAGCAAAACGTTTTTGTAGAAATTACGGCAGAAATTTAATTCGCTCGTGTCACCAACAAGCTTTGCATATTCAGCAACCTGCATACACCAGCATGTGCTGTGGTTATTGCCATTATTCATTTCGTCTTTGCCGAACTTACTTGTTGTAAGCCAATTGAGATATTTTGCAAACCAATCTTTAATTGCTTCAGCATCTTTTTTATCCAGGTATCCCGTTTTTTCAAGTACAACAACGGCTTGAGCAACTTCAACCAAATGAATAGTATCTATGATGCCGATTCCTCTTCCGGTTGCAACACCTTTTATAGCCTGCGCATGTTCAAGGTTGGGATTCATTTTTGTATTTGCGTTTACAAACCAGGCAATAAGATGTTTTAAAACAGCATCGGCATATTTTTCTTCACGGGTAATTTTATAAGCCGCTGTAAGTGCCGCCACCTCAATGCTCATGTTTCTCAAAGCAATTCTATGCTTATCAAAGTTATTTGGATTCGAAATACCGTCGCGGCGAACATACGGTCCATTAGGATCCTTAGGATTAGGCCACCAGTAATCACCTTCAGAAAAATAATCATGCTGCCCGCCTGTACTTCTTTTAGACCTAAATGCAGTAATAGTAACAGGGTTAAAATTGATATATATATTTGCCGCCTTTAATATTCTTTCCCAATCAATTTTTTCAAGGTTTACATTTACTTGATTATTTATTTGTACCTGTGCATCAGACATTTGAATTTGCAGCCAAAAAACAAATAATATTAAAACCAACCATAAATATTTTTTTTCTCTTATTCCCATTATAATTATATCTTTCTTAATATTATGTAAGTCCAATTTTTTACAGCTTCCTTTTCATTAAAATATGTTCCTTTATAGAAGTAAGTTTCCTAGCTTACGGCCGATAAAAATATTTACATCTGGAATTATTTTTTTAGACTAAGATAATATGCATATGGTGTTACAAATTGACATCCTTCACTTTTGAGGAATTCGATAACTTTTTTGAACTGATTGAAAGAATCGGCTTTCCAATACACAGGATGGCCCTGAAGCACAATATAATCTTTATATTTATTTTTATTCGAGTTGTAATTTTTAACGAAATAGTCGAAGTTTACAAAGCCGGTTTTTATTTCCATGTTTACTCGGTTCTTCAAATTATTTATTCCGGTGCTTTTATCCGGCGTCAACTTTCCCAGCAATAATACCTTCATATTTTTATCTTCACTCATCACTCTCAAAAACGTAGTGTCTATTTGATTATAAGGAGCGCCGAATGTATGTGCTGTAATCCCAAGCTTATTTTTAATTAAACTGTTTGCCGAATCAAAATGCGCTTTCTGATATTCGTAAGAAGTTCCCGAAAATTCCCATGTACCTTCCGGATTATTCCTTGTATGATCCAAACCATGATTCCAAATTTCGAAAAGAGGTTCTCCGTTTGAATCTTTTTTACTTAAATAATTTATAATATCTGATATTTGGCTATCACTTATATTCTGCATTCTCATTATTCCGAAGCCAGCTTTTATAGAGTTATTTGATAGGTAATCAAATACTGGCAAAGCATTATTAAAAAGCTTTGCTTTTGCTTGAAGATCATCAAGCTTCAAAATAATTTTAGGTTGTGCATATATTGATATATTAAGTAATATATAAAGTATTGTTAATAGATAGATTTTGATATACTTCTTATTCATTATTCTTTCCTGTCATGATAAATTTCATTTTTCATTTCATTAAAATCATTTTGCGCGTTTGTGTAAAATTGCCTGCTCTTAATAAATAGAAATATACTCCGCTTGCTAGTTTACTTGCATCGAAGTTTACTGTGTATTTGCCTTTATTTTTATATCCATTAACAATTGTACTTACGTTGTGTCCCATAATGTCGTACACTTTTAGAATTACATAGCTGCCTGTTGATACCTCAAAGCTAATATTTGTGCTTGGATTAAAAGGATTCGGATAATTCTGGAATAATTTAAAATCAACAGGAAAAGACATATTATTTCCTGTCTCGATCTTTGTTGTGCCTCCTAATCTTTCATTTAACTGAGCTATATAGAGCGAAGCAGGACTTAAACCAGTTGTGTTGGTTCCTTCAATATAACCATTCGGACAGCTAAAAGGAGCAGGGGGCTTTGTGCCTGTAACATTTCCACCGATACATCCGATAGCATAATTTTGAGCCGTCGGAGGCTGCTGAATGATAATATTACTTAATCCGGTATTACAATTCCATGCAACAGAGTTCACCGCAGCCCAGCCATGTCCAGAGCCATAATTGCCCCGATTATATAAACCTAAAACGTAACTGTTGGAACTTACATTCGTATTTATATCTTTATAATTATCGTAAAGAAGTCCCTGCGACCAAAGCCTATGTCCTTCACTTGAATTTTCGGATTCATCAGATGTACAATTATAGAAGACGATTCCTGAGACCGTGCTCGTCCCGTTTGACACGCAAGCATGTCTTGCATATCGTGCATAACAACTTCGGAAAAGAATTAATTGTGATGCTATGTAAGTATTAAAATTATATCTTCTTTCTCCTGTAATTATACTTATCGGATCCAATGCTGTGCATGAATCGATAGTTACTCTTGTTGCAATAGAAGTTTTAAATCCTGATTGCACAAAGTGTAACGTTGTGCAATGTTTAACCCATGCATCTTCAATTTTGCCGAGCCATATTGCATCCTGTGCGTGATTTCTTTCGTCTCCATTTATAGCAGGAGATTGATTATATGGATTATTTATATCAACTCTTAAATTTTCAATACCGATATTTGTAAGAATCCCACTTCTGTTTGTCTTGTATATATATGACTGTGAAAGTGATTTTATAAGTGAATAAAATACTGGTGCATCAATTGTAATTGTGTTACCATTTATCGCCGTTATGAACCTATTATATTTTATCGTAAGGTCCGAATTAGCCCAATATGAAGTTGTTCCGGTATCATTCGGAACTCCGCCGAAATTAACTGCCCTCAGCCAAGCCATCGTTTTAGGCTGAACTATAATAATATTATCCCCAACTGAAAATGGACTGGCATCTGCAATTTGAAATGTTCTATCACCAACATAAACTGTATCACTTGTTATATTCACATTTGATGTTGAAGCTCCGGACCAAGCCGAAGTATTCGAACCAGAATTTCCGCCCCCGGCAACCAGAACTACCGGCTGTGTTATGCTATCGCCTGTAGCAAAGATAACTGTATTTTTTAAAGTATCGGAGTCTTCACCTTCTCCGCGTAAAACTATTCCCGTACCATTTAAATAAATTGTACCAGAAACTCTATAACAGCCTGCTTTCATTAATAAAGCACCACGGAACCCCTTTGAATCAAGATTTTTGTTTTTTATTCGGTTTATTGCGTTTTGGATATTTGTCGTGTTATCGCCAGGAACAGGAGCAACAGTATCTATAACCGGTATAATAGGAATAGGCACGTTACCATTTCTATATCCAGCATAACTAAAATCTGGTATTTTATTTCCTAAACTGTCTGCCACATATACTAATTTTCCCTCAGGTCCGTAATAAACTATTTGAGACTCCCATTTCGTCTGAGACATCTCCTTGCCGGTACATAGGATTAACAACAAAAACAAAAAATAATTAAACCTATGCTCCATCATCAATCCTAAAACATTTGTTTTAATATTCATAAGATTATTTTAACAGAACCATTTTCTTTACTGAAGTGTAATTACCAGCGGTTAATTTGTAAAAATATACGCCGCTAGCAAATCTTCCGCCATCAAAAATTACAGTATGATTACCTCTCGATTGCAGTCCGCTTACAAGTGTTTGAACTTCGCGCCCTAAAATGTCATAAATTTTTAATGTTACATAACTATCTAAGGGCAGTTGGTAATTAATATTTGTTTCTGGGTTAAAAGGATTAGGATAATTTTGTAAAATTCTAAAATCCTTCTCTACTTTACCCTCTGAGTTTAACTGCACGTTGTTTATTATGTTAAACCACTTAACGCCGACATCTGAAGATTTAATCATTTTTCTTATTACCGGCGCGATTGAAAGTTGATCGCAGCCGATATCTTTAACAGAGTAGCGTGGCTGTCCGTCAATGTCATCCGTAATAAAAGGGAAATAACCTTGTGCAGAATTTACCACAGGGCTTGACTGTTGAGGCCTAAAAATACCATCACCCGCTAGGTACAATTCGGGATCAATAATATTAATCCCGTCAGGTTGTACAATTCCCAAAGAAGCTCCGAACATTATATTCCCTTTCCATGTTAAATTCTCAGGGATAGTACCAAATTGCACAATTGGTGAATGATTGGACATAACAATGTTATTTGCTATAGTACAATCTATTGGCGGTAGTGACTGATTTGAATCTTGTGATATTCCAATATTAAAGGAATACTTATTGTTTACAAAAGTATTAAAGGCAACTATTGCATTTTTAACTTGAGCGTATCCACTTAAGGGAGTATTTGGAATTCCGTCTACAATAGCCAGTGCTGATCTATATCCGTTTCCGGTTAATCCATAAAAATAGTTATTATAAACTTTGTGGTTTTCTCCAATTATTCTTACACCGCCCGTATTCGATTTGTTATTGCCGATAAAGTAATTTCCTTCTACCGTACAATTATTTCCTTCCCTTAGTGTTAAAGTCCCTGAACATTCAAAAAAAGTATTATATCGGTAAACATTGTTGCATGATTTGTTAGATATTATTTCTATCTCTCCATCGCAGTTTTCAAAATAGTTGTATTCAACAGTAGTATAAGAATCATATAACGACCAATCGCTGGTTCCAACACGAATAGTTTCTGCTCCATTTAATCCTCCTAGATACGGCCGGCTTGAAAAATAATTTGAATCTATCTGATGATAATTAGGATGATTTTCAAGCCAAACAACTAACGTAGTACCAAGGTTACTTTTACCTTCAAAATAGCAATGGTCTACACGGTTATATGTTCCATATATTGAAACCCATTTATAATCAATATTGCTGTCGCTAGGATTAAAATCAACAATTGCACAATTTGTAAGGCGGCAATGGTTGGCTTCATTACTGCTGCCATTTCTAAATTGTATTACATCTCCCGAAGAACTATAACCATCTTTAAAATATAACCCCGATACAATAAGATAGTTACCTGCTATTTTTAAATTAGATGTACCGCATAAAATTACTTGGCCCGGAGTTTGTCCACAAAGAGTGATTGGCTTATCGGAAGTTCCGTTGCAGGAAAATACAAGCGAAGAATTTCGCCAACTACCGTTCTTCATCATAACCGTATCGCCAGGCAGTACTTTGCTTTGTGCAGAATTAAAATCATTTACATTAGATACAAGATATACTTCCGAGTGTGTAATGGAAGTAAACAAAAATATAGCAATATAAAACGTGAAGGTTTTAAACATTGATTTTATTTTCATAAAAGCAATGCCGAATGCATATTTTAGCATCCGGCACAAATCATAGAATAGTTTATTTTAAAAGCACCATTTTCTTTGTCTGAACAAAATTATCGGTGGTAATTGTGTAAAGATAAATGCCACTCGATAATTTGCTAGCATTAAAATTAATACTATGCGATCCTGCATTCATAAATCCATTTATCAAGTCTTTTACTTTCTCACCAAGAATATTATATACTGTTAATTTTACAAAGCCAGCTTTTGCTATGCTAAAATTAATTTCTGTTGTTGGATTGAATGGATTAGGATAATTTTGCGATAAATTATATATAGCTAGATTTTTGTTGCTTACTTGTTTAGCATCTGTAGGATTACCCAAATCGTTCGTTGTTGTTCCAGTTGCCCTTGCAAGTGCAATATAAATAGAATCGGATCCAATATTTACAGTTATTGCTTTTGATAATGTATCTGTTAATTGTCCAGGCAACGAAGTATCTTGAGTAGTAAAAACATAGTTTTGAGGTATAGCCACCCATGTTGCACGATCATCTGTAGAAATGGCTATCCTTAAATCAGTATTACCCGGATTTACTCCATCATCGGTATTATAACTTGCTCTAAAAATATCAAATCCCATTGTACTTGCCGGAGAAGTTCCGGGAGCTCCATGGTAACCAATTTTGTAATATCTTATCTGAGAAACTTTATCTATCCCACCGCTTAAAATACTGCTTCCGGTGTTTGCATCACCACTTATACATCTTACTAATACATAATGACCTGTACTACTTCCTGAAGTTGTTGAATGAACATTAACTAACTCATAACTCTTATTATCACCAATTGGAAAATTTTTCGAAGAACTACCAGAGTTTGACATACCTCTTCCTAATGCACCTATAACATAGCTTGAATCTGAATAACCTGAAATGTTAGCTTCCGTAGATCCGAGATATACCAAAGCAAAATTCCCAGTTTCAACTTTACCATTTATAAAAACAATACCTGAATTTGAGGCAGGACTTGATGAAGAACCGCCATTAACAAAAATATCGCTTCCAAGAATTACTTTTGCACCACCGGTCTTATCAATGAATAGTTTGTTAAAATCGCCTTGTGCTCCATAAATAGTGGGAGTTGTAAGAATACTATTTGTTGTCCCCGTCAAAACTAAATTGCATACAACCAATGATGAATTTGCACTACCGCTTCTAAAATCCAACGTCCCGTTATTTGTTAAATCACCATTTAAATACAAGGTATCGACGATATCCGGATTCAGGCTACTAGGTCTTGAAACTACTTTAAACTCTGCATTAGGTGAAATTGTTATGCTGCCGTTAACTATCATTGTTGAACTGTTTACCGTATTAAATTTTAAACTTCCGGAATTTCCCTGTCCAACTATTAAATTATTCATACTGATAGATGCAGCATCAATAATAACAGTATCTCCATCAGCAATTATAACATTATCTGCAGCTCGAGGAACCACTCCACCAGTCCATGTAGCAGGATTACTCCAGTTACCAGAAGTTTGCGAAACAATTTGTCCGAAAACCGAAATCGAACAAAATAACAAGAAACCGAAAAAATTGGAAAAGAATTTTTTCATTAGACACCTCACTAATTTATTTATGATATGAAAACGAACACAGATTCTATTAATACTTCTTTTACCCTAATAATCATTTATAGGTTTGTTCGTTTATAAAATATTTATAAACCATAAGTATATCCAAAAACAAAATTGTTTAGAGATTGATACTTATAATTTGTATTGCTCAAATATTGATCGTAATATTTTAACATTCTTATTTCATATGTAAGATCTAAATTGCCGCCGAATATATTAAAACTAAAACCTGCATTGTAGCTTTCTGAAAAAGGACCTCTATCAGTTATTGCAGCACCATCTGGAACAAAAGGTTGTGAGATGGTATTATAACCTACTAAAACTGCAATAAATTTAGACATCTTAAATTCCACTCCTAATCGTAGTGAACTTTGATTCACCCATTTTCTGAAAGTAGTATCAAGACTTGCCAGCTGAAAGGTAGCTTTACTGAATGGAGCAACTTGATAATCCAAACTAAAGATGAATTTTTCGTGCGGCTCAAAATTAACCCCAAATGAAAATATAGCTGGGTATTCAAATTTATCTATACCGTTTGAATACACGGATGAAGAGCCGTTTGTATCAGAATGCGTGGTTGTATAATTCCATTTCCTTTCCAACGTATAAGGGAGATCAATATTTATTCCTAAGTTAAAGCTGTTTAATTTTAGTATTGCTCCTAATGAATAATTTACTCCAGTATATTTTGAAGTACCTTGGGTTAAATTATTATCAGTAACATACCAAAATTGAAATTTGTTTTGATTAATCAGATGAAAATCCCCGATTCGATTTAAATACAATTCGTCGTCAGTTTGCCCCAAAATGATTTTTGCTTTTACACCAACGTTCAAATAATCTGTAACCTGATAAGCAAGAGCCGCCGATCCATTATAAATATTTCCCGAGATTTCCCTTATAAATTTATACCATTTTACTACCTCTGTATCCTGACCGTTAGCTGGTGGTAAGTATCCATAAAGATAATCGCCAATATAAGGCACTAAATATGAATTATTCTGGTCATAATCTTGAACATTATATTGTAAATTATATCCAACAGAAACTACAAAATCGCGATTAAATAATTTGAATGGTGCTGCAATCGCTATATTATTTATTTTAGCATTAGCCTTAATTTTCTGCCAGTTAGCCGCCGCCCTGCTGTATGGATCTTTACCCATTACCACTGAGCTTACATCATATTGCGTAGAATCTACCAAATAAGAGTCTAACTTTCCATTATTTGCAATATCTGGAAGATAAATACCTTCCAAATAAAAAGGTAAGGTTACAAACATACGATTTGGCCTATATTCTTGGCTTTCTCTCCATAAATATGAACTGTAATTAGCAGACATTGTAATTTGGAAATGATCTATGCCCATAAGACCAGCGGGATTATAAAACAATGATGTTACGCCACCAGACATCGATGTATAAGCACCGCCCATTGCTATAGCTTTTGCACCTATGTCATTTGAACAATATAATGCTTGAAAAGAAAGGTTATCTCCACGGTGTTGCGCATAAAATAGATTAGAAGAAAAAAACAAAAGCAAAATTGTTAGTAAATATCTAACCTTAAAAAATTTCGTACTAATTATTTTCATAACGTTTAAGCTCCCATATAAAGAATTATTCTTACTTTAATTCAAATCCAACTGTAAACCGGTATACATCGCCTAAAAAGCTGCCATAGTTCGTAAAAGAGTAATCAATCCTATAACGATTATAGTTTATTCCAACACCAGCCGAAATACCTTCTTGATCTCCGTTAAATTTGTATCCCCCTCTTAAAAAAACCATGTTTTCGTAGGAATATTCAAGCCCAAGACTAGTTTGCTGATTATAATCTCTTGGTTGAATCAGATCAAATGTAATTTGCAAACTTTGATTCGGAATATTTACCAACAATCCATCTGTTGGGGAAAATAAGTAACCAGCGATACCGATATTAAATAATTGTGGCAATGGATAGCTTGTAGTTACATAAGTAACTTGTGGTCCGAAGTTTCTGATTGAAGCAGCTATTCTAATCGACTTATATCCGGTATTAAATGTAAAACCTCCATCAAAGCAAATAGTCCCTTTACTCATTACAATTAAATCTTCCTCTGCGTACTTTGCCGTAAGCCCAAATGCAAATTTATCCGTTAAATCTTTTGCATAAGAAATTCCTATTACGTATTGATGAGGATTAATAACTTGACCTGTCAGACCAGGATTATAATTATCGCCTATAAATCCTAAGGCATTAACAGTAGTCACCTCTATATTACCTAAATTCGTATAGAGCCCCTGAATTCCAATTGTTCCCCATCTGCCTATCGTATAAGCACCGGCAAAAGAATAATGACTCGTACCAAATAACCACTGTGTATACCCCAAAGATACATCCATATTATTTATTCTTGTCAAGGCAGCCGGATTCCAAAAAACAGCTTCGGAATTATCTACAACAGCCCCATAAGATTCACCTAAAGCTGTTCCTCGTGCACTTGTCATAACTTCTAGAAATTGAAAAGATGTTGTTCCGACCTTATTCTGAGGAAAAATTAAAATATTAAAGGAAAATATTATTAAAGATACGATTATAAATTTCTTTTTAACCATGGTATTTGTTCTTCCTAGTTATAATTTATTTAATAACTATAAATTTACCTGAGGACTGAGTTCCATCAGGAGTAGTTACAACAAAAAAATAAACTCCCGAGGCAATTGACTGGTTGTTACTCGTTATTTGGTACCACTCAGTGTTGGAATATTCATTTGTATTGTGTTGGATTGTTTGAACAAGATGCCCGTTATATGAAAAAATTCTTATAGTACAATGTTCAGGTAATCCATAAAAACCTATAACTTGATTGGAATTTGGAATACCTGTAAATCCCGAATTGACAATAAACGGATTAGGGACCACATAAACTTTACCTAATTTTCCAACTGCACCCAATCCTTTTTTGATTGAAGTAATATTTGTTTTCCCACTCATATTACCATGTTCATCAACTGAAGTAACACAATAAAATCTACTGTCTCCTACTTTAAATGTTGTTGTTGTATCAACAAATTCATATTCATTATCACCGTTAATAAAATTTACATCTCCCTTCTTAACAGAAGCAACATAGGTCCAAGGACCCATTGCAGAATTACTTCTGTATATGTTGAATTTGACTAAATTGCCCATCAATCTAGGAGCAGTAAAATTTTCAATATCTCTTGTCCAGTTTATTCTTATATCGGCCTTATCAGTATTGGATAAAAAGATAGCTGGGGCAGGAAATGGAATTGGAATTTTATAGTTACCAAAACTGGGATTATTTTCCGGCCAAACAGGTACTGAAGGTTCGTAGCCTAAATATGCAGCAAAGGCTTTATCAGCTACCTGAGTCACATTTCTTACATCTGAGTTAATATAATCAGGATATCCAAAATCTTTCAAATAATCGTCAGTAATTTTCTGACCGTTAATCGAAACAGGAATATCGAAAGAAGGATTTGTACTCCATTCAGTAGATGTCTGCCCACCCTCAACCGAATCGCCTGGTGCCGCACCGTAACCAATTACTTCGGCAATCGCAAATTTTAAAGTATCACCAAGATGAAGAGTATATGGGCCAAAAACTGTATGTCTTTGACCAGCATCTGCACTTTGCTTGTATGGATAAGCGGCTCTACCAATCCATGAATATCCGTCTGGTGCTTTTGGAGGATTTGGCCAAGTTGCACTATTAGGAGAATAAACTCCGCTCCATCTTAAGGAGGGATTGATTGAGTTATTTGTTTCCATTTTAATCGAACCAGTAACTCCTGTGCTTACTTTATTTGACCAAGGCTGAAGAATATGGTGGTTAGCATCTAATTCATAATATTGCCCATTATAAGTTTTTAATTCACTTACAGCTTCAGATTCATTTAACGCTGAATTATTAGGATCAACATAAGCTAAATGAGTTGTATCATAAAATAGAATACAATATCCTGGAGCTTGTGGACTATCAAAACCACCACCATTATCTCCAGTTTGAGCATCATGTAAAAATAGATTTGGATCCGGATCAGGTTTAAATGGTGTGTTATCACCACCATTTCTTAAACTTATGTTATAAGTTAACCAATATCTTGCATCCCAAAAATTATTTTGATCCCCTCTATAAATGCCACCGTTGTACTTCCAAGTTCCATACCATCTTTGATAACCAAACATTGATGGAGCAAAACCATATTGAAACGCAATCATTACATCTTTCAAAGTTGTTGATCTTCCTGGAGCTCCAACTACACCGGTTGTATCTCCATCATATACAAATGTATATTCATAGATTATCATATCATCATAATCCGGATAGCTCCATTGACGTGACACCCTTGTTACAGTTAAACCAACTGATGTTGCCCATTGTGCTGTGATTATTTGTTCTGCTTCATTAGGATTATATGCTGGGTTTAATTTCCCATTTGATAAAACAGGATAATTATTAATTTTATTAATCGATATCGGAAAGCTCCATTGGCCAAATGCAACCTCCGGCTGACCTGCACCAACAGCTCCACAAAATGAAAAAAGTCTATTACTTAATCCCGGTTGTCCATCAGGATTTGCGGCAATATAAACACCAGCCCCAAGTATATTTTCCTGCCCGCTGTAAGGGGTATTATTTATTGTCACACCAGAATTTGCCGGCCACTCCATTAATGGTACCGTTGTTTCATCGCCAACACCTGCAGAGTTGTTAACCCAAGCCCTGCCAATTTCCCCCGTATTAAATTCAGTTTCATGCAGCATCCCCCTATCATGAATTTCATATTGTCTTGCTTGCTGAGGAAATGTGAAACTTGATATCAAAAAAGGTAAAGCCAGCAAAGGAAAAATATTTATAAAGTTCCTTTTTTTCATTATTTGCCTCTTACAACAATTTCTTAATGTTTTCATATAACTCTTCTAAAAATTATAAATTAAACCTAATCTAAAATGCATAGGTTCGTTATTCATTAATGCAACAGCCTGACTAATATAATATGGTGGATACTGGTTATAAACCAATACTCCTCTTCCCAACTGTTCATAATTTTGCAGGTTTTGTTGGCTATTGAAACTTGTAGAACTCGATCCGAATATCTGACTATATTGATAAACAAATTGGTTTAATAAATTATATCCTTCAAAATAAATTGTTAACTTACTTGAGGGAAATGATATAGTTTTTTGAATTCTAGCTCTAAGGTCTCTTTCTGTTGGTGTTCTCATTGAGTAAAGAGCTCCCGCAGAACCAGCTTCAATTGGAGTATATGGACGGCCCGAATAAATCTTGAAAGTAACGCTGAAATCCATATTTTCAATAGGATAGACCCCAAATAAACTAAACCCTGATTTACTAAATGTCTTATAAGTTAGATTAATAACTGCTGTATTAGTGCGGTCATAATCCAAATAAACATCTTGAGGGAAAGGAAGTTTTACAGAATCTGCACCTCCTGGTTTTTGTACATATGTTACCGGAGCATTAAGACTGTTACTACTTTTTCCTGTTGCAGAACCGTAATTATAATTGATATACCCTTGTAGAGGCCCATCATCTTTTTCAATATTTACATGAAAGCCTTTGATATCAGCATAATCTCTATTCACAAATGTTTGATAAGTTGTTTGAAGTGAATCTTCATAAAAGGCTGATTCTACAAGATCTACTACATTCTTATAATATGCACTTACATCCAGTCTGATACCAAACGGCAATGCGGTTTCTACTCCCACATCATAAGCCTGGGTGTTTTCCGGTCTTAATCGTGGATTACCCAGAATTTGAATGTTATTATTTTGGTCAATTTGATTGTAAAATACTTCGTCAAAACTTGGTCGTTGCGTAAATGTACCATAATTTAAATGAAAAACTGCTGAAGTTGATAACGGAAATGAGATACCTATTCTTGGTTGTAATCTTGAGTATAATTCGGTTTTGGTTTTTGAAGCCAAAGTCGGGTCATAATATTTGCTTCCAGTAATATTCGGATTATAATTAGGATTTCTTAATGGAGAAAAAATATCCGAATAATATGTAGTATTGAAATTATAGAAATCATACCTTAGACCTAAATTAGCAATAAAGCCTTCAAATTCCATTTTATCTTGAACATATAATGCTCCTTCATATGGATAAGCATTGAAAACTAAATTTCTAGCAGACCCTGCATCGGTTATGTTAATCAATTCATCTACATCCAAGTCATAGTCAGAAAATTGGAGACCTGTTTTTAATAAGTTCCATTTGTTAATTTGTGAATTTAAGCTTGCGTCGAAATTGTAGGTCGTAGTTATTGTTTTTCCGTAATCATTATTAATTGTCCCAATTGTTTGGTTGGCAGGATCAATATAATTCACCCAATTTAAAAATAAGTTTGAGTAATTATTTGTGTATTGTCCTGGAAGAACTAAATCAATATTGGTTCTTGAATAAACATAAAGCATATTCGCTTTTAAATTTAAAATGGTTGCATGATTAAAAACATGAGTCCAATCCAAGCCATATTGGCTTGTAGTTTGTAATTGTTGCGAGGTACTTAATGTTCTATCCCAAAGCCACTGATACCAGTTACTTCCAAAATAGTTGTCATATTGGTTATCATACATAAATCTTAACGAAAACTTATCTTCAGGATTTTTTTGAAGTGTAATAGTACCCAATGCTTGCCTTTCAATGTTTGGATGTGTCATCGGTACATCCGGATTAATTACTTCCTGCCTTCCAGCAACAAATAACTTGACATATTTCGTAAGAGGACCACCAATTGAAAAGTCCAGGCGATAATCAACTGTATTATTATATTGGAGACCTACACTTCGCATTCCTTGTAGCCATGCCTCCCTAGCAATCCCTGCTATCTTCAATGAATCAGCTCTTGTTGCTCCGGATGGCAAATATGAGGAAATACTATAACCCAAATCCCAAAGCGGTTTACCGGGTTGTTCAGGATTCATTGCCAACCAAGAAACCGAATTATTTAATGTGTTAAAATAATAATCATTTCCAGTTGAATAAGGACTTCCATACCAAGTTTTATAATAAGGTATAGCACCAGAAATTTGCATTGAAGTTTGCCAAATATTTCCACCTTCCTTTGGAATCATATTTACTACACCTGATTGTGCATTTCCATATTCAGCGCTAAAACCACTTGTATATACTTCAACCTGTTGCAGGCCAGTTGTAATCGGGCTAAATGTACGGGTATTATCTAAAGGGTTGTTTATAACTGCTCCACCTATCAAATAAAGAGATTCACCTTCTCGACCTCCTCTAAAATGATCATCAATTACATCTGCCTGTAATTCAAGAATATCGGTTAAACTTGCTACTCCGGCAATAGTTTGTAAATTATCTGTATCATACACTTGTTTAGTAGCCGTTAAGTCATCTTCAAGTTTTTGAGGAGCATAAGCAGTTACCGTAACTTCCTTGGTTTGAATATTTGAATTACTTAATTTTATATCAAGTTGCGTTGTTTTGTCAACATCAACTATTACTCCTTTAACTTCTTCTGTTCTATATCCTATATAAGATACTTTAACTAAGTAAGAACCAGGCGGTACGTTTAATATGTAAAAATATCCATCAAAATCTGTTGCTGCTCCTAATAGATTTTGAACCTCTTGTTGCTCACCACCAATATATCTTGCAGTAATTACAACGTTAGCTCCAACTAACGGTTCACCTGTTTGTTTATCGGTAACTTTTCCGGCTATTTTGCCAGTTTGACCTGCCAAGCTAAGTTGACCGAAAGATAAAAGGGAAAATAAAAATAGGATTAGAATAAATGTAAAGCCTCTATTACTCATTCGCAGCCTCCTTAATCCAAATGTCTATATGGCAAATATTTCTTTTTGTTAATTAAATTTTTTTTCGAATTAAAGCATAATTAATTGAAACAAAAACTACAATTCACTAGTAGAATATACAAGCACTTTACTGTCTAATTCATGCAATTAACGGTTCACTACAAAATAAAACGCTTATAAACCGCAAAAATAACTTTTGTTTAAATTCTATTTAAACAATTTCACCATCTGAACAATTTTTCCTTTAAACATTATTTGAGCAACTTATTTTACTTCTTCGGTTCTATATCCTATTGTTAAATATTTTTATCCATCTTTCTTTATTTTTACTCACTTTCAAATTCAAAGTCTATTGAATCTGGTGAAAATTATGCGGCATTTTTATTATTTTTCTAACACTTTAATTTAAGGAGAATGCAATGCCGCATAAATCAACTAAAACAACAGAAGAAAAATTTGCTATTGTTTTGGAAGGTCTGAAAGCTGAGATAACAGTCAGTGATCTGTGCCGAAAACATGGGTTATCTCAAGCGGTTTATTATAAATGGCGAGATAAATTCCTTGATGGAGGTAAGAAGGGATTAACCCCCAAAAACGCAATAGAATAAATTTCTAATGCGTAGCAATAGGGAAAAGGTTGCATAAGTGGGAAGAAAATAAGAAGTTAAGGTAAATGAAAAACAAAGCATAAACAGTAAGAAATCCATTTATATGAAAGAGTTAAAAATTGAATTTACGGACAAAGAAATAACACCATGGGGCGGTATGGTTCTTCTGAAGAATATGCTGGATCAAACCGGATTAAAACAGTTTCTAAAAAGCAGTCCATTTTTTCCCCAGCCGGGATCAAACCGTGGATATTCGCCAGAACAAGTTATAGAATCATTTATCGTTTCGGTTTGGTGCGGAGCCAACCGTTTTCTTCATACAGAGATACTTAGAGAAGACACACCACTGGGTCGGATATTTGAATGGGAAAGAAGACCGGGTCAAGATGTGTATAAACGATACTTCGGAAAATTTACACAGAAGATCAATCAGAGCTTTTTCAACGAATTAAATCGTTGGTACTTTTCACAGTTGGAGTTTACGGATTATACGATAGACTTTGATTCGACAGTAATGACACGTTATGGAGAACAAGAAGGAGCTAAGCGAGGCTATAATCCAAGCAAGCGCGGTAGAGCCTCTCATCATCCATTGATGGCATTTATCGCAGATTGCAATATGGTTGCCAACATGTGGCTTCGAAGCGGAGACAGTACGGCATCTGGAAACTTTCATGGTTTTGTAGAAGAGACCTTAGATCGCCTAAAACAGAAGAAAGTTGGATTAGTAGGCTTGGATAGCGGGTTCTATGATAAGAAAATACTATCTCTGCTGGAAGAAAAACAGATGAACTATATTGTTTCGGTACCTTTATATGCTCCGATACAAAGAAAACTTGCCGGAGAAAGCAACTGGTTGAAATTATCCGAAGGCGTAGAAGTGGCATCATCAGATTATCAAGCAATCGGTTGGCAGTCGCCCCGAAAAATAGTTATGATTAGGCAAACTATACCGGAAAGACCGAAAGCCACTGGAAAACAGTTGAGACTCTTTAAGAATACCGATTTGTATGAACGCTATCGGTATAGCTGTTTGGTTACAAACATGAGTTTACCGCCGGCGGAACTCTGGCGGATGTACCGTCACCGTGCTGAAGCTGAAAACAAAATTAAGGAACTAAAATATGATTTTGGGTTTGACAGTTTTAACTTGAGAAGTTTTTATGGAACAGAGGCTGCCTTAAGTTTTGTGATGTTTGCTTACAATC
>Ga0078972_1005176_pt1 | contig 33796 bp, 34 predicted proteins | sample YelNatPaOPGAMG01_FD_67568 | JGI IMG/M metagenome (GOLD analysis project Ga0078972, IMG submission 67568) | Hot spring thermophilic microbial communities from Obsidian Pool, Yellowstone National Park, USA - OP-RAMG-01 (SPADES assembly) (version 2) | ecosystem: Environmental > Aquatic > Thermal... | reverse complement strand
TAACGATTGCTAGTGGCACTCCGTCAGCATCTACGTCAACATCCACGGCGCGGTAGAATAACAACGTATCGTACTTGCCATCTATGAAAACCGACCGCAAAAAGATTTTGGTAACCGGTGGCGCTGGGTTTATTGGCTCCCATCTGTGTCGGCGTCTTTTGGATGATGGGCACGAGGTGTTGTGTGTTGATAATCTTTTCACGGGCAACAAGGAAAACATTCTCCCGCTTTTTGAAAACAAGCGTTTTGAGTTTATGCGGCACGACGTAACGTTCCCGCTGTATGTGGAAGTAGATCAGATTTACAATCTCGCGTGCCCCGCGTCCCCCGTCCATTACCAGTTTGATCCGGTGCAGACGACAAAAACATCGGTGCACGGCGCCATCAACATGCTCGGACTTGCCAAGCGAACGCGGGCGCGGATTTTGCAGGCATCCACGTCGGAAGTCTACGGCGATCCGACACAACATCCGCAAAAAGAATCCTATTGGGGGAATGTAAACCCCATCGGCATCCGTTCGTGTTACGACGAAGGCAAACGGTGTGCTGAGACATTGTTTTTTGATTACTGGCGGCAAAACAAGGTTGATATCCGTGTTGTGCGGATATTCAACACATACGGACCCAATATGCACCCGAACGATGGACGTGTGGTTTCCAACTTCATTATGCAAGCGCTGAGAAACGAGAATATCACTATTTACGGCGACGGGTCGCAGACGCGGAGTTTTCAGTATATTGACGATCTTATTGAGGGTATGGTGCGGATGATGAACAACGAGGACGGATTTGTCGGCCCGGTGAACATTGGCAATCCCACAGAGTTTACCATCAAGGAGCTTGCTGAGTTGGTGTTGAAACTGGTCCCAAACAGCACCAGCAAGATTATTTATAAGCCATTGCCGCAGGACGATCCCAAACAGCGCAAACCGGACATAACGTTAGCAAAAGAAAAATTGTCCGGGTGGGAACCCCTTGTTCCCTTAGAGGAGGGATTGGCAAAAACGATTGAGTATTTTAGAAAAACAATCATATAAAAATAAGCGCTGATTTATTTTATGTATTATAAAATTAATTCGCGAAGATTATATATGTGAACTTCACAAAGAAATAGAAGAGGATCTTATCTGCATCTCGGATAGAAATACAAATTTTAAATTATCTTAGAATGGAACAGAAATCAATTTTAGAGTTTTTAAAAAGCGATGCGCCGTTCGCGCGCTGTTATAGAAGAGGTCGCTCCCGGACTAGTAACGGTATGGTGACTTTTTACGCATTCAGAATAAGAAATAAACATTCTTGAAATTAACACTAAGGATCGGCGCGGCGGGGCTGCGACCCATGACCTTCTTCATTTGCTCATTCAAACGAATGAACAAATGAAGAAGGGGGGGTGAGGTTCGACCTCGGAATGCCATCCCGTGCCCTGGCACGGGATCCAGGGACCGATGTTTACCCAGAGTAAGTACCGTCCATCGCCGGAGGCGAGGGATGGTTATTTGTATATTGCGGCATTTTATAAGATCCGCTGGATATCTGTATTTTTCGGAGAAAAAGCGTAGAATGAGATAAATTTGCTTAATGGTTGAACTGTTTTAACCCGTCACATTGCGCCACAGAAAGTCTTCTTGTTGCGACAAAAAGAATTTTGTTTACAAAGGAAAATGTCTTAGAAAATTAAAATAAGAGAAATAACATTTTAAAAATGAAAGAAGCCAAAAAAACGAGGGATGTTCGCTCAAAGAGTTTCTACGAGTCATTTATGGGGGGCACTGTTTTAGACATTGGTGCGGGTGACGATTTATGTGTCCCACATGCGCAGCGATTTGACAAAGAAGATGGAGACGCTAACCATATTTTAGATTATTTTTCAAAAGAATCATTTGATTGTGTTCATAGTTCTCATTGTCTTGAACATATTTATAATCCTGAAAAGTCTTTGAGTGATTGGTGGAAACTTGTTCGACCTCAGGGATTTTTAATCACAGTTGTTCCTCACGAAGATCTTTATGAGCAAAAAAATTGGCCAAGTTTATTTAATAGTGACCACAAACACACTTTCCGATTTAAAAAAAATGAAAGTTGGTCGCCGGTATCTTATGATATATTTGAATTAATGTCATCTTTGCCTGGGGCAAAAATAATTTCCGCACAGATACAAGATCACGGATATATCTATGGGAAGCAACGATTCAATTTTTCAAATAACATATTGATTAGAAAATTTTTTACTAAAATACAGGGTTTGTTTATTCAATTTAAAAAAGCAAATCACAATTTCTTCTCGTACCGATTATTAATTCACACGGCCTTGTTTTGTGGAGTACCCATAGATCAAACATTGGGTAGCACGCTTGCACAAATAGAAATTGTGGCTCAAAAGCTTGAATGGCATAACAGTATTTAATATGAATTTGCAATTTAAAAAAGTTATTGCGAATGCGCGCCTTATTATTTTATTGCCATTCAAGCTGGTGAATATTTTTTTTCTGATGTTCTATTTTTCTTTTTTAAAAAAGAAAACGTTTGATGATGGAGTTTTGGTGGTTTTTAATGAAAAATTGGGTGATTTTATTATGTTTACCACGGCATTGAGGCATTATAAAGAGGCATTTCCTGGAAGGCAGATCCATCTTTGCGTTCCCCAGTCGCTTCCGATTGATCATAATATAGATCACTTTGTTGATAAGGTGATTTTTTTTGATAATAAAAAATTTAAAACATCAATAAGCTATCAGATCAGATTTATCTCTTCTCTTAGGGGGAAATACGATGTGGTTATCAATTCATCTATTAGTCAGCCGAATCTTCTAGCAGATATGATTTGTTTGGGTGTTGGGGGGACGCGAATAGTTTACCACGGAGATTCTTTTATTGATGACCTTCGCCGACGGCGTGGGTTGTATGAGGTTTTATTAAGAAAATGCAGTTTCTTTCAAAAATTTTACACCATAAAAGTGCCATCTATCGATTTTGATGGCAAGATTCGTAGCGTGTTGGACCAATATCTTGCCATACCTTCACACATTACCGGAAACTTTCCCGAGCAGAGAACGACCATCACCATTGATGAAAACTTGGTGTCCTTGCCCATTCTGTCGGCGGCGCAAAACGATTTTGTTGTCGTTGGTATTGGGAGCGGAAGTGATTATCGCAATTGGGAAACAGAAAAATATGCCACGGTCATAAACTTTCTCGCCGGTCGTGGCTTTCGGATTATTTTTGTCGGCATCGCGCAGGATAATCACATCGCTCTTGAAATTATTTCAAAATGCAATTCCAACGTTCAATATGCAAACCTTGTCGGGAAGACGACGCTCAACGAATTATTTTATCTCATTGAAATGTCCCGTTTTATTGTTGGTAATGAAACTTCAACAATTCATGCCGCTATAGCTTTAAAAAAGCCATCAGTTTGTATTTTGGGTGGCGGGGATTTTGGGAGGTGTTCTCTGTACGGTTATGCGTTCAATCGGTGGGTTTTTGAAAAAACAGCATGCTATTTTGATGGATGGCAGTGTGGTGACCACGCCCATGGACCGTCTCCTTGCATTTCGGCAGTGAGTGCGGAGAAAGTTATCCACGAAATAGAATCTTTATTGGAGGATATAAATCATAATGAGAGGGAACAGCACGACACCTTCCGTATTCCTACGATTGCATTGCGAGGGGATAATTTTGAGGTATCATATAGAGAATGGAAAACAGAAAAGAAGTAGTGTTGCTTCTTGATCATTGGTATGCCGATCAAGGTGGCAGAAAAAAAATACTCATCTTGATTATCGATGTATTGAGCAATCTTTTTGACGAGGTTCATATTTTTAATATAGAGACGAGGCTTCAGAGCGAGGACTTGAAAGGTAGAAATTTACAAGAAAACCTTAGGGGTAATGTTTCAATAGAAACATTCTTTATAAATAAAAAAATACCAGCGTCGTTTTTTCGAGCGTTTTTTTCCTTGTTTCGTTGTGTCAAAAAAACAAATCCTGTCGCTGCGGTTCTTGGTGGTGCTGGACCTCATACCAATGCTTTGTTTGCCCTTATCTTTCGGCTGGCCTGCGGTAAGGGGAAAAAGACAATTGCTATTGAGCAGGCAAATTCAAAAATAATACTAGAACATCAAAATGCGATAATTCGTTTTTTTACAATCCGACTTTTTAGAAAAATAGATCGCGTTGTAGTAGTTTCGCGTGAAATGATAAGCGGTCTTTCGTCGTTTTTTCATATGTCACCCGAAAAGTTTGAGTTTATTTATAATTGTATTGATCTTGAAAAGATTGGTGAATTAAAAAACGAAGAGATAGAGGAAAAAGAATTTTATAGTGGTAAAAGAGTAATAATGACTGCTTGTCGTATTGATATACATCAAAAAGATATTGTGGGGCTTATTAGGGCATTCGAAGTCGTTCTTGGAAAAATAACAAATGTTATTTTAATTATCATCGGCGACGGGCCGGACAGGGAAATTGTCGAGAGAGAAATAGTTTCTCGAGGAATTCAAAATAGTGTTTTTCTTTTTGGATACCAACAGAATCCTTATAAATATATGTCGAGAAGCGACGTATTCGTTTTAAGCTCGTTTTATGAGGGTTTTTCGTTAGCTTTGGTTGAAGCAATGGCATGTGGTTGTCCGGTTATCTCGTCAGATTGTGATTTTGGTCCAAGGGAAGTTTTAGAATACGGCAAAGATGGTTTACTGGTTCCCGTCGGCGATATTCTCGCGATGAGTGATGCGCTTCTTAAAATGTTATCAGATAAAAAAATGCGTGATGACTATATTACTCGAGGATACGCGCGGGTAAAATACTTTTCGAAAGAAAAAACATTGGAGGAATATAAAAATTTTTTTAGAAAAGTTTTAGCCGATAAATGAAAAAATTGTAAATACGATAAAAATAAATAAAAGTTACTGATGTTTTATGGCTGATTAAATTAGATTAAAATTATGCTAAATGAAAGATTATAAGAGTTCCAAGATAAGAATAATTGCCAAAACCGTTGATTTTATGGGCGCAATAATATTTTTGTTATTGCTAAGAATTGGCCCGCCCGCGCTATTTTAAAGAATTTGGTGGCGTTATTGGCAGCCCAATGCTTTGCGGTGGGGTTTAATTTTATAAAGCGGAGGGGGGCAGGTTTTGTTGTTGCAGAAGGAAAAGCTGTGGGAATAATGCGGTGGCGATGTATGAGAAAAAGAGGGACCGTTGCACGAAGAGAAACAAAAAATTGGGAATCTATTGAAAGATTTTTTGTTAAAAAATGGAGGGCTAACCGTCCGTTGGTTGAATGATCTTTAAAGAATGTTGCTTTAGGCGCTATCGTTATGGCGTCGAGTTTGGTAACGGAAATAGATGCGGCGCGGGCGAGGTATGTATCGTGTGCCGGCACTCGCGTAAGTGGTAGTGGTCTCTATTTGTTGATGTTATTTGCTTAAATCCGTGGGAGGTTTTATGCTGGGAGAAATGGCATGAGTAAGGATTATCGCCAGACATGGGTGCGGGCCTGCGCTCTCTGCATTGACGCGATTGGATCGGTTCTTTTCGCGTTTCAAAAAAAGCCGCGCATTGATCGCGAATCAATTCTGTTTCTGACGCTTATTAAGCTGGACCGTATTGGCGACACATTTCTTGCCGAACCGACGATCGCGGCGATCCGGACGCTTTTCCCTCGGGCGCGGGTAAGAATGATTGTCGCGCCGTGGAACAGAAGCGTTGTTGAGAACAACCCAGCGATAGATGAGTTGGTGACGTTGCCTTCCGCATTAGATGTTCAAAAAGAATCTTTTGGATCGTTTTTGAAATCAAAAAATGTTGCTCCGCTGGTCGCGTTGCTCCGTAGCCAAGCGTGCGATATGGCAGTTGATCTTCAGGGAAATCCGTTGAATGTGATGGCGATGTGGCGAGCTGGTATTCCGATACGAGTCGGGCTAAAGGGGAAGTTGTTGAGTTTTTTGCTGACGCACGCAGCGCCTGTGGCGCGTGACGCTCATCAGGCGGAGATTTATTTTTCTCTCGCGCGGCTTTTGGGGTGGGTTGGTCAGATGCCCTTGCCAAAAATATATCCATCGGGTAGTGACGCGTCTACTGTCAGTCGTTTCATAGTGGAGCATCGCCTCAAATCTTTCGCGGTTTTTCATTTGGGCGCGGGTCGATCATATCGCCAGTGGCCATTGGCATTTTTTATTGCTTTGGGAAAGAAAATGCATGAACGTTATACGGACATTATTCCAGTGATCGTGGGGGGCGCAGACGATGCGGCGATGGCTTTGCAATTTTCTGCTGCGGTTCCTGGCGCGATCAATGCTGCGGGAAAACTATCTATTCCGCAGACGTACGAGCTTTTGAAAACGGCGGTTCTTTTTGTGGGAAGCGAATCGGGTCCAGCGCATCTTGCCGGCGCGTTGGGTGTTCCCACGCTTGTTTTTATGAGCCGTTGGTCGGGGATTAGTCGATGGAAACCATTGGGGTCGCGGGTAACCGTACTTGCCTCAAAAAATATTCACTCGTGTCCGGGAATTTTGTGCACGCAAAATCCTTGCCCGAATATGGCCGCTATTACGGTGGATGAAGCGTTGAGCGCAGTTGCCAAATTTCTTTCTTGAGACCGTTTAAAAGCTCCAAAAGTATGATTGGTTACTATTCAAAAAAGGCGGTGGCAAAGATTTTTTCAAAAGCGTTAAGCGCGCGGTACGGTTTGGCGCGCGAACGGGCGGTATATGCCGGATCGTTTGGGAAATGTTTTTTGTCAAAAACAGTAGTACTGGCGTTTTGGGATAGGGCATTAGTGCATTTGGGGGATCAGCTCTTTCATCAGCCGCTGGTTGAGCATTTGCTGGCGCGGGGGTACACGGTTGTCGTTGATGATAAAACGCCTCTGGCGCCCTATTTTGAGGCGTTAGGGGCGCGGGTAATGAGCGTTGAGGACATGCAACAGAAATTATCCGGCGCGCTGTTTGTTTCAAAGGATGACATGGTTTTTGATATTTGGCGGCGATTTGGCGAGGGGAACGCGGTTGCCTGTATAAACTATGGCGGACTGGAGAGTGATGATCGGGTTGCGGTATCTATAGCGCGAATTGTTTTGAGAACATTGAGGGAGTTGGGAGATGCGGATGTCGGGGATGAGCGCGATGCCATTGTGTGGAAACCCCGAGTGCCGCAAGCAATTGTTGATCGTTATGCTACTGCTCCGTGGAAAGAAAAACTAAGCGCAGCTGGAGATAAAAAAATTCTGGCATTTAGCAATTATGTTGCTTCCGACATTGTGCAGGCGCGTGGACGGGAGGCTGTGCTTGAGCAAATGGCACGCGACAAAAAGAAAGAGGGATTTTGTCTGGTGCATCTCGGGAGCGCTCAGGAGAAACGGGGTGATGCCCGGGTGTACGATTTTATAGACATTGATTTGCGTGGGGATGTTGATGTGCTTGGGCTGTTTGCTTTCTTTGTTGATGCACGCGTTGCCGGCATTGTGGGGTTTGACGCGTATAATCTGCACGTGGCGGTGTTGTGCGGCAAGGGCGCATTGTATGTGGACCCTTATAATGTCCAGAACATTGCGAGCGCGATGGAAAAGATGGTTGCGGACGGTTCGTTGCGGGAGGAGCTTATCGCCGCGGGCCATGAGAATGTGAAACGGTTTTCCTGGGATAAGACCGCAAAGGAAACGATGGAGGTATTGAGAGAGGCCGCACAGAAAAGTAGTACCATATCTTCATGAAGATTCTTCAGGTAAACAAATTATATTCGCCGTGGATCGGGGGCGTGGAAACGGTGGCGCAGGATATTGCGGAACATTTTAACGGCAGGAATGGCGTGACAGTGACAAATCTGGTCTGTCAGCCGCGCGGCAAACGGAAACTCGACGTGGTGAATGGCGTGCCGACGTATCGGGCGGGAAGCTGGGGGATCGTATCCGGCATGCCGCTGTCGCTAGATTTTTTCTGGCTTTTCCGGAAGCTTGCGAAGGATGCGGATGTTATTATTTTGCATCAGCCGTTTCCGCTCGCCTTTATTGCGTATTGGCTGTTCGGGCGGAAAAAGAAAGTTATGGTTTGGTATCATTCGGACATTGTGCGGCAGCGCCTCGCGAAATTGCCGTTCATTCCATTCATTCATTTTGCGCTCGGCAGGGCGGATCATATTTTTGTGTCAAACCATGCTTTGATCAAAAACTCTCCGACCCTCCGTAATTTTTCCGAGAAATGCAGGGTGATCTATTTTGGCATTGATCTGGCACGGTTCCGCGCGACCGATGACGTGCGAAAAAAAGCGGAGGAGATACGGGCAAGATACGGCGAGCCGCTCGTAGTTTCCGTGGGCCGGCTGGTGTATTACAAGGGGTTTCTTTATCTGATCGCGGCGATGAAGGATGTCCCCGCCGATCTCTTGATCGTCGGGAGCGGGCCGATGAAGCAAACGCTCCAAGCCGAAATTGACGAGTTGGGCATTGGCGAGAAGGTCCATATCATTGATCCCGTGAAAGATCTCGTGCCGTACTATCATGCCTGCGATATTTTTGCGTTGTCATCGTCCGAATCATCGGAAGTTTTTGGTATTGTGCAGATCGAAGCGATGGCGTGCGGAAAGCCGGTAGTGAATACCGCCTTGCCGACCGGCGTACCGGAGGTGAGTGTGGACGGCGTGACCGGCAGGACAGTTCCGCCGCGCGATGCGGCGGCGCTCGGCGCAGCGTTGCGCGAGATTTTATCCGACCGGGAGGAATATCGGCGATTTTCGGAGCATGCCATCGCGGAGGTCGCGAAGCGTTTTACAAAGGAAAAGTTTTTCGCGGAAATGGAGAAATATATTTTAGGGAAAGAATAATATTTTTTCGGTCATTCCCGCTGCTGCGATGGGATCACTTTCCGAAGTCGAACTTCGACACGAAGTTCGACTTCGGCTCCGCCGACATCGTAGATCGGTGCTATGCCGTCGCCGGAGCGGTATGGAGCATCGTTTTCATTTCAATAAGGAGCGGTTCGCGGAACATTTAGAGGATTACGAAATAGAGGAGCACGCTCACGGCGACATTCATTTAGTGACGTCAAAAAATTCGTTCCCATGCATCAGGCACTGGAGCCGTTTGTTAAAAAGATCGTGTAGGTTTTACGACCGCGTGAAAAGCTGGCGTTTTGTCATGTCCCACAGTTCGGTGAGCGCCTCTTCTTTGGCGACGGCGGGTGGGTATTTGACATGACACTGGTTGATTTTGGCAATAAAAGCCGCTTATTTGGCCACTTTTGAAATAATGATATTGAATTATCAAAATTTGTCGTAAAAATGATAATGTGATATCATTTTTATAAAAGTGCAGTAAATATGGCAATAATATTTAAGAGAATTGTTGAAGAAAAAATACGAGAGAGGCTTTTCAAAGGGAAAGTTATAATTTTATATGGCGCGCGACAGGTGGGGAAAACGACTCTTTGCAAAAGAATATTAGATGATTTTAAAGATGAGGGGAGATATCTGAATTGCGAGCTTTTGTCGGTACAGCATGGATTGGCCGACTTAGAAGCCGAAAAATTGAAGGCATACGTGGGAAACTATAAAATAGTCGTTTTGGACGAGGCACAAAACATTCCTGACATTGGAAAAAAACTAAAGATGATGGTTGATACGTATCCAGATCTTCAAATTATTGCTACTGGATCGTCTAGTTTTGATTTGGCGGGAAAAGTTTCTGAACCTTTGACGGGAAGGGCGTTTACCATGGTGTTGTATCCGCTTTCCGCGCGGGAGATTGTTGCTGCGTCGGATCGTTTTTCGTTTGACGCCCACTGGGAGCGTGTGCTTCGTTTCGGATTGTATCCGGAGGTGTACGCACTCCCCGAAAAAGAAGCCGTTGAGCGTTTAGATGAAATAGCGTCGGATTATCTGTATAAAGACATCCTTCGTTTTGAGGGAATGAAAAAATCGAACGTCATTAAGAATTTGCTGCAATTGCTTGCGTTGCAAGTTTCTAGTGAAGTTTCATATCAAGAAGTTGGCCGGGCGCTGGGCATTAGTCGATTGACGGTTCAAAAATATATTGATGTATTGGAGCAAAGTTTTGTCGTGTTTCGGCTCCACGCCTTGGCGAGAAATAAGCGAAAGGAAATATCAAAATCTGTCAAAATTTACTTTGCCGACGTTGGTATCAGGAATAGTTTAATACAGAATTATAATCCGCTATCGCTCCGCAAAGACGCGGGGGCGTTGTGGGAAAATTTTTGTATTGCTGAGCGAATAAAGGCGAACGCAAACCAAGGGCGCGGGGTAAACGCCTATTTTTGGCGGAATTACAGCCAAAAAGAGGTTGATTACGTTGAAGAGTCGGAGGGCGCGATACGTGGATATGAGTTTAAGCTCGGCGCTGATCGTCGGGTCGCAGTTAAGGATTTTACCGATACCTATCACAGCGACATTCATTTGGTGACGCCGAAAAATGCGTCAGGATTTCTTTCTCTTGATTGATGCCAAAATGGCGGTGTTTGTCTTTTTATACAAGGATCGTATCAAAACAACTCTGCAATCACATTATACTTGATGCAGTGGGCAGGGGATTTTTGTGATCGGGTTATTTCTCATGCGAGAGACGAATGGATCTACGACCGCGTGAAAAGCTGGCGTTTTGTCATGTCCCACAGTTCGGTCAGGGCTTCTTCTTTTGCCAGGTAGAGCGAGAGGAAATACGCAATCATCCCCAAGACGATGATGCCGTAGAGGTTGAGGCCGGCAATCTTTGCTGTCACGATGATGGTCCCCATGATGAGGGTGGCGATGGTGATTTTTTCAATTTGGTGGAGGACGGTAAAGCGCGCCTCTTTTTGCAGTATCCACATAAGGTAGAGCGTGATGATGCTTTGGTTGATGACGGTGGAAAGCGCCGCGCCGGTTATCCCCAGCCATGGGATAAGGGCGAGGTTAAAGACAAAATTCCCCACGACTCCCAGGATGACGTAGGTGAATAACTTTTTTTCGTGGTTCAGTGAAAAGACCGCGTTGCCAAACATCGCCGAGAGGAAGACGGGCAGGAATGTTAAACTCAACGCGCGGAACGCGCCCGCTCCCACGTCGTATGAAGAGCCGTAGAGAATTGTCATAATGGGGTGCGCTAGCACGACGCCGCCGACCGTCAGCGGTACCGCCAGGAGCGTCATCAACGATAGTCCGCGCTCAAGGACGCGGGCAAAACGTTCTTTGTCGGCGATCAGGCGTGCCATGGAAGGAAAAAAGACCGTTGCCATAATTGACGGAATTATATAAATAATCTGAATAATGCGCTGCGCCGCGCCGTAATATCCAACCGCGGCGATGTCGCGGAACCATCCAACCATCACCGTGTCGGTGTTGAGCATAATGGCGCCCATTAAGCCCATCATGCCAAACGGCCAGCTAGCAACCAAAATCGGTTTGATGAGTGTAGTGGAGAGTGCCGAGCGAATGTTTTTGAAATAACGGCGGAACGGGTAAAAGGACGCAACCATCCCGACTGCTACGCCGATGAGGTATCCAATCGCCAGCGATTGCGGAGTTTTTGCTAGCATCAGCATGGCAATGCCGGCGACAAGGATCATGATGTTGGTAAAAATCTGGACGATGGCTTCAAGCTCCATCCGTTCCCATGCGCGCGCCAGCGAATTGCCAAAGTCGCGAAAACTGTCCAGTCCAACCATAAACACAACAATGGGGAGCAGTGCGGCGACGCGCGGATCGGTTACCAGTATCGGCGCGGCGATAAAGACAATGGCCATGACCACCGCAAACATGATGGTTTTAATGAGCAGGCCGGTAGCAAAATATTTTTGCTGAGCCGAGAGATCGCGGCTTGATTCGCGCGTAATAACGCCGTTGACGCCAAAATCAATGAAGGTGGTAAAAAGCGCGGCCAAGCTGAAGGCGTATGAAAAAAGTCCCCAACCGTCGGCGCCCAGCACGCGCGCCGCGTAGATGAGCAAGATTGCTTTGAGAAGACGCGCAATAACGCTTCCTGAAAAAAGCCAAAAGGTGTTTTTGGCCAGTGTTTGTTTTTGTGAGGTGTTGGTGAAAAGAAGATTTTTTATTTTTTCGGGCATACGGGTGGGCGGAAACAGACGGCAAGCAGAGCGTTTGCCGAGCGCGCCGTTTATTAGGCAATTGATGTGTGGGTGTTTTCTTTGTAGCGTCCCACAAGTCCTTCCAGGGCTTGCTGGGCGGTGTAATGGTAGACAAAGCCAAGGTCTTTTTCAATTGCTGATCCGTTGACGTTGATGGGGTATATCAGACCATCGGCGGCACCCGGAGGAACGAGCTTGCCTCCGGTTATCGGCCAGAGGATGGCTAGCGCGATGCGCATCGTCCATGGCGGGAGACGAAGTATTTTTTTGTGGAGGATGCGGGCAATATCGGCGACTTCAAGAAACTGACGCGGGGCGATATTGTATTGTGCGACCACCGGCGGAGAGGTGCGGTTCAGAGAAGCAATGATAGCGTCAACAACATCGTCTTCGTGGACAAATTGTCGCGCCCAGCGCGGATTGAGTTCAATAACAAAGGGGAGGAGTTTTTTGAGAAAAGTAATGAGGCCGAATTTTGACGATAAATGCTGGCCACGCGGTCCAGTGACGCTGTTGAGGCGCAGGACGGTGATGGGCAACGTGGGATTTTTTTCTTTTATTAACAAGGCAAAATCTTCTTCAATGAGTTTTTTGTGGATGCCGTAGGGGTTTTTGCTTTCCAGCAATGGGTCGGATTCGGTCAGCAGGCGACCGATGTTTTCTTTGCGCGCGCCATAGGAAGAAACGGTGCTTAAATAAACCAATGATTGTCGGGCATTCTCAAACGCAAAAACGAATGTGTTGTGGGCGGCGTCGCAGTTGTTTTTCCTATAAGCGCTTTCTTTACCCAGCGGGGTGCGAATGCGGAATGCGCAATGGACGACGGCGTCAATGGCGCCATCGCTTTGGGCGGCTGCCTGCCAATCGTTGGTTGCTAGATCTGCTTGTATCCACGAGACGCGATGCGAAGGCCACGCGCGATCAGTCGGTTGGGGTAAGAGATCAATGCCGATGATGTGCGCGTCGGGGAAAAGTTCAAGCAGGCGGTCGACGAGCATGCCGCCGATATATCCGGCCGCCCCGGTGACCAAAATCCGTTTAAAAGAATGGTTGTTTTTCATGGTAGCTATAGCGTGTGCCTCGAAGGTTTTTTTAGATGATTTAGCGGCCGGCGGCGGTGATCATTGTTTTGAGTGTCTTGAGAATAATGAGCGTGTCTAACGCGAGGGAATAGTGTTTGAGGTAGTAAAGATCATACGAAAGACGGACGCGCGTTTCTTCCAGCGAGGCGGTGATGGGGTAGTTGGTTTGCGCCCAGCCGGTAACGCCGGGTTTGACCAGTGTGCGAATGGCATAGTAAGGTATTTGTTCTTCAAGCTTTTTAAAAAAATCAATAAAATCGGGACGAGGGCCGATGAGTGAAATGTCGCCGCGGAGAATATTCAATGCTTGCGGCAATTCATCAATGTGTGTGGCGCGCAGAATTTTTCCCACCGACGTAATGCGGTTGTCGTTTTCGGTCGGCCAGCGGTGATGAGGGTCGTGGCGCATGGTGCGGACTTTGTAGAGCGTGAATGGTTTGCCGTTTTTACCGACGCGCGTTTGTGAAAAAATAAACGGTCCGGGGGATGACCATTTGGTGGCGCAGTAGACGAACGGCGAGAGAACGATAAACACCAATCCCACACAGAGACCGGCGATGATGTCGACGGCGCGCTTGAGCGTGTTGTATCCGCGGTGGCGCCGCGCAATATTTTCCAGAAACCATTCTTCGCGCAATTCTCCCAGCGGGACCTTGGAAAAAATCATTTCATAGAAATCAACGAAGGAAATAATCTCAATGCCGGCGGCAAGGTTTCTGTAGAGCGAGGCGGTAACATAGTTCTTGGTCTGCTCTTCGTCCAAAATAACGATGGTGCCGATGGAGTCGCGGACGATTATGTCGCCCAATGATTTTAGTTCAGTCGGGGAGGGGTGCGGTATGCGTGTTTGCACTTTGTATCCCAGGTGCGGATTCTCATTGAGATGTGTGCAGAGTTCGTCGGCGTCGGCACTGGATCCGATGAGAAGGATTTTTTGACGCGGCGTTTTGACGATGGTCGCGATCAACAAGCGCCATGCGAAAGAAAAAACGGTAAAGAGTCCGGTGAAAATAACCAGGTTGCGTTTGGGCGAGATGTGAAAATAGGGAACGAGGTAGAAAACAATGATGGCCAGACCGAGGCCGACCATAAGGGTGGCGCCAATGATTTCAGCCAGCACGAAGCGGTTGCGGATAGTGCGGATGTCGTACCACCCGGCGGCATAGAATAAGCCGATCCAAAGGATGAAAATAACAGAAAAAGGAATCAGATGGGCGTTAACCAGATAGGTTGTGATGTGCCCGTAGCGCAGGTAGATGGTTAAAAAAAGCGACGCGTAGAGCAGGAGAATGTCGCCTGCGAAGAGAGCAAATTGCTTGATTTTGATAATCATGCGATGGAAAGAGTATAGCCCAAGCGCGGGTGTTTATAAAGAGTGTGGGGAATTCTCTGATGGCGCGTGCAGAGACGCTCGTGATATACTCGCATAAACCGACAACTCACAACCCACGACAAACAATGGGAGAGTGGCCAGGTCCTTTGTATGTTTGTCGGCGGCGGGTCATCAAATTCTCCAGCTCTTTGTTCTCTTGCTACCGCTATTGGTTGTCGGTTGTTAGCTGTTTGTTGTCGCCCGTGGATTGTCGGTTATTGTTATCCACAACTCCGCATATTTCCTTGTGCTTTTGTTGGTGGGTATGATATACTCGAGCCATCACCTAATATAAAGGTCGGCATTACCAATCAAATAGGCACCCATATGAAAAAGCCGGATTTAGTTGAGGTGGTTATGAAAGCGGCTGATATTGAAGTTAAAAAGCAAGCGTTGGCCGCCGTTGATGCGATTTTTGACAGCATCGTCAAGGCGTTGAGTAAGGGCGAGGATGTCTCGATCCCGGGATTCGGTGTATTCCGTGTTTCCAAGCGGGCTGCGCGCGAGGGTATTAACCCCCGCACCGGTGAAAAAATCCAGATTCCCGCATCCATCAAGCCGAAATTCCGCGCCGCCAAGGCGTTGAAGGAAGCTGTTCAATAATACGTGCGCACGTGCGTAGAAAAAATTCCCCCGGTTCGTCGGGGGAATTTTTTCTATTTTAAATCATACGTTTCTTTTCCCGCGCGTCTTTGTCTTTGTTACTCGCTCCGTGGCGGCGCCTCGCCGCTTTACGGTGCCTGCCCCGTGGCGGCGCCTCGCCGCTTTACGGTGCCTGCCCCGTGGCGGCGCCTCGCCGCTTTACGGGGTCGGTTGTTAGTTAACTAGAGATATTTCTTCACATTCTGGCTCATCTGCATGAAGATGGCGTAGGCGCTCTGGATATCGCTCAGCGATTGAACAACAAGTGATTCAACATAGGCGCGGATTTGCGGCGTAGTTGGCATTTGGATTGTCGTTGATGCATCGGGTGCTGTCCCTGTATTAGGGGTTGATGTCGCGCTGGTATCGGTTGCCGGCGTTGATGATGCTTCCCACTGTGCGATTTCTTTCCCAAGATTTTTCATAAAATCCTGCGTGCTTGAATCATTCTGATCGGCGTACATGTTGAGCGTGATTGATTGTGCTTCTTCATTGGCGCGGTGCGCGTCGGCGATAAGAGATGATGCTTGCTGATAGGCTGTCTTGAGGCTCTGGTTCTGTGTGAGGTTTTTTGAGTAAATTTTATCCACATCAGTTCCCACTTTTGTTTCGCGCGCATCGGCGATATCAAGGATGTTTTTTACATTAAAAGTCGCCAGTACCGTTTCGATGTGTTTAATATCAGGATCGATAATGTTTGTTTTGCGTTCCTCCATTGCGCTGGCGATTGAACGGATATCATCGTTGGTTATTCCTGGGTTGGTGGAAAGCGTATCGGTGATGGTCTGGTAATAATGTTCGTCGGCATCCAAGATGGCGTTAAATCCATCGGCAACTTTCTGCCAGTCGGCTGTTTTGGGGAAGGGTGCCTGCTGTATTTCTTCGCGTACCGCATCAACCTGTGCCTCTGAAACGGCGATGACGTCGGTGATAATTTTTTTCTTGATGTCTATTTCAAGTTGTTGTTTTTGTGTGTCGGGGATACCCGATTGGTCCATCAGCTGGAACAGTTTGTTGACCTCTTGCTGTGTTTGTGAGAGCTGGTTTTGAATGGTGCCGGTGTCGGCATAGGCGATAGTTTGCCTACCGGCCGCACAAACAACAAGGGCAAGAGCGGCCAAAAGGATCCGGCTGTTTTTTTGTCCTGTCCCTGCGATGTGATTTTTATTGGAAAGAAACAGCATACGATAGTGTGGTGTTACTTTTGTAGTGTTTTTAATATGTCTTGTATTTGTTGGCTGGTGGTGTCCGTGTCGGTCGGGGATAACATCTGGATCTGCTGGGTGTCGCTTAAAATCACTGCGGTATTCAGGTGGCTGAGCGTTGGATTGGCGACTTGTTTAAGCGCATGCGCGCTGGCCTGCGAGGTCGTATCAAAATAATGCAGTTGGGAGAGCTGGATGGTGATCGTGTTGTCAATCATATCGGCTTCGGCAACGATTTTGTCTTGGTTGAGTCCCGGGAGGAACAGGGGAGAAAAGTACTGGCTTCCATAAAAAAGTCCGGTCAAAACAATCGCCATGCCGGCCGCAAACAACGTGGTGCGTACCATGATGGTTGAAAAACGGTATGCGTGCAGTGTCTCTGGTATTGTGTCGGAGTGCGCCGCCTGCGCTGAGGCCAGAATGAGCCGGCGGGACCGCGCCGAAAAATCTTGCGTGGGCGCAAGAGCGTTGAGGCGATGCAAGCGGTCGATGATTGAAGTATGGGTACGCATAAGTCTAGGAGAGAAATTTTTTCAGGCGTGCCAGGGCTCGATATTGGATAACGCGAACCGTGGCTTGGTTTTTGCCCAATGCGTGGGCAATGTCTTTGTATGATAATTCGTTTATAAATCGCATGATCACTATATCGCGCTGGTCGTCGGATAATTGCATCAATGCCTGGTACACCCGCTCAAGCTGGAGGCGTGCATCAATTTGGTTGGCGGTGTGGGCATCCAATGCGATGATTTCATCGGGAACGTTTTCCAGCGACGCATGTGCTTTGTGAGTGCGATAGTAGTCGATGACTTTATTGCGGGCAATGCGATAGAGCCAGCTGACAAACGGAACATCGCCATGATGGAACGACCCCATGTGTTCCCAGGCACTCAGAAAGACTTGATGGGTGAGGTCCTCAGCTTCCTCACGATGGCTTACTTTAAGAAAAATAAACCGGTAAATCGATGGTTGATATTTGTCGTAAAGTACTCCAAAAGCCGGGGCCTCACCCTCCATCGCTTTCCGTATCAGCGTTATTTCGTCTTGTTCTGATCGTCTGCCTATCATATTAAACGAATAGTGGGTCCATTAGTTTCAGACGCGGTTATGGTATTAAAAAAGCAGTTAAAACCTGCTCAATAAACATTACGCCACAATATAGGGCGAGTATAGCATACTTCTTGCCATGTGTCACTCAAACGTGCGGCACAAGGCGCGGTTGGTGTCTATTGCGGATCGCGTTGCTTTTTATGCTGCGTGGTTGGTATGATGGGGGCATGAGACCTGCATGGCTATATGCGGGGGTGGTGATAGCGGGGGCGGCCGTAATCGGCGGCGCGGGTTTTATAATTGCCACGCGCACGCGAGTAATCTCTTTTGCTCCGGTCGCTTCTCAAGATACGGCGCATGCTTCGGAGACAGGAGCCGTGTCGTTAATGTCGTCGGCGGCGACGCGTGCGTCGTTCTGTTCGGCATCTGCTTTTTTTGCTGATCCGGCCGACGGTGTTTATTGTTCCCGGCCTCCCAAAGAAAATGCGTACCGGCTTTTTGAGGTCAACCTCACCGACGGCAAAATTCTTTTTTGGGAAAATGGCTTATTGCAAAAAACATTTCCCATTGCCTACCAGTCCCCCTATGGGAAATGGTTTGAGACGCCCACGGGATATTTTTCAATCGGGGTGAAACGCAACAAGCTGAAGTCATCCATTGTGGACGTCTTTATGGAGAAGGCCGTTCAATTCTATGAAGATTTTTTCATCCATGCGATTCCGTACTATCCTGATGGTACCAAAGTGACGAGCCAATTTTCCGGCGGCTGTCTGCGGCTCAACGACGACGTGGCCAAGGATTTTTATGCGACCGCGCAAACGGGCGATGCGGTTGTGTCGTATGCAACGCTTGCTCGTGCGGTGGTTCGGCCCGGTTTTTTTGCGCCAGTCGATGTGGGGCATTTTTGGATCCGGCAGCGATTCAATTCTCCCATCCGCACAACATGGCTTTCGGGCGCTGATAAGCAATTAGAGTACGAACAGCACGCGGGGGTTGATTTTGCGCCCGATCAGAATGCACCCGATCTGAATGTTTCGGCAATCTATCCGGGGACGGTTGAACGGATTGTGGAGAATGGTGCCGGAGATGCCGGATTGGGCAATGCGATTATTCTCAAACACGACATAAATGGGGAAACGCTGTATTCGTTGTACGCGCATCTTGATGCGATCGATCCGGCAATTGTCGTTGGCCGGGCTGTTGTCGGGGGGCAAACGATCGGCACGGTTGGCAACACTGGCTATGGGTGCCATTTCTGGCACGTCGGCGGCAACGGTTGTGAGGCGACCGGCGCGCCCGACACGCATCTTCATCTGGAAATAAAAACCGCACCAACGCTGGTGGCGCCGATCGCCGATCCGTCGTGTTTGTCGATTACCGGTCGGGCCGGATCGTGCGTTGGGTATACGTCGGCTGCGCCCACGCAATTTGGGTATCGCGATCCGATGGCGTTTATATTCAGTTCATTCTGATATGCGCGTATCATCATACATACATCGAGTGTGGCCGCTGGTATGGCGCGCGGCGCTGTTCGTTTTGATTTTCGCCGCTATTGGTGAATTTTTTTTGCGTATGCACGCCACCGACGTGCGGCAAACGCAGGAATATATAGAGAGCGGATCGCCGTTAGTGGTGGTGGTGGATAATCCGGTGGTGTTGGATGTGGTCAACCATATCGTGCAGGGGCGCTCGCGCGTTGTGATGGTCAAGTCGGTCCCTGCGATCGACAAAAGTGCTTTGCGTGCACAAGCGGGGGATCAGCTGATGCGCGCGCGGTATATTTTCTTTACTATGCACAACACTAACAACGCGCCGTCGGGGTCCATAGTATCGCTTGACAACGCGATTAATTTTGCCACTATCCCCACTGCCACGCCGCAGTTTGTTGACGTAACCACCACGCCAACCTCAACCGTCAATGTGATGGCGCCGACCTTGGCCGCCTCATCATCGTTGCCCGTGTATGGGACCGATCAGGCGCCCGAAATTGCCGATGCCACCAAGCGGTATTCGTGGATGTCTCCGGATAACGCGGAATTGATGGTTGGTCTGATCGCGCGCACGCTGGGGCTCAACGACCCCATCAATAAAACATTCTTCATCAACAACGCGTACGAATATTCGTCGCAGATTGGCGTGCTATACGACAACGGCTACATTCCCGCGCGGATGAAAGGGGTGCCGGTGGTGGTGGTTGACGGCCGCTACCTTGATTTTGCGTATGATTTCGGGCTGGCGCCGCGCGCGGTGGTTGACGGCCCCTCGTTTACCGATACTAGCAGCCAGGAGGCGTCGTTTGATATTGTGGCGCGCGCTGTGCACGTCACAAAACCGAAGGCCATTCTGGTTCCTGATTCGTTTCCGGTAACCGCGTTTGGGGCCTATGCGCGCGCCCACCACATCGCTGTTCCTGTGGTCGCGCTGGCGCTGTACCCGGAACAGTCGGACGAGGGATATTTGGATATTTTGCAGTACAACATTTTGCGCCTGCAGAACGCGTTGCTGTAATGCTATCGCAAAATGGCGCATTGTTTTATATCCCGCGCCACCATGTCAAGTATCTCACGATCGTGAGATACTTGACATGGTGGGTGCTTCCTCGCATTAAAATGCCACACACTATAGTATGTGGCATTTTTTTGAGCGGAATACCGGAATCGGACCGGCGCCTCGTCCTTGGCAAGGACGTGTACTACCACTATACGAATTCCGCAATGTTTTGTTTATAGCACGGCACGGCCTTTTTGCGCAAGCATTTTCATCTATGTTTGGGGAGTGGCTATCGTTTGTCGTCGGTTATGTGTCGCAGATTATTTTCTGTCCACCCGGAAGGAATTGAACCTTCAACCGTCTCCTTAAGAGGGAGCTGCTCTGCCAATTGAGCTACGGGTGGTCTGCAAACATCTGCGTGTTGCGTGCGTGTATTGTGCCATTGCCGCCGCTCTTTTTCAATAGGGCTGATAAAAAAACGCGCCCCACAAAAAGCGGGGCGCTGGGTGCGCGGAAAAAATCAAATGACCGTCGTTTTCTCCCATGCTTTTCCCCGCCGAGTATGGCGCGTAACGATTTCGAGATGATTGCCTGGCGTAAGCACGCGTGTCCGTATTAAGGCAACGGTGTCGCGATCAACAAGCGCCGGTTCGGATTGATCGACGAGCTCGAGAAAGCACGCCTGATCGGGGAGTGGGATGGCCAGATAAAACTGGTCGACGCGCGGTTGTGGGGTTTGTTTTTGAGTAACTCGATGAACGAGAAAGACATTCGCCTCATTCCATTCTGTTAGTGGGATGATGCGGATAGCTTTCGTGTTGCCGATTCCCGCGGGACCTTCCATTCGGATGATAGTTCGGTTGAGTTCCGCTGCGATGGTTGTCTGTGTCATGCGTCACTCCTTCTCCGATGATTTCCAATGAGAGTACCGGGGACACCATACCACGCACAACATATTTTGCAAGCCACTCATAATTGGCTTTGAAAAAACCATTGAGTTCTGTAGTGGTGCCCTCGGAGGGATTCGCCTACAAGTCCTCTTTCGTCAGCCACTCGGTCGCCTGCCCGCCGGCAGGCGAGGCTCGCAGGCCGCCCCTCGCGATTCCGACTGCTGTCGGAATATCGCTGCGGTCTTCGAACCCTCCCGCGCGCAAAGCAGTTTGCGCGTTCGTGTGCACAAACGCTGAACGCCTGTGCCCTCGGAGGGATTCGAACCCCCAATAACTGCTTCGAAGGCAGTCGTGATAATCCATTTCACTACGAGGGCAAATTACGGTGGGCAGGGAAGCCAGATATTTTATCCGTTGAACTAAAAGGGTGTTGTGTTGGTGTGGCCGCTTTGTGCTCGCCGCTTGTTTGAGTGTATACTACACACGATATGGAATGCAAAGTCCCGCATGAAGTGGAGGTGGTTACTGCCGCGCTTGAGGGCGCGGGGTTTGAAGCATATATTGTCGGCGGATGCGTTCGCGATATGCTTCTGGGGCGCGATCCCAACGATTGGGATGTGACGACCAACGCCACGCCTGAGCAGGTGCAGAAAGTTTTTCCCGACAGCGTCTATGAAAACGATTTTGGCACCGTGGGCATCAAAACCGAGGCAGACGACGACACGCTCAAAATCATTGAAGTAACCACCTATCGCATTGAGGGGCGGTATACCGACAAACGTCATCCCGACACGATCCGATTTGCCAAGACGCTCGAGGAGGATTTATCGCGCCGTGATTTTACCATTAATGCGTGCGCGGCGCGGATTGTCGACGGCGCTGTGGAGGCCATCGTCGATCCGTTCGGCGGGCAAGACGATCTGCGCGCAAAAATCATTCGGACGGTGGGCCGTCCGGAGGATCGGTTTGGTGAAGACGCTCTGCGTATGTTGCGGGCGGTGCGGTTTGCGGCACAACTGGGTTTTGATATAGAGCCACAGACACAGGCGGCGATTACCCGCGATGCGGCGCTTTTGGCGCATATTTCGCAGGAACGCATCCGCGACGAGTTTTCAAAATTGATTATGACGCGGCAGGCGGCGTGGGGCGTACAGATGCTTTACAGCACGGGGTTGTTGCGGTTTATCATTCCCGAGCTGATCGAGGGTGTTGGGATGACGCAAAATAAGCATCATATTTTTACCGTGTGGGAACACAACCTGCGCGCGTTAGAGTATGCCGCCTCAAAAAATTATTCGTTTGAGGTTCGCCTCGCTTCTCTGTTGCATGACGTGGGAAAGCCGCGCACAAAACGCGGCGATGGACCTGATGCGACTTTTTATGCGCACGAAATCGTTGGCGGGCGCATGACCAAAAAAATTCTTGAACGTTTGCGGTATTCAAAACATATTATTGAATACGTGACGCATCTGGTGCGGTACCATCTTTTCTATTATAACGTCGGCGAGGTGTCGGAGGCGGGGGTGCGGCGGTTTATTGCGCGCGTCGGCGAGGACTCAATTGACGATCTGATAAAAGTACGCGAGGCCGATCGGATCGGCTCGGGGGTTCCTAAGGCGGTTCCCTACAAACTGCGCCATCTGCTGTTTATGATTGAAAAGGTGAAGCACGACCCGATTTCTCCCAAGGCGCTCAAAATCAACGGCACACAGCTTATGGAGTTGCTGGGGATTGCTCCTGGTCCGCGGGTGGGGCATATTCTTAATGTATTGCTGGAGGAGGTCATTGACGATCCGGCGCGCAACACGCGGGACTATTTGGAAAAACGTGCGCAAGAACTTAATGCGGTATCGGACGCCGATCTTGAGGCGATGCGCGCCAAAGCGGAGGCGGCAAAAGAAGAGTTTGACGGTGCGGCCGAAACGGAAATGAAAAAAAAGCACCATGTGTAGAGGGATAGTTTATTTTTTAAATGTTTCATTTAAAACATGATTGGATTCTTTGATTCAGGATTGGGAGGATTGACGGTATTGCGCGAAGTTGAAAAACGGCTTCCGCAGTATTCGTATGCGTATCTGGGCGACAATGCTCGCACGCCCTACGGATCGCACAGCCACGAGGTGATTTATAAATTCACCAAGCAGGGTGTTTCGCGTCTGTTTAAGGAAGGAGCGCAGCTGGTTATTCTGGCGTGTAATACGGCGTCGTCGGTGGCATTGCGGAGGATTCAGCAGGAATTTTTGCCGGAAAAATTTCCCGATCGCCGCGTGCTGGGGATTATTATCCCCACCGCCGAAGAGATTGCGTCAATAACGCGCACCAAGGAGGTGGGCGTTTTGGGGACCGAGGCGACGATCCATTCGTTTGCCTACCCTAAAGAAATCACTAAAGTGGATGCGGCGGTGAAGGTGCATCAGCAGGCGTGCCCGTTGTTAGTCCCCATTATTGAGGCGGGGGAGCTGGAGTGGGAAGGATTGGATCTGGCGGTTAAAAAATATGCCGACGCGCTGGTGGAAAACAGTTCAAAAATTGATGCGGTGATTTTGGGGTGCACACACTATGCGTTGATAGAGGATCGATTTAAAAAATATCTGCCGTCTCGCGTGCGCGTGATTGCGCAGGGGGGAATTATCGCCGATAAGCTCGCTGATTATCTTTTGCGCCATTCGGAGATTGAATCAAAGCTTGAGCGGGGCGGTCGGCGGATATTTATGTCCTCTGAGGACTCGTGGCGCGTGCGGCACCTGTTTGAGTTGTTTTATGGAAAGAAAGTTGCTATCAAAAAAGTGAGCCTGTGATTTTTCACGCGCCTATGGTACCATTGTTTGTACAAATATAGTTGTGGCATGTCATTGAGCGATATTCTCATTGTTATTGTCGGCCTCTCGTTTTTTGAAATTATCAGCAGTATTGATAATGCCGTGGTGAATGCCGATGTGCTTACCACGCTTTCGCCGCGGTGGCGGTCATGGTTTTTGTCGTATGGCATTCTTTTTGCCGTGTTTGTGGTGCGTGGGTTGGTGCCGTTGCTGATTGTGTACGCGGCTACGCCGGGCATTTCATTGTGGGGAGCTTTTACTGCGGGTATGAGCGGCGATCCTTTAGTTCGTGATGCGATTGAGCGACACGCTCCCGACTTATTGGCTGGCGGAGGAATTTTTTTGGTGCTGTTATTTTTACAGTGGCTTTTCTTGGAACACAAAAATTATGCTTTTTTCTTTGAGACGCACATCCATAAAAAATACGGGGTGTGGTTCTACGCATTGGTTTCGCTGGTTTTGTTGGGGTTTGCGTGGATTTCCAGCAATGACTTCCCGCGTATCTTTGGCGGATTGGTTGGTTCATCGGCATTTTTTATCGTGAGCGGATTTCGACACTACGCGGAAGAAAAAGAAAAGGAATTAACGCGCGGCGGCTCGATGAGCGCCATCTCAAAAATTATGTATTTGGAATTGATTGATGCGACATTTTCTCTGGATGGCGTGTTGGGGGCGTTCGCGTTTACGCTGTCCATTCCGCTCATTTTGATTGGCAATGGCATCGGGGCGTTGATAGTGCGGTATGGAACGGTGCGCGGGATAGATTTTGTCCATCGGTATGCATATTTGAAAAACGGCGCAATGTACTCAATTGGTTTTTTGGGATTGATTATGTTGGGCGAATCATTGGGACAACATGTGGCCTCGTGGATGCCGCCGGCAATAACGGTTGCGGTGGTTGGTTTATTTTTCTATCTTTCGGTGCGCGAGCTAAAAAAAGAACACGCATTGTAGGGGGCGCTATCAAAATTATATTGGTCGCGCGCAGGTGGGCGATGATCCGGGCGCGCTTGCGCTAGGACCTTTCTTGCGGTAGTGTGATATCGTTGCTCACTATTTCGGGTCGTAGTATATCTATATCCCGCAAAGCGCTTGGGCGCCACGGGATTGATGTGCGGATATGTTGTGGGTGTGTTGTAATGGCGTTGGTTGGTGGTTTGAATGGTAGCAGCGGGCCGTAGTATACCGGTAGTACATGCGCTTCGGGTGCGTAGAGACCGGGTTCGATTCCCGGCGGCCCGACCAAACATAAAATCCCCCGTGAGGGGGATTTTATGTTTGGTAGTGACCCAAGGAAGAGAACGATGAGCCCCCGTGTTGGAAAATAGGAGTCCGCCCTGGGCGGACGACGTAAGAAACCCGAAGGTTTCTTAAGCGGGGGTCGGGGGCGAATGGTGAGATAGCGAAGCGTCCCGGCGGCCCGACATAATAAAGTACCCCCCATACTGGGGGGTACTTTATTGTATGGTTGTAACGAGAATCGAATTGGAAGGGGGGTCGAAAGCAAATGTTTTTGCTTTCGACGGGCATTGCGTTATTGCGAAGCAATAGCAGAATGCCCGGGAGCGGGGAAACAACGTTTCCCCATGTAGGAAAAAGCCCGCCGAATGGCGGGCGTCAAGAAACCGTGGGTGTCTTGGGAGCGAGTGCAAATGAGCGACGTGAGATTCCCGGCGGCCCGACCAAACATAAAATCCCCCGTGAGGGGGATTTTGTTTATTATGAGTCGGCACGACAATCAAATGTTGTGGGCGGTCTGACAAAAAAGTGAAGGAATTTATTGTGACGTAGACGATCTATTGTTCTCAATTCGTATTGCCTTTCCTTCTATGAGCGCTTGCGAAACTTTTTTGTGCGCTGATGACAGAATTCTTTGAAAAGTGCTTTGCGATGTTTTCATTATTTTTGCACACGCTATTTGATCTAAGCCATTGATGTTCTTGAGGCGAAGCGCTTCAACTTCCTCGGCGGTAAGTTCAATAACGCCTACCATGGTCATTGGTACGCCGCGTGGTTTAAAGTAGGTTACGCTGGGTCTAAACGCTATGTGTCGGCAGAGTCGTGGTCGTGGCATAGTAGTGATTGAGTGGGTGATAGTATTGATTGAGCGTGCGTACGCGTGATAAAATTTTCTACAAAGAAGGCGACCCCGGCTCCCTGCGTTTGTGCGGGGAGCCGGTCCATGCGCCTTCTTTTTATTTCTGCTGGTTGGTCAGCGCGGCTATCTCTTCTTTGACAATGGCCAGCTCTTCCTCTAGAGCGCGTTGGTTTTCCTTAAGTACGGCCAGTTCGTTTTTGGGGGAGATAAATTGTCTTCCGCCAAAGCCGAATCCAGAGCCGTATCCGCCGCCCCATCCACCGCGGCCCATCCTGCCGCCGCACGGACCCATTCCTCGGCCGGTCCGCGGACCTTGCCCGAGCGGACCCGTTCCATCAAATCGTGGCATACGTTTATTTTTTTGATTGAGTATATAATGATAGCTCGACTCCGGCTATCATTTATGAGTATATACCCATAACTTTGTTTTGTCAACAAGAAGGTCTGACGGCGTTTTTGCGGTAGTATAGTACTAGAATGCCGGTGGGCAACATGATCTATATTGACAAAATGATTATTTTCTTCTATAAGATATTTTATGGTTTTCCTGGCGGTCGACGGGCGATCGTTGGGCAACAAAGCTCTTTGAGAGGAAAAGGAGGCGTGAGATGAAAAAAGTTTTTTTGTCTGTGATGGCGGCGATGGTTGTGCTGTCGTGGGGGATGGCGGCGTTTGCAATGTTGCCCCCTCCTCCCATAAACAAGAACCATTGTGCTGTTGGCCATGCTCACAACAAAATCGGCCCCAAAAAACTCAAAAATATTAACGTTTTCTGGGGGTTGGTTGCCGAGTACCAAAAGCGTATTCGGTATGCTAACTCACCGGCTTTTTCTTGCAGGACCCGCCAGGCCGAGGCTTTTCGGGCTTACCTTGCCTTTGAGGAGCTGACTAAGGCGTATGGCGAGTTTTCTGAGGAAGAGAAGCGGCAAATCTTTGCTGACTCTCGCGCAAAGAATCTGCCGTCCGGGGTCAATATAGATGGCACCGGTGAACTCAAGAAAATCGGCGCCATACCGTTGACCACGGGTGATCGGAGAAAGGATTTTGAGGACTTTCTCCGAGATAGTTACACGGAGATTGACTACATGTCCTCGTGGTCGATCTTCGGTCAATTTAAAATAATTGAGGCGCGATACCGAGCGTACCTTGCCTCAAAAGGCCTCCTAATCTTCTGATTTTCTAATAGATCCCGCGCTTATCTTATGGCGCGGGTTTTTTGTTGTTGTAGGGGAAGTTAGCTTTTTGTTTAGGTTGCCTTTTTTGTTATCGTGCCCGGCGGGTTTTTGCATTGCGCGACGATTTTTCCGTTTGTTTTTTGTTGTGTATACGCATGTTTTTTTATATACTCCACATATGAGTGATCATTTTTCACAGAGTCGCGCGTTGGGGGTGGCGGTTTTGATTGTCGGTGTGGTGGCGGCGCTGATGTTGTGGCCGTATTTTACTGGGTTGGCGTTAGCATTGGTGCTGGCCGTTGTTTTCTATCCGTTCTATCAGTGGGTGACGCGCCTACTCCACAATCGGAGCATTGCCGCTTTTGTGTCTACCGGCGTTGTTCTAATAATTATCCTCATTCCGCTGATTATTTTCGGATTCCTTATTTTTCGCGAGGCGGTCAATCTATATCAATCGTTTGGCGTGGGAAGTGGCGGCGATGCTTTGGCTCTCTTGAAGATAAATATTAATCATGTTTTTGGGCAATTGTTTCCGGGCTCGGGAATTACCATTGATGTGTCCAACTATTTTCAACAATTTGCCGGTTGGATCGCTCAAATGTTTGGCGGTTTGTTTACCAGCGCGCTCACGAACATCATGATGGCAATTTTCGCCGTGTTCTCCTTATTCTATTTTTTCAAGGATGGAGAAAATATTGCCCGGGTGCTCGTCGTATACAGTCCGCTCTCTGATCAGGATGATGCGCGCATCTTTGAAAAAATTCGGCATAGTATCAGCATGACTTTTCGCGGATCAATCGTTATTGCGCTTATCCAGGGTGTGGTATCGGGGATTGGATTTTGGATTTTTGGCGTGCCGAACCCTGCACTGTGGGGTGGCGTTGCGGCAGTAGCGGCATTGGTGCCTAATTTGGGAACGTCGCTTGTGCTCATCCCAGCCATTGTTTATCTTGCGTTTGTATCGGGGAACTTGGTCCCTGCCGCAGGGTTGGCGCTGTGGGGGATGATCGCAGTCGGGCTCATTGATAATTTTTTGGCGTCTCAGCTTATCGGTCGCGGCGTTCAAATGCATCCATTGCTGGTGGTGTTGGGGGTGTTGGGCGGCGTGGGGATGTTTGGGCCGGTTGGATTTCTTATTGGGCCGACGCTTCTGGCGGTTTTATTGACCTTGCTTGAAATGTATCAAATAGTTGCGCGGGAGAAAAAAGCGTAGTAGGGTAGGTGCTATGATAACGTTTGATGATTTCAAAAAAGTGGAGTTACGCACGGCGCGGGTAAAAACGGCCGAGCGTGTAACCGGGTCGGAAAAACTCATTCGGCTTGAGCTGGAGCTTAGCGCGGGTGACCAGGAAGAATCGGCGGCGCGTCAAATCGTTGCCGGTATTGGCTTAAAATATTCTCCCGAGGAATTAATCGGGAAGACCATTATCATCGTTGCCAACCTTGAGCCGCGCAAACTCATGGGACTGGAGAGTAACGGCATGCTGCTGGCCGCCAGCAACGATGAGCAGGGGCCGGTGCTCTTGACAACGATGGGCGATATTGATCCGGGAAGCGAGGTGCGATAAAAACTATCTGTCATGCGCGTCATTCTTTTTACCGACGAAAAACATCGTGCGACTCTTGAGGCGCTGGTTAAAAACGCCGGCATCAGTGTCGTGGATGAAAATCCCGATGCGATTATCAGTTACGGCGGCGATGGGACGCTCATGCGGGCCGAGTACGCGTATCCGGGGATTCCGAAATTGCTTTTGAAGGGAAGCGCGGTATGTAAATTATGTTCGCCGTTGCCAAACGAGGAGGTTTTGAAAAAATTTGGCGCGGGGGGATATCGTGTGGACGAGATTGAAAAGTTGGAAGTGCGCGCGAAAGAAAAAATTCTGCGGGGCATCAACGATATTATTGTGCACAATGACAATCCGCGCCATGCGATTCGCTACCATTTGTTTGTTAATGATAAGCAGATAGGCGGTGAAATTATCGGTGATGGCGTTATTGTGGCAACGCCGTTGGGATCCACCGGCTACTATCGGAGCATTACCGGCAGCTTTTTTGAGCTTGGCATCGGGGTGGCGTTTAACAACAGCACGGAGCAAGCCGACCATATGGTCCTGCGCGAGGATGCGATTGTCCGCGTTGGTATTACCCGCGGTCCGGCCCATGCCACACGCACCACGTTCCGGAAAGAATATAAAATATATTTTTGTCACCGGCGGGGTGATGTCGGGAGTGGGCAAGGGAATCGCGTCCGCGTCCATCGGCGCGATTCTTCAGTCGCGCGGGCTTTTAGTCACTGCGGTCAAAATAGATCCGTATGTGAATGTGGACGCGGGGACGATGAATCCAACCGAGCACGGCGAGGTGTTTGTGCTTGACGACGGTACCGAGTGCGATCAGGACATGGGGAACTACGAGCGGTTCTTAAACACAAATCTCTTGGGGACCAACTACATGACCACGGGGAGCGTGTACAAGGCGGTTATCGATCGCGAACGGAGCATGGGATATGGCGGAAAATGCGTGGAGGTGGTGCCGCACATTCCGTTGGAAATTATTGATCGCATTACTCGCGCGGCTCAGCGCGCCGCGGCGGATGTGGTTATTACGGAGATCGGCGGCACGGTCGGTGAATACCAGAACATTCTTTTTCTTGAAGCGGTGCGCATGCTCACAATCAAGCATCCCGAGGATGTATTGCTGGCGCTCATCAGCTATCTGCCGATGATGAACGATGAGAACGAACAAAAAACCAAGCCGACGCAATATGCGGTCCGCGCGCTCAATGCCGCCGGCCTTCAACCCGATATCATTCTTGCCCGCGCCAAGCGTCCGCTCGATAAAAAACGAAAGGAAAAGATCGCATTCAATTGCAATGTGCGGGAGGAGGATGTTGTGTCAGCTCCCGATGTGGCCAGCATTTACGATGTGCCGATTAATTTTGAAAAAGACGGCGTGGGAGATCTTATTGTGCAGAAACTTGGACTCTCGGCTCGACGCGGACGTCTGGATCGTTGGCGCGCGCTTGCCCAAAAAACGCGCAGCGCCAAAAAAACGGTTACCATCGGCATCGTCGGAAAATATTTTTCCAGTGGATCGTTCGTGCTAACGGATGCCTATATTTCGGTTATTGAAGCGGTCAAGCACGGCGCATTGGCGGCGGGTGTTAAACCGCAGATTGAGTGGATTGACTCCGAGCAATTTGAAAAAAATCCAGCGGCGCTCAAAAAATTGGACGGTTATGGCGGCGTTATTGTGCCGGGAGGGTTTGGGAGTCGGGGCGTTGAAGGGAAACTAGCGGCTATCGGGTATTGCCGCCGGCGCGGGATTCCGTACTTTGGATTGTGCTATGGCATGCAGTTGGCAGTCGTAGAGTACGCGCGATCGGTGCTCAAACTGCGCGATGCGCACACCACTGAGATTAACCCGAAATCACTGCATCCGGTGATTGATATTCTGCCCGAGCAGAAAAAATTGATTGCAGAAAATAATTACGGCGGGACCATGCGGTTGGGAGCGTGGCCGGCGGTGTTGACAAAAGGAAGTCTTGCTTTTACCGCGTATGGTACGGGGAAAATTTCAGAACGTCATCGCCATCGGTACGAAGTTAACCCGGACTACGTCGGGCGTTTGCGGAAAGGCGGTGTTGTTTTTTCGGGGACGTCGCCGGATGGGCGTTTGATGGAAATAATGGAATTGCCGCGTACCGTGCACCCGTTTTTTGTGGGGACGCAATTTCATCCCGAATTTTTGAGTCGGCCGTTTGCGCCGCACCCGCTGTTTGCGGCGTTTATGAAGGCGGCGGCGGGACGTGTCGGAAAAAGGGGATCCCGCTAGGAGTGGGGATGCATTTTTTATAGGCTTTGTTTCGTATATACTGTGATAGCGTTATAAGTAACCCTTGAGAACTATGGTGACGATTAATCAACCAGTGCCTGATTTTCAGGCTGATGCCTACTATCGGGACGACATTAAAAAAATAAAATTGTCGGACTACAGGGGAAAGTGGGTGATGCTCATTTTCTATCCGGCGGATTTCACTTTTGTTTGCCCCACGGAGCTAGAAGACGCGGCGCATCATTACGAGGCGTTTCAAAAATTGAATGCCGAAATTATGAGCGTGAGTACGGATACGGCGTGGGTGCATAAAGCGTGGCACGATAACTCCGCGGCGATTAAGAAAGTGCAGTATCCGATGCTTGCCGATCCGACGGGGAATATCGCGCGGCAGTTTGGTGTGTATATTGACGATGAGGGTGTTACATTGCGCGGAACGTTTATTATTGATCCCGATGGTGTTTTGAAAACCATTGAAATCCACGACAATAACATCGGTCGCAGTGTTGACGAGGCGTTGCGCAAACTGGAGGCGGCGCAGTTTGTTCGCGAACACAAAGGCAATGTGTGCCCCGCTAATTGGAAGCCGGGAGAAAAAACGCTCAAGCCGGGGATTGATTTGGTGGGCAAGATTTAATTGGCGCGGCTTTGGTGGCGATGGTACAAAAAATCCGCTTGAGAGCGGATTTTTTGTTGGATCATGTTGTGGTGTGCGCCGCAACAATTATACGTAAAATTTTTATCAGCGCGGCGCGGTCGCGCGCAGACAAGACCGAAAAAACTTTTGTGATGTTGTAGGCCATATGCAAACTCTCTTGGGCGAGCATGCGTCTGCCCGCCGGGGTTACGGTGAGGATTGTTTTGCGGCGGTCATGCGTGTCGGTTTTCTGAGTAAGGAGTTTTTGCTTGAGGAGCGTTTTAACTAACGAGGTAGCTGATGGTGGCGTGATACAAAAAAGATGTGCAATATCTTTCATGGTCGCGGTGCGTTTGGTGTCAATATAATGCAGTGCCTGGAAAGCAAGCAGTGGCGTGCTTGTATTTGCTCGGTGCATGCGAAACTGTTCAACCGTGATATGTTTTACGGCAATGAGCAGGGCGATCAAATCGCGGTCGGGAATGGCTGATGTTGGCGTAGGCATAGTTAGATTGTCTAACTATGAGCGTAGCGCATTTTAGCGAGTGCGTCAACGATGTGCGCCGCGGCTACGCTAGGGGAGCAGATACAGGATAAGGACCTTTCCGTCTGAAAAAAACGGCTGTTCGTCAGCGGCTTCCCCGGTGGCCCGCGCCTGCGCGACTCCCAGCGAGTCGTACCAATCTTGCTGGACAAGTTTGGCGGCGGAGCAGAGCGTTAAAAAGTTGTCGCGCGAAGCGTCGACGTTGGGGTTGATTTCATGGAGGGGGACAATAAACCGTTTGTAATCAAAGAGTCCGACGCCAGTGTCGTAGCTGATGGATCCGGCGTAGATGATTGCGTCGGTGTTTTGGAGGTAGCCCAGCGTCCACAGTCTGATGTGTTCGCGTTTCAAAAGAGAGTGGCTTTTATTTTGGAATGCATAGTCTTCTTTGGTGCCGTTAAAGTAGAGATCGGAAACCGGCATAATCCCTTCTTTTACGAGGGAGTAAAAATTTCCCAAACTTACCGATCCGTCGGAAAAAATCGGATCCTGAACCCAGCCGAGTCGGTTGAAATATGTATCAATGCTGGAGGATGCGACAATGACGATGTTGATGGGCTGTATTTCTTGCGTGCGGTTTTTATCCAGATAGGTGACTAGATCTTTGCCGTGAAGTGCGTCTTCGGGTGACGCGTATGTCGGCAGCGTATCGTGTATCGGAGACGTGATGGTGGTTTTTTGGAAAACGAAGAAAATAAAATATAGCGCAGTGGCATAGGCGAGCAATAAAACGCTGGCCGTGTAGACGCCGTATTTAACCGCCTTGCGCGTGCGACGGAATTTTTTACGGGGAACGTCTTGTGACGGAGGATTCATGACGTAGTATTTTTTGATATACAAATGCGCCGGTCTTTGCTTCTTTTCTGCCAACAGATGAGCGGGTAAGGGGAGTCGAACCCCTCTCATCAGCTTGGAAAGCTGAGGTAATACCGATATACGATACCCGCTGTGCAGATTATGTATACCTTTTTTTTGTTTTTTTTTCAAGCGTCGCCTCGAGAACGTTCCTTGATTTTTGGGGGTGGTGGGGTAATCTAAAGATACCACGGTATGGGGAAATTTCTTCCAAAAACGCTTTCGGGAAAGCTTTGGTGGTCTGCGGGTATTATTGTGTTCTTCGCGATCGCCGGGTTTGTTGCGTTTATTTTCTCGCCACTTTCCAAAGCGCAAATTCCATCCTCATTTACTGATTCCCGCCAATCGGCCGCCGGATACGCCTCGGTAATCGTTGGCGATCTTTCTTCGGTGTCCGGCGATATTGCGCAGCTGCAGAATTTGTACCGCGCCCACGGATCGTCCAGCGCCGCGTTGGATATCATCGTCGCGGCCACGGCCAAACATCAGGATGCTAGAGATAAATCCATTTTGTTGGCGGCCGATTTGGAAAAAATGGCGCGCGCCATTCCCGATATTCGTCCAGAGAGTGCCGGGCAAATCGCGTTGGTGGCGATCAGCTCCGAAACGGCACTTATCGGAAAATTAATTTCGCAGTATAACGAATCGCTGGGAATACTTCTGATATCGCTTCGCAATCATTTTTCAGGGACGCAGTATCAGGATTCGGCGCAGCTCAATGCTATGGTGGACAGCATTAACAGCGAAACGGAGTCAATCAATCAGCTCAACGATCAGTTTGTGCAGTTAATGCAGAAATTTGATTCGTACTATAAATAGACGTGTCGTTGCAAAAAGAGGAAAAATACGGTAGCGTGGTTTTGTGTGAAATTATCGGGCTGTTAGCTTCGTTTTTACCAGAGGCGGACCAGCCTTTGGCTGGGGATAGAGCGAGCGTTATGTTGGACGTGCTATTGGGCCGTTAGCTTAGTTGGTAGAGCGCCTCGTTTGCAACGAGGAGGTCACCGGTTCGAATCCGGTACGGTCCACA
>Ga0078972_1005175_pt1 | contig 33801 bp, 26 predicted proteins | sample YelNatPaOPGAMG01_FD_67568 | JGI IMG/M metagenome (GOLD analysis project Ga0078972, IMG submission 67568) | Hot spring thermophilic microbial communities from Obsidian Pool, Yellowstone National Park, USA - OP-RAMG-01 (SPADES assembly) (version 2) | ecosystem: Environmental > Aquatic > Thermal... | reverse complement strand
TCTTCTCCCGGTGACCATAGCAAAGGTGCCCCACCCGTTCCCATTCCGAACACGGAAGTGAAAGCCTTTAGCGCCGACGATACTATTTGGGAAAATAGGACGTTGCCGGGAGATTTTTTTTCTTTTATTATATAAATATAATACTATTTAGTTTAGGTATTTAGCTATTTGAATATCTTGACTAAATAGTATTATATTTTTTAGGTTTTAATTTTATTAATTCTTTTAATAGCTATCTCTTTTGCCTCTTCGTGATGAGATTGCTTATCTAAATACATTTTCGAGTCAGCCTCTTTAAAGAGCTCTATTTTGTCAAAAGGCCCTTCTGCGTTTGCATATCCGATCGAAATGCTCAGGTATATACTGCCATTTTCTTCGTTTGCTAACTTTACATTGTTTTCGAGCCTTTTTAATAGTTCTTCTACACATTCTAAAGGACAAAACGGCAAGAGAATTACGAATTCATCTCCTCCTATTCTTGCAACGATATCAGTGTTCCTGAAGCTTGATTGTAATATTTTTGAAGTTTTTACTAATAATAAATCGCCATTGTCATGTCCAAGGCTGTCATTGATTACTTTTAAGTTGTCAACGTCAGCAACGATTATTGATGTGGGACTAAATCTCCCGCTTGATAATCTTTCAAGCTCCTCTTCAAAATATGCTCTATTTAATAACCCTGTTAAGCTATCGTGGAAGCTTTGATATCTGAGCTCATCTTCAAGCTTTTTTATTTCAGTAATATCATGTCCTGTGCCCTGGAACTCCAATGCATCGTCTTTATAAATGACTCTAAATGTCCAATCGAAATATCTTTTTACCTCTTCTTCTTCAAGTACTAACTCAATGCTTCTATATTGAGTTTCATTGTCCAGGGTCTCTAACAACCCCTTTATGTTTTTTGCATCTTTACTTAAGAGTTCGAATAAATTATATTTTTCTGATTCTGAAATTTTTAGATAATTTTTAAAGGCCTCGTTTGAAAATGTTATAGTGCCGTCTTTTCTAAATCTGCATAACAGATCTGTTTGATCTTCTACAACTGCCTTATACCTTGCTTCGCTTTTAGCAAGCGCTTGAGTTTTCTCATCTAATTTGGTGATATAGCTTTCTATTGAAATACTCATCTGATTATATAGCCTTAACAACGGTTGAAATTCTTCTGGTGAACCTTCGATGAAGCTTTCTCCAACCCTTGTTTTATAGTTTCCGTCCTTTATTTTTTGGGACAAGCTTTGTAAAAAATTTATTGGTTCTTCAAGCTTTTTAACCATTATGATCGAGATAATTAGTGATGTGATAAAAATTATCAGGAAGGTAATTGTTATGACTGTAAAATCTTTTTTAAATTGTTCGAAAATATAGTTTTCGTCAATTTGGGATGCTATTGATAGATTTAGATTTGGGAAGCTTTTCCAAAATAAAATAAAATTCTTCCCTGTGTCGTTTTTATAACTTATTAGACCGCTGCCATTAGTAATATCTATTTTTTTTGAAAGTTCTATTGGCATATTTTTTGATTTATTGCCTAATATCACTTTATCATTTGAAAAAAGAAAAGTAGATTGACTGTTTAGGATATTCTGGATGTTTATTAGATCTTCCAACTTTGTTAGCTTTATAACTTCAAAAACTACGCCAGATACCTTATTATTGTTCCCGTAAACAGGTTTTGAAATATATAGATAACTATTTAGTTCATCACTTTTTATTAAAAATCCTTCAACTCCATTCATAGCATCTTTAAATAGTTTGTCTTTATTGAATGAAATATGATGAGGACCATTTAATTCTACGTTGCTATATCCATCTGGACTTACAAAGTATAGATTTTCTATCTCACTGTCAGATGATAATTCTTTAAATATGTAATTTATTTTTTCATAATTGCTATTTGTAAGTGAGATATTTGCCGATAATAAATTTATAAGACCTGTATATTTTTGTAGGTATGTTTGGATTGTAAACTGTTTTAGGGTTGTTTCCTGAATTAGATCGTTTATTGATCTGTTTTTTGTTTCGGTATATAAATTTACTGCGACTAAGCTTAAGATTAATAATGGAGTAATAATTAAAAAGATTATTATTATTTTAAGATAATTTTTTATACTCAAAGTTTTCTCCATTGGGCTTTTTAGTCTATAATACTATAATATATGGTATATGTAAAAGAAGGGTGGTAACGTGCTTCGCTCACTTGAGCCTTCTAATATTGTAATTGAAAGGAAGGGATCACACATTGTCTCTTCCGATGGTAGGGCTTTTGCTCTAAAGGACAATATTTCTCATATAGAGTGGGTTGAAGAGATATTCGAGAAAGAAAAATCATTTCTACCATTTTTAAAAAAGAATATTAAAACTTTTATTTTTAGGATATATTTTCAAGATGGAACAAATATATTGTTGCAAGCTGATGAAAAGTCATACTTAGAACTCCTTGCGTTTTCTCCTTATGTGACTAAAATAGGTATTGATATTTCTACCCTTAAAGATACGCCCACTGAAAACTCTGTGGAATCAACCCCAAGCAATGATATCCAGGATAATGTCGATATCCAAACCGCTGAGGAACAAATTCCTGAAGAGCTAACTCAGGAGAGTATAGTTTCAGAAGTTATATCGGAGTCTCCTCAGATCGAAAGCGATCTCTTGGATGAAAAGCGTAAAAGGGCAAGATCGTGGATAAAGAAGGTTTACGAATCCAGGTTCGTTATAAAAATTCCAAACCCATTTTTGAATCTGAAAAAGATTTCTACAGTTTTTAGAATCCTTAAACTATCGAGACTTGTCTCAATTTTAAAGTTCAAGAAAGGAAAGCCTAAAGAGCCGAAAATAGAGAGTCTTCATCCAACTAAGCCAATTTCCTATATAATACCTCTTGTTGCTTTTTTTGTATCTTTGCTCCTAACATTTGGCACATTTATGTTTTTTCAGATAACAACTGCTCATGAACCTCCCGATACTACTCCTCCAAGAGTTGTTATTCAGAGTCCAGTGAACAATACTGTGATTAAAGGTATGAGTAGTCCCCTCGAGATAAGGGTAGATGCAACAGACAAAAAGGGTATAGATAAGGTGAGGCTGCTTATGAACAACCTTACTATTAAGGTATGGTACGCTGGGGAGGATACTGTTTATAGGTGGTATCCGGAAAGGGTTGGAAATTTTGTGTTTCAGGCAGTGGCAGTAAATAAGGCTGGCAATTATGCAGAGTCTACTCCTGTAAAAGTAAATGTTGAGCCAGGCGGCTCTAACAATAATGCAAGTGAAAGTGAAAATTCGAATAATGAGAAGATGTTTGCGAAGGCATTTGTGATAAGGTATCAGATTCATCTTAAAAAATCCCCTTATGAGTCTGCTGAAGAAACCGCAGGGCTTTCTTATGGGGATGAAGTAGATGTCCTTGAGAAGATCGACCCCTCACAGGTCAGAGAAGGCGTGGTAATGAACGATACCACTGTCAAGAGTTTAGATGGCACTAAAGATGTAAAAATTTATGTTGGAGAGTCTTTCTCAATTAAGGATACTGTGGGTATGATGTATCAGGCGAAACTTGACAAAGAAAATATAGAAGTCTATATTCCGAAGTCAGATGCTCGTCTTGCTAACGAAAGTATCTGGTATAAGGTAAAAACGAAAAATGGCAATGAAGGATATATTTCATCTCAATACATAAGATTTTATTAGATAGCTGTAATTTCACCAATTTTATTTAACCAATAGCTCGTTTCTTCATTTGCTCCATAATTATTAACAATACTTTTGGCTTCCAGCAATAGGCTATTTATAGGATCTTGATGTTTCCCTACTGCGAGATTGGTTATTATTAGATAGTAAATTAATCTTATATGCGTGCCTAAAATCCTCAATTTTTCTGTGGTTAGGAGTTGTCTGGATTTTGAAATTGCTAAATCAAAATTGTACGCAGACTCAAAGAACTTCTCTTCCTCCATCAGGAATACCCCCTTCTCTATCAGCGCATTTATTAATACAGGCATAGACTTTTGGTTGTTGATCTTACTTAGAATGGAAATTGCTTTATTAATGTCTTCTAATGATTCTCTTCTTAGTCCCTGCTTTTTGAGTAATGCGCTTCTATTTAAAAATACCTGAGGCAGTTTCGTTGACTCCTTGTCGGTAGAGGAGCTTAAAATTTCTATGGCAGTATTGAAGTCTTTTAGCGAAGAGATGTAGTCTTCTAAGTAGAAATGGTTTAAACCCCTATGTATTAAAAGCTTAGCTAGTTGATCGTCGCTACCCGAAGAAGTGCTGGTTTTTTCTTCAATTGCTCTGTTTATATCTTCAAGCGCTTGTGCATTGTTGCCCATAATTGTAAAAATAAAGCTTCTGATATCAAGAAGTTTTATTAAAAATTCTGTATCAAATTCAACTTCGTTTGCATCAATAATACTAAACAGGTAATTAGCCTTGTTTAGTGCCTCTTCAAAATTATTGGAATGAATTTCTCTATTTATTTCCTTAAAATAGTCCTCTAAATTAACGCTCATCAAACAACCAATTAAGATTAAATATAGTCGGCCACCTTCCAAACACATAGTCTTTCATCGTTTGATGATGAAATTAAAAATCTATCATCATCAGATATGCCAATCTTTTTAATAATATCGTAATGTCCATTAAGAATTTTTACAATCTTGGTTTTTCTGAGATCAAATACGTATATTTTTTCATCTGATCCACCGAAAAAGAGATGGGTCCCGTTTGAACTAATACACATATCATTGATGTCAATATAGTTTGTTTGATAAGAGAATACCTCATTGCCCGTATCAACTGAATATGCTCTTATTAAAGGATCCTTTTTTGTTGAACCCACAAACAAGAATTTGCTATTTGGAGAAAAAACAATAGAATTCAAGCTATTTAAGCCATCAAATTTTCTTTTTACCTCTTTTGTGTTTAAGTCCATTATATTTAATATTATATTATCTCTGATCTTCTGGCTAAACGCTATTGAGTCGCTATTTGGAGAGACAGCAACAAAGTTAACTGGGTATTCGGGGAATACTGACTTTATAAACATTTCTTTATCAATAGACCAAATCCTTAGGGTGGTCCCTCCAAGTATCAGAAATCTTTGATCTGGAGAAAAACAGAACGTTTTAATTAATTCATCTTTTATAGCAAACTCTTGAATTATACTATTTGATTGGGTGTTGATGATTTTAATTTTATTTTTGTCCCTTAAAATAGCTAAAAGTTTAGAATTATTTGATAAGGTTCCAGAATGTACTAGGGATTCCTTAAGTATATTCTCATAGTTTATGCTTAATCTATTGTATATATCAAACTTTACTATCTTTGACTCCCATCTTGGTTTTATAAAAAGGCAAACTGCTTCTTTTTTTTCTGTAAATGCGATAGAGTTAAGGAAATATCCGTTGTGCAAAAACGAATCGCTTTTATCTGATTTAAAGTTTGTAGGCATATCAAGCCTATCTGCTTTACAGACAGGAAGCCAAATTTTTAAAAAATTATTTTTATATGTAATTAGAGATGAAACGTTCCCGCTTTCACTAAAAGTTAACCCTATGGGGTCGCCGCAAATTTTTTGCTTGAAAATTGGCTCATTGCCCGTATTAAGTTCTTTATTTGTCCACCAAAAATTTATGTATTCATCGAAATCCACTATTACAATGAGCGTTTTGTCTTTCGAAAAATAAACCGTTTTGGTTTTTGATTCTACGATGGGTATATTGTAAGATTTTGATGGATCTTTTGTGTTAAATATATTAAGACCTGCGTTATTAGATCTAAATGCTATATATTCAAGGTCGTCAGAAGATCCAACATAAATGCTGCCATCTGGAGCAGTTTGCGGTTGCGATAGTGCTTTCGAATGTATTTCATATATTATGAAACAAGTGTGGTTATTTATCTCCCCAATTAGAAGAATATTATCTTTTAATGCAATATCCTTTACTATAAAATTGTCATGTAGATATACATTTCTTATATTATCTGGATCATCGAGTTCTGTAAGAACTAATTTATTAGATTTAGAGTAGCTGACAATATATTTATCATTGAAATCGGCTAAGATTATATCTGACAAAATTGTTTTTGGACTTGGTTCGTCAAAATTAATAATTTTTATTTGGCCTGATAAGGTTTGGTATATAGAAGAATGTGTTGAATTTATATAAATTTTTGAAGGGGGGATATCTTGCCACGTTTTTTCTATTTTTTCTTCAAAAATAGAAAATAAGCTGTAATTTCCCTTTGATGAAAATCCAATAAACTTATTGTCATTTGAGCAAGAGATAATATCTAATACTCCCGTATCTATCTTTCCAGATATATATAGTGATTTTTGATCAGCTAATTTAAGAAAATATGTTGCTGCATCCATATGGCTACTCAATAAATATCTTTATTAGCTCTTTAAATTTTTTCCATTGTTTTTCTAAATCGCTTTTTAGACTTTGATCGCTGTGGAGTCTGTATCCCAAAAGCCAACCGCTTTCTTTGTATATTTCAGGGCTGTCGGATGATGAGGTCAAGCTTTCCAGATATACCGAAAAGGTTTGAGTATCGTGAATATATCCCAATATATCTTGAATTTTTTTTAGTTTTGAGATCATATCTTTTGTATCAGATTTTAGCGCAAAGGAGAACACCTCTAAAGAATACCTGAGGTCTTTGGTTACAATTCTCAGTTTGTGAAGGTCTTGCTCACTGTTGAAATCTGTTTTCTTTAATTTCTTTAAGGTTTTTCTGAACCATATATTTAGCCTTTCTTTGGCGAATTTCTTTAGTCTTAAAGTGGCCGAATCATCTATCAGAAAAGCACCCTCTAATAACCAGTACCAAAGACCAAGAAATATATTGGTAAATTTCCCTTCGGAAAAATAAGGATATATTAAGTCTAACTTGTGCTGCCTCTCTTCAAGGAGTTTTTTTGTAAGGATGGAGTTTTTCAGGTCATCGCGCTTGGTTATGGCAAGGAAGCTTTTCCAGTCCTCTATTAACACATCTGTCTCTCTAAGCGGATTGGTCAATTCTGTAATCTGGTCAAATTGTTCTAGCCAATGCCTTAGATCCTCTTTTTCAATTAAGGGTTTTCCGAACTTCAATATAGTCCTAATTTTCCTAAGAGATACCCTAAAATCGTGAAGATTATCGAAATTTTCTGGATTTTCTACAAATCTATTGTGATACAATATCAGGTTCTGAAGTTTTTCTGTTAACTCATTTTGCAGCCCTTCTTCAGCTATTACGTCAGGATCCCTTTCCTTTTGAATTTCATATTTTGGTTCCAGATTTGCAAGCAAGATGCCTCTGTAATATTTACTTTTAGGTTCCAATAAAAAACTAACTGATTTTGAGAGTTCTTCTGCGAGTTTTAGAATGGAAGAAATATTGCCTTCTTTAAGCTCTATTTCTAACTCGCAGAAATCTTCAGTTTTATTGCCTGAAACAATCTTGCCCTTGTCAACTGCCAATTCAAGCACGCTTTTGTCGCTATAAGTATAAAGAGCTACATTTCTTTCAAATTTTGTTTCAAACATTGGCAAGAGTTCAAATTTTGATTTAGTGTCTTTAAAAAAGTTCTTTAGTGATGAGTCTTTTAGTACTGTTAAATCAGGATTGCCGTCTTGAATTGGAACGTTATACTCTTTTCTCCTGGAAAATCCTCCATTCGAATTACCTGCAATCTTTATAGTCTGAGTCCATACACCGTCTTCCAATCTTGTCCTGAGAGATATTCCTGAATTTAAAAAAATATTTTCCGCGGTATCGTAATATATTGAATGAATGTCCTTTTTCTTCCATTCATCTTTTATATCGGAAATCAGTGGAACAGAATATATCTCATCGATTTTTTCAGGAAAAATGCATCTAAGCTTTAACTCAATTTCTATATTTGTGTTCATTTTTCCTCCTTTTTGTGAATCAATATGTTAGCCAAGAGGTTCTAAAATAAAAAGTATTCTAACTTTGAATAGTGTGCTCAATTTCAATATTATAACTTATCTTGGGGATATTTTCCTATCTTGCTATTGTTAGGTTTTTTTTAAAGAATTTCTTGAAAACCTTGCTTGATTTTGAGATTTCGATAATTTCAGTTTCTGTGTCGTATTCTTCATAGCTCTTGTTTAGTTTAAGCAGTACTTCATTATTTCTTATATTGATCGATACAGATTTTATCGCGGCGCATTCACAAGTTTCTATTTGTTCAGCAAGTCTTAGAAATATTGAAAGTTTTATTATGTCTTTAAATTGTTTTTCAGATATAAAGGATTCATTGGGAAATTGTTGAAATTTGATTTTGTTTTCATGAAAGAGGCAAATATATGAGCATCTTATGAGATCTTTTGGATTTACTCCGTATATGGGAAGGTTTTGGATCAGATAGGCGCCATGTTTTGCATGGTTGTATGGATCTACGTACTTTCCAATGTCGTGTAAAAATGATGCTATTTCTAATATCTCTCTGTCTTTGTCATCGAAATTATGAAGAGGTTTTAATTGATCAAATATTGATAGGCTGTGCTGAGTAACTCTTTTTGCATGGTCGATATCCAAAAAATATAAATTAGCTATATTTAGCAAGCTGCTGTCCAGAATATTTTCGTATATTAAAGGATAAATCTTAAAATCGCTGCTTAATGAATCAAAAATTAACCCTTCTTTAAGACCATTTCCGCTAACAACAAATTTGTCTGAATTTGTTGTGTCAAACAGTACTTTTAGAGGAGCCATACCTGCTAAGATTATGTCTGATCTTTGTTTTGATAGCCCATCAATATTTTTTCTATTTTTTGAACTTAGATTTGCAATATATGAATATATTTGAAAAACCTCATTTTTTGTAAGTTCATAGTGATGCAGCTTTAATGAAAACCATTTATGAAGAGCTCTGTGTATCTTTGCGAATGTCCTATTTGAGCCTCCTATCCCCACAATTGGCATTCCTGATAATCTAGCGCCTTTTAGCCATGAGATACTTTGAAGTTCCTTTTTCAAAAAATTTTCTATATTTTTTGTGTCGCATATTTCTTTTGTTTCTGAAAACATATCCGTAAGATTTACGCTGCCATAGGGAATCGAAACAAAATTTACTATTTTTCTGTCTTTTACAAGCGTAATCTCAGTGCTAGCGCCTCCAGTATCTGCAAGTATGAAGTCTCTTAAATTAATTGTATTTAACACTCCAAGATAGCCATAATATGATTCTTCTTTTTCAGAAATAGTTTGAAAAGTTATGAGCGTTTCTTTAAATATTAGATCTAAGACGTCTTTGCCATTTTTTGAATTTCTAATACATGCTGTCGCTACTGCTATAATTTTTTTTGTGTCATAAAATTCAATAATCTTCTTAAAAGTTTTAAGCGTTTGGATAGCTCTTTTAATGGGCTTCTCCTGAATTACATTATTTTTGTAGAATCCTTCTGACAACCTTACTTGCTCTTTTTTTTCTTCAAGTATTCTATAGCTCTTATTGTCATTAACTTCTATAATTCCCAGTCTTATAGAGTTTGATCCAAGGTCTATGACAGACAGTCTTTTTCCCATTGTTATATTGTTATCTCATCATCAAAATTCTGGATGGGAACGAATTCCATACTTTTTAACGTTTTAATCTCTTTGTTTTTCATTTCAGCGCTTTTTAATATGGTTTCATATAGAAGCATTTGGCTATCTATTTGATTTTGTGAATTTTTTGGGACTCTCATATAGGTTCCATCCTCTGTAAGCTCTCTAGCCTTTACGTTGTCTTTTAGCATTATGTTTAGGCACTTCTTAATTCTCTCCTTTAACTTTTCGCTCTCGACAGGGAAAATTGTTTCTATTCTTCTGTCAAGATTTCTCGGCATCCAGTCGGCGCTCGAAAGATATATCTCTTCATTTGAGTCATTCTTGAAGTAAAATATTCTGCTGTGTTCAAGAAATCTACCCACAATGCTTATTACTCTTATGTTTTCGCTAATTTCTTTTATACCGGGTCTCAAGCAGCATATTCCTCTCACAATTAGATCTATTTTTACCCCCTCTATCGATGCTAGGTATAGCTCTTTAACTATTTCATCGTCTACTAAAGCATTCATTTTGGCTATAATATGACCATTAGATCGATATTTTGATTCCCTCTTTATTAACCTAACTATTTTTTCCCTTAAATTGATAGGCGATACACCTATTTTATACCAGTGACTTGGCTGGGAAAGTCCCGTCAGGGTATTGAAAAGGTTTGAGACATCTGTTCCAAAGTAAACATTGCTGGTAAACATACTGATATCTGTGTATATCTTTGCGGTATTTTCATTGTAATTTCCAGTTCCAAGGTGTACATATCTTCTTATTGTGCCCTCTTCTTTTCTGACAACTAGAATGGCCTTTGAGTGAACCTTTAGGTGAGCGAGTCCGTAAACTACGTGGCAGCCTGCTTTTTCGAGCTTTTTGGCCCAGATAATGTTGTTTTCTTCGTCAAAACGAGCCTTCAGCTCAATAACTACTGTTACCTGTTTGCCATTATCTGCAGCTTCTTCAAGAGCTTTTACTATTGGAGAGTTTTTCGTGACCCTATATAAAGTCATTTTGATTGCGAGAACATCAGGGTCCTGCGCAGCTGTACGAACAAATTCTATGATCTTTTCAAAACTTTCAAAAGGAGTGTGTAACAAAAGATCTCTTTCTTTTATTAGATCGAATATGGAAGTATTGTTTGGTGTCAAAAAATCAATTGGCTTTATTGGCTGTAAAGGAATGTCTTTAAGACTTTTGAATGCTGAAAGTTCCTGGTTAGAAAATTTCATTAGGAAGGTGTAGTCTAATGGTCCATCAATCTTATATACATCTTCTTCGTCAAGCTCAAAATTATCTTTTAAAAAATTGTCTAAAATTTCGGGGCAATCTTTACTTATTTCAAGCCTGACTACTTCGCCATACCTTCTTCTTTTCAAGGATTTTTCTATTTCTTCCAGTATATCTTCTGCAATTTGTTCATCTATAGTCAGATCGGCATCTCTTGTGATTCTGAAGAGTGAGTTATAAATAATTTCTTGATTATTAAAGAGATCGCTTAAGTGGTGGGTTATTATGTCTTCTAAGAGGATATAGCTATAACTGTTCTTGTCAGAAGGTAGGAGTATAAATCTGTCTAAGACACCAGGGACCTGAATTATTGCGAAAACGTCTTCTTTCTTGGTTTTTTGGTTTTTATTTTTTACCAGGTAGTCTGAACCAGGTCTCAGTAGTACAAAGATATTTAGAGTTCTGCTCTGAATAAAGGGGAATGGCCTTGAGCTATCTACTGCCATAGGCGTAAGCACTGGGTAGATAGTGTTTTTGTAATATTTTTGTACGAATTTTAACTGATTTGAGTTTAGTTCATTGATTTTCAGAATATTTATGTTATTCTTTTTTAAAAGGGGCATAAGCTCTTCTAAAAAAAGGGTTTGTTGGTCTACAGTTATCCTATGAGCTTTTAAAGTAATTTCTTTGTAAAGTTCTTCTGGAGTTAGGCCTGATGAGTCTTGAAATACAAAATCGTCAAGCACCTTGTCTATGATTGAGCTGACCCTGATCATAAAGAACTCGTCCATATTGGAGCTGACTATGGACAGAAATTTTAGTCTCTCAAAAAGCTTATTGTTACTATCTTTTGCTTCTTCAAGAACTCTTTTGTTGAATTCTAAGAGAGATAGCTCTCTGTTTATGTTGTAGATTCTTTCTCTGATCATTATGGAATCACTTTTAAAACAGGAATAAGACCAAAAATTCTTCTGAAGAAAACAGACTCATTATCAAAATGCCACTTTTCAAGGAGAATATCGTCATGAGTAAAGGCTTTAAATATGAGATAGTATTCTTCAATTTGTAGTTTTATGTCAAGAATTTTGCCTTTTTGAGATGAGTCAAGAGCATTGGAAAGCTTCAATATAGCGGCTATTTTTGTTATTGTCAGTCTATCTTTAACTGTTTTACAGCTAAATGAACAATCCTTTTCATCTGGATCCTTTTTTTGGTATATTTTAACTGAATTTGCAATGATATCCCTTTCTTCGCTGCTAAGTCCTGGAATCTTTGCGGAATTTATAATATTATAAGAGTGTTCTCCTGGATCGTTTACATCTACAAATTTCCCAACGTCATGTAAAATGCAGGCTATTTTTAGGAGAAGTCTTTCTTTGTCTCCCATTGCGTGATAATTTTTGGTGAAATCAAATATTAAAGAAGCAAACTTTAGGATATTGCTTGACATATAAACTTTCCTTAAATATTTTTCTGCAATACCCTCTGCAACGCTTAATATATCTTCTTCGTAAAGAGTGTCTTCGTCCATCAGAATAGAATTTGCTACCGCACTTCTAAAGGAGAAACCCATAATTCCAACTTCATTAATTTTGCAAATATCTAATATTTTTTTGAAAATAATAGTTGAAGGCAAAAGAACGTTGGCAACTGGCGGCATCAAATAATAGTCTTCAACAAGGTTAATTGTAGTTTTATCTTTAATTTCGCTATAAAATTTTAAAAGCCTTTCTTTACTTATGTTGCTAATATCCCTTGGGGGTTCTTCTTTAAAGATTAGATTGTAAATTACTTTGCTCTCTCCTCCAAGACCAATTGCAAAATCTATTTTATAGTTTTTTATTTCCTGTGAAATGGTGTGCATTTTGCTTTCTATAAACTCATCCAGTATCTCTGCAAAATCTAGCGTTTCCCTTTCAAGACTTGAGAGCAGGGCTCTTAATTTTAGCGATCCTATTTCAAGATTTGATGCATATTTGAGCTTGTCCCTTTCTACTATCATAAGAGAAAGTCCACCAGATCCTATATCAAAAATTAAAACCGATTTATTGCCGAATAGCCTAAGATAGCAGTCATGTCTTTTCATGTATTGATATTTATAAAAAGACTCTTCAATTGTTTCTATTAGCTTAATGTCTATACCTGTGGCAATTTTTATTCTTTCAATTATAAAATCACAATTTTTCGCTTCTCTAATGGCGGTGGATGTAAAAACTAAAGTTTCTTCTACTTCATATGCTTTAAATAAATCTTTTAATTCCTTGAGTATTTTCGTTAATTGGAGCAGTACCGTGTTTGAAATTCTACCTATTGAAAAGGTATCCTTGCCAATAGGTAGAGGCTTTTTTATGTCTTCTATTGTCTCGAATATTCTACCGCTCTTTCTTTGGGATATATGAGCTTTGACAAAGTTAGCACCTATGTCGATAATTCCAATTATTTTACTGTCAGTTTTTCCATATTCTCCGACATAAGAGTTGCTGTCATCATTTTTATCCATAAATGTTAAAGCTTTTCTTTTTCAAGTTCCTTTAGCCGTGAGTCAATATTTTTTAATAGATTTTTTGGATCTCTATTTTTTGTGTTAATTGTTCCAGGTTGAAGGCTAGCATCAAGTTTTCCTGAGTAAAGCATAAAATAGACGATAAAAAAAGCCAAGCTTCCTGTCAGCGTTCCTAAAAGAAAAAAGTCAACATTTCTGTTTTGTCTCAAGAACAACACCTCTTGTTATATTTTTTTGGCGGAGAGGGTGGGATTTGAACCCACGAGCCAAAATTAATCGGCTAACCGCTTTCGAGGCGGTCTCCTTCGGCCACTCGGACACCTCTCCACTGAATTAAAACTGAAATTTAATTTTAAAAACTCTAAACTATTAAATACGAGTATATTCGTTAACTATGTTTGTTTTTTAACTTCACTAAAAAAAGAGATTAAAAATAAAGTAAAATCTTATAAATTATAAATTATTGTCATTTAACTTATAATTATACCCGGCTTAAAATGTGAAGAATAGGAATTTCTTCTTCTTTTTGTTGGTCTTCTTTGGAATAGGATTAAGCTCAAACGAGTCAATTTGGTTGTAGGTGCCTGCTTTGACCTCAATAGTCCTTTTCAAAGGCTTAAAGCCTGCTGCAGATACGAAGAGTTTGTATTTTCCTGGTTTTAGACCTTGTACACTAAAATATCCTCTATCGGATGAGGTCGTTTGTTCATTATTAAATTTTATTGTTGCGTTTGGTATTGGGTCAAAAGACTCTTTGCTGAGTACAAAACCAAAAAAACCCGTTTCAGAAAGTTGAGCAGGGGTGATTTTTTCTATTTTTGTTTTGTTGCTTTTTTTGAAAAAGGGCAACTCGAAAGCTTTCGCGTTAGATATGAATAATGTGGTCAAGAATAAAAGCATTATTATTATTGATGCGTACCTTTTCATAGAACTCCTCCTAAATATTTCTGATTTTTATATATATTATATGTTATTGTAAATTACTACAACCACATTATAACATTTAGATACCTTTGTGCTTTCTTTATATTTAACTTATCTATTTATAAGACTTAGATGCAATATTATCGGTCTAAAAATAGCAACGTCAATTTATTTTAACATTAACCGATAATTGTATCACCTTTTTAATACAAGAATTTTACCTATTATTTTTAAAAATAGATTTAAAACAAAATTAGAAGATAAAAATCTTGATATAAGAAATGACGTTACCGGTAAGGTTATAAAGAGAACTATTATTGCTATAAACGATCTTGCAATTTCTGTAGCAACTACCTCAAGACTAAACACCCTAAACCAGGAAAGTGTAGGTCCCTGTATCGATACCAAGAGTATTAAGGGTAGATAACAACCAATATAAGCAAGGTAAAGTGTTTGCAACAATTCTGGCAAGCTTTCTCTGCCTGACTGGAAAGAAGAATTAAAAATCTCTTTCCAATTTGAAGTGGGAAAGAGCATTTTATATTGTTCTGCTGTAGAGGCTATGCCTGTTGATAGTTTTATCGCCGCGCCAGAAGAACCAATTATCATTGCAGATGATAAAAGGTTTGTAAAATTAATGTTCAAACTTATATTTTTTAAAAATAATCCTTCCTCGCTTATCATCCCCGTGATATTTAAGAAACTATTAAGATAATAGGAAAAAACAGCTGCGACTATGATTCCTGAAATAGTACCTATTATCGCAGATAAAGATTTTTGAGAAAAACCACAGATTAATATTGTTTGTATTACGACGCCTATAGATAAGACTGCAATAGTAACGAAAAGGATGTTTAGGTTTGTTATTAAGGCTGGTATTAGCCAAAGCCATATCAAAAACATAAAACCAAATAGGCCTAACATCATATATATACCCCTTAAGCCGCTTGCAATAAATATTAAAATAAAAAATATTAAAAGGAGCCATGGATATTTGTTGTATCTGGCAATGTCTGAAATAAAAAAGGTCGGTTCATTGTTTGGTCTTATTTGCTGATAAACTATCACTCTTTCATCTGGGGATAACTTTAAGTCGTAAGGTGAGCCAATCTGATGAATGTATTCTGTAGTAAACTCCCTATCCTTATAGGTTCCCGTAATAAGCTTAATCTTGGTTAACAATATTTCAAGATTTGGATTATCCTTGTTCGGCTCTTTTGAAACAGAAATTACCCTTGCTTCCTCATATGTTTGATTGGACTGATCGCAAAGGGCATTGCGCACAAAAAAAAATGTTAGATAAAGGCAAGTAAGACATAAAAGAACTATGAATTTTTTCATTTTGGTTTATGAATTCTTTTTTGTATCTCTTGAAGAAGATATTTTTGTAACTTCTTTCATCCTTGATAGGCAGCTCACAACTTGATGCGCTCTAATCTTGCCTACGCCTTCAATTTTGTCTAGGTCCTCCTCTTTTGCTTCCAATAAATTATTTAAGTTTTTGTAGTTTGTTACTAACTTCTCTACTATTACTGATGGAAGTCTTGGCACATTTCCGAGTACTCTATATCCTTTCGGGACTAAGGGCTGGTCTGGATTACTGAAACCAAGATGTTTCATTACGACAATCTGATCTAATATATCTTGTTCAGACTTAAGTTGCTTTAAATTTTCAAGTAATTTTGTTATGTCTGTTAGTTTATCTTCATTGATGTAGTCTTTTAGAATTAAAACCTCAGTTTCTTTTACTTCAGACATAAGCTCGAGCAATTGCCATTTTGTTAAAAGACCGTCCTTACCAAGCTGTATAATATATGTTTCTATTTCTTCTTCAATAAACTTTAACATTTCAGATCTAGTAATAATATTTGCTATATCTGAAGCTGTAACGCTGTCTGTGAATTCAAGGACGGACAGGTGTTCGAGCGAACGGTTAAAAACTTGTTTGTAGCTATCGAGCGTAGTAAGAGCTTGATTTGCGCGTCCCACAATAGATGCGCTGCTTTTCAAGGGATATGTTACATCTCCTTTGTAGAGCGTTACTACGCCTCTTCTTTCTGAGATCGCTATTATTAATTCGCCTGTCTGCTTTGCAAATCTTTCTGCTGCTTGGTGTCTTGAGCCAGTGTTTACCGATGGTATGTTTGGATTTGGTATAAGAAGTGCGTTTGCCCTTAGTATGGTTTTTGCATCAGCATTTAATATTATGGCTCCATCCATCTTTGACAATTCGAATAACCTGGCGGGAGTAAATTCTATTTCAAGTGGGAATCCCCCAACTGTTATTGGCAGGGTTTTTTCTGGATTTCCCACGACAATAAGGGCGCCGCCTCTGGCGTCAAGAATTAAATCCACACCGTCTCTTAATGGGTTTCCAGGTGAAATTAATTTTAGTGATTTTAACCAATCTTTTCTTTTGAATACTGAGTTTTCCATTCTTTTATCCAATCTGTTAAATCTTTTAGTTTTTTTATTTCATTTAAATCTAAATCTTTAATCTTTGTTTTTGTGTCAGATGTAAAGACTTTTTTAATACCAATTTTTGATGCTTCTAAAAGTCTTTTTTCAATATTATATACTGTTCTTATTTCTCCAGATAAAGAGCATTCTCCTATAAAAAGTGTACTCTTTGGAATTATGATATCATAATAAGATGAAATTAATGATACTGCAATTGCCAGATCAATACCTCTGTCTTCTGTTGTGATACCGCCAGTTATGTTTATGTAGATATCTTTATCATACAATTTCATATTTAGATGTTTCTCTAGAATTGCCACTATGAGCATGAAATGATTGAAATTTATGCCATGAGCAAGTCTAGTTGAGTTAGTTTTAAAGGATTGATTGACAAGTGATTCAACTTGTACGAGAAGGGGCCTTGAACCTTCTATCGTTATACAAAAAGAAGTTCCTGATAGATCGCTATTTTTTAAAATTAGCTCTGAAATATTTTTTGGCTTTATTAGTCCCTCTTCTTTCATCTCAAAGATAATTAATTCATTTGTCGATCCAAAACGATTTTTTAGGGATCGCAAAGTTCTTGTGGTAGAAGATCTGTCTCCCTGAAAGAACAAGACGCTATCAACCAGATGCTCAATAAATTTTGGACCAGCAATTGATCCCTCTTTGTTTATGTGGCCAATTAGTAAAAAGGGAGTATTTGTTTGTTTGGAAAATAAATTTATTTTTGATGCGCATTGTTTCATCTGGGAGGGAGATCCCAAAGACGAGGCCTCTTCAGAATCATATAGCATTTGTATAGAATCAATTACAATCATCGAAAAATTATAATTTTTTACCGTTTTAAGAATTTTATTTAGATCAGAACAAGAAAGAAACTTTAAATTTTTTTCATTTAGACTTAATCTTTTTGCTCTGGATGCTACCTGGTTTACAGATTCTTCACTTGATATATACAGGACTTCTTGATACTTGTTCGAAATTTGATTTGCCATTTGAAGCGCTAAGGTTGATTTTCCTATACCTGGTTCTCCAGAAAGTAAGGTGACGGAGCCTTTGACGACTCCGCCACCAAAAATATCATTTAGATCTGATAACTCAAATTTCAATCTCTCTTCTTCAACATAAACTAAATCGTCCAACTTTAGAACATTGTCTTTTTCTAATAAGTCATCTTTAGATTGAAAACTATTCCAAGAACTACATATTGGACATTGTCCCTTCCAGACAGCAGATTCAAATCCACATTCTGTACATATGAAATTATTTTTATTTTTATTTGCTATTGCAGCTCCTCGCTGGTACAAGTTCTTGTATGTTTTTAAAAACAAAGCCAGATGAGTCGTAATCGACTTCTATTTTGTCATTTCCTCTAATAGAGCCTTCTATAATCTTATCCGCTATCGGGTCTTCTATTCTCTTTTGAATTAGTCTTTTTAGCGGTCTAGCACCAAATTTTGGGTCAAAACCCTCTTTGGCTAACTGATCTATTACTTTTTCTGAGAAAGAAATATCTATTAGGTTTATCTTTAGCTTGCCCTTAACATTTGCTAGTATTTTTTCTGTTATATTAATCATATCTGGCTGTGACAGGGAGCTGAAAATTATTATTTCGTCTATTCTATTTAAAAATTCTGGTCTAAAGGTGTCCTTAAGTTCTCTTTGGATCTGACTTTTTAGTTTTTCATAATCAAGTGCGCTAGAAGAAGTTAAAAAGCCAGGCGAACCCTCTTTTAACATATGTGTTCCAAGGTTAGAAGTCATAATAAGTATAGTATTTTTGAAATTGACAGTTCTGCCCTTGCCATCAGTAAGTCTTCCGTCGTCTAATATCTGTAATAAAAGATTAAAAACATCGGGGTGGGCTTTTTCTATTTCATCGAATAAAATTACCGATGAGGGCTTTCTCCTGACAGCATCTGTAAGCTGTCCACCCTCAGTGTACCCAACGTAGCCTGGAGGTGCTCCAACCAAACGCGATACCGTATGTTTTTCCATATATTCGGACATATCGAATCTCAATAATGACTCTTCACTACCAAAAAGGTATTCGGCAAGAGTCTTTGCAAGCTCAGTTTTCCCCACACCAGTTGGTCCTAAGAACAAAAAAGATCCTAAAGGTTTTTTGGGGTCTTGAAGTCCTGCTCTTGTTCTTCTTAAAGTTTTTGCAATTGATTTTACAGCTTCATCCTGAGCAACTATTCTTTTATGAAGAGCATTTTCAAGGTTCAACAATTTTTTCATTTCAGACTCGGTAAGTTTTTTTAGCTCTACTCCTGTCCATTCGCTAACTATTTCTGCAATATCTTCTTCTGTTACTATCTTTGCTTCTAGAGTATCATTCATTTCCTGGTTGTTAAAAGTCGATATTTCGTCTCTTATTTTTTGCTCATCATCTCTTAAGACGGCAGCCTTTTCAAAATCCTGCATTCTTATGACATTTTCTTTTTCTGCAATCACAAATTCCAACTGTTTATAAAGGTCTTTCCATGCATCTGATACCGCAGGCTCTTTAAGCTTCACTTTCGCAGACGCTTCATCAAGAACATCTATTGCCTTGTCTGGTAGAAATCTATCGGAAATATACCTTTTGGCAAGTTTTACCGATGACATAATTGCGTCTTCGGAAATTTTCACTCCGTGATGAGTTTCGTACCTTTCTCTCAAGCCCATTAATATTTGAATGGCTTCTTCTTGAGTTGGTTCTTCGACCTGTATAGGATGAAATCTTCTTTCGAGTCCCGCATCCTTTTCGAGATGTTTTCTATAATCTTCAATCGTTGTTGCTCCAATACACTGAATCTCACCTCTTGCAAGGGCGGGCTTAAGTATGTTCGCAGCGTCTACTGCTCCCTCAGCAGCGCCAGCTCCAACTATTGTGTGTAACTCATCGATAAAGAGTATTATATTTCCAGAACTTCTTATTTCTTCTGTTATTTTCTTTAACCTGTCCTCGAATTCTCCACGATATTTCGTACCAGCTATTAATAGACCAAGATCAAGTGAAATTAAACGTTTCTTTCTTAATATAAGCGGGACACTGCCATCAACTATTGATTGGGCTAGCCCTTCGACTATAGCAGTTTTACCTACGCCTGGATCTCCGATAAGCACAGGGTTGTTCTTTGTCCTCCTGCACATTATTTGTATTAGTCTTTTTATTTCTTTATCTCTTCCTATCACAGGATCTAGCTTTTTTTCTCGTGCAAGGGCTGTAAGATCTCTACCAAACTCATTTAGGAGTGGAGTGCGGCTAGATTCTTTGCTTTTAATTACAGATCCGCCAGATATTATCTGGATAATCTGGCTTCTAACTTTTCCTATATCTAAGCCAAACGACTTTAAAACTCTTGCTCCAATGCCGTCTCCCTCTCTAAGGAGACCGAGAAGTATATGCTCAGTGCCTATATGATTATGGCCCAGAAGCCTCGCTTCTTCCCACGAAAGCTCAAGCACTCTTTTGGCTCTTGGCGTGAAAGGGATTTCCGATATAAGCGTGCCGCCACCGCGGCCGATCAGTCTTTCTACTTCACGTCTTATATCTTGTGGTTCAATATCCATAGAATTGATGACCTTGTTTGCAATGCCTGTTCCTTCAGCCAAGAGACCTAAAAGTATATGTTCAGTACCGACGAAATTATGGCCTAAGCGTTTGGCTTCTTCCTGAGCAAGGATTATGGCCTTGGCTGCCTTTTCGGTAAACTTTTCAAACATTTTAGACCTCCATTTGGTATTTAGTTTTACTTTGATATATATTATACTATGTTTATTAACATTTAGTTAGAAAATATTTGCTAGTTTAAGGTAAAATTTTAAAGAAAAAATAAAAAATAATCGATGTACATTTTGCTTTTTTGTGGTTTAATTAAAATATATTTTAATTAAAAATCGGAAAGAGGTTGATATTTTGAGAATTCTAGTCACTGGGGCTGCAGGTTTTATCGGTTCAAGTTTAGCAAAGGCCCTTGAAGATCGTTTCCCTACTTATGAGGTATTTGCTCTTGATGATTTTTCAAGCGGTCATTTTAAGAATCTTTTGGGATTTAAGGGCGAGGTAATAACTGCTGACATATCTTTGAAAGAGGTCTGGGAAACTTTAAAAAGCTATAGATTTGACGTTATATTTCATGAAGGAGCTATATCTGATACAAGAGTTTTAGATCAGGGTTTGGTTATGAGAGTAAATGCTGAGTCATTTAAATATTTGCTTGAATGTGCAAGAAGTTCTAAATCGAAAGTAATATATGCATCTAGCGCTGCGGTTTATGGCAATTCTCATGCTCCTCAGAAAGAAGAAGATGGTCTTGTTCCTGAAAACGTTTATGGCTTTTCAAAATATGCTATGGATATGATGACGCTGAAGTTTATGAAAATAAACCCTGATGTACAGGTTTGCGGCATGAGATATTTTAATGTGTATGGCCCTGGTGAGGACTTTAAGGGGGAGTACGCAAGCATGATAAGACAGATGTACTTAAGAATAAAAAAAGGCGAAAATCCGAGACTTTTCAAATATGGTGAACAAAAAAGAGATTTTGTATATATTAAAGACGTAATAGATTCAAATATAAGAGCAATGGAAAGCGAAGTATCAGGTATATTTAATATAGCCACCGGTTGCGCGAGGTCGTTTAATGATATTGTAAAAATAATCTCTGATGCTACTAAGAAGGATATAAATGTGGAATACTTCGATTGTCCATATAATTTTTATCAAAACCTAACACAAGCTGATATTTCAAGGGCGAGGTCTTTTATTGGGTACAATCCTGAGTACGATCTCGAAATGGGAATAGGGGAATATATAAATTATTTAGATAAAGCTTAAGTTTTTTAGCCAACCTGAAAAAATATTATTTCTAAATTTACAATTTTATTTTGTAGATAATAGATAATGTAGTATTTTTACTGGACAAAAATCCTATTTTGGTTTAGTATTTAATTTATTTATTTAGACATAAGCAAAAAAATTATTTGAATTATCAGAATTTATAAAAAATTCAAAATTCATGTTATAATAATTTTTTAAGGATTGTGATGTGGTAAATCTCATGAAGGGTTTTGCCTTACGAGTTTAAGTATGGCTCTTCACAAAAAAGAGAGGAGGGGTAACAGAAAAACAACGATTTGGCTTTTTGCTTCAAGAATTCTTACCTTCATGAAGGGGGTGTTGTTTTTTGTTATCAAGTTTAACTAAGAATAAGGTTAGTAGAAGAGATTTTATGAAAGCCTGTGCGGCGATGGCCGTATATTTGGGTTTGAGCGAATCTTTTGCTCCAAAGATTGCTGATGCGGTCGAAAATGCAAGTAAAAAGGCTCCAGTTGTCTGGATAGAAGCCCAAAGCTGTTCTGGTGATACTGAGGCATTCCTCAATTCATCTGAACCTACTCCAGCTCAGATTTTGTTAGACACTATTAGCTTAAAGTATCAGGATACAGTTATGTTTGGTACTGGATACGTTGCGGACAAGGCTTTAGACGATGCCATAAAAGCAGGCGGATACGTTTTGGTGGTTGAGGGTTCAATCCCTACAGCAGATCCTCTGTTTTGTACTGTTGGCACCGAAAGCACTACCAATCCTGCAAGAAAACCCGTAATCGATACCCTCAAAGAAGCTTATAAGAATGCTGCTGTAGTAATTGCGCTTGGCTCATGCGCTACATGGGGCGGCGTAGTTCAAGACTGCCCTTCTAAGGGCAGGGGAGTAAGCGAAGTACTTGGAAAAGATAAGGTTATCAACCTTCCTCTATGTCCATGTAATCCAGATCATTTGGCTGGAACTCTCGTTTATTATCTTACCTTTAAAAAGGCTCCACCACTTGACATTCATCAAAGACCATTAATGTTTTTTGGTTCTATTATTCACGACAATTGTCCAAGAAGAGCACACTTTGATCGCGGTGAGTTTGTAACCGATTATGGCGATCCAAAACAAGCAGATTATTGTCTTTATCTAAAAGGTTGCAAGGGGCCGTTTACTTTTAGTGATTGCCCATCAAGAGGTTTTAATGAAAATGTAAGCTGGTGTATAAAAGCTAGCGCCCCTTGTGCGGGATGTTCACAGCCAGAATTTTATGCTGGTTTTTCTCCTCTTTATGTTAAATCAAATGATGTTAACCTGCCAGGCATTGGCGGTGTTCCATCTGAAACCGTTGGTACAGTCGCTGCAGCTGTAACTGCTTTAGGCGTCGCTGCCCACCTTGTTGGCCGATCTGTATTTGGCAAAAAGAAGGAGGGAGATAAATAACTATGGCAAAGATAGTAATTGATCCAGTTACAAGGATAGAAGGCCATTTAAGAATTGAAGTCGAGGTTGAAAATGGTGTAGTTAAGGATGCATGGTCTAGTGGCACTATGGCAAGAGGATTTGAGGCAATGCTCCTTGGTAGGCAGCCAATGGATGCTATTTACGTTACAGAGAGATCTTGTGGCGTGTGCACCCTGGTGCATGGAATGGCCTCTTCAAGAACTTTGGATATGGCATATGGCTGCAAGGTTCCAGAGGCAGGAATACTTCTCAGGAACCTTATGCTTGCTGCACTTCATATGGGAGACCATATACAGATCTTCTATAATCTAAACGCCCCTGATTATATCGATATAACGGCAGTTGCAGGTTATAAAGGAAATGATCCAAAGCTTTTGGCAATAAAGGACAAGATAGTGGCCCTCGTAAAGGCAAACGATACGTCGCCTTTTACGCCTACATATAAAAATGATCAATATACACTTACTGATCCTGAAATAGTAACTACTCTTGTCAGTCATTATTTGCAAGCTATTGAGGCGAGAGCCATTGCACAGAAGTGTGTAGCTATTTTTGGCGGCAAATCACCCCACCAGGCTGGGATAATCCAGGGTGGCGTAACCTATCATCCAAATTTGGAAGATCTTGTAAAATATAAGGAATCTATTTTAAAGGTAATAGATTTTGTGGAGAACGTTTACTGGAAGGACATCCTCTTCCTTGGGGCAGGTCCACTTCTTCCTGTTGGGCAGGCTGGTCTTGGCGGAGGATACAATAACTATCTTTCTGGACCAGAATTTCAGGCAGATGAAAACGGTAAGGACTTTTTGTGGAAGGGCGGAGTAGTTACAGATGGTAATCTTGGCGCAGTCCAACCTCTGGATGGCCAGAAGATTGCAGAGTCAGTTGCTCACTCATGGTATGATTATTCAAACAATCAGCCATTACTCGCACCATATGAGGGTCAGACTAAATTTAATCTAACAAAAGAAGGTGCTTATAGCTTTGTAAAGGCTCCTCGTTACGACGGAAAGCCTTATGAGGTGGGTCCTCTTGCTTGGGCTATGACTACCCAACCAAAGGAATTTATGGATATTGTTACCAAGCTAAACATTAAGCCAGGATTTTTGGCTCGTCATGCAGCAAGATCTTATCAAGCCGTTGACGTTGCAAGAAACGTTTTGAAGTGGGTAGATCAGCTAGCAGGACTAATGGGCAAAGGTCCGCTAATAGTAAATGACGATAAGCCTACACCTAATACCGGAAAGGGAGCAGGATTTGTAGAGGCACCGAGAGGATTTTTGAGCCACTGGGCAATCATTGAAGGTGGAAAGCTTAAAAATTATCAGCAGGTAGTTCCTACTACATGGAACGGCTCGCCTAGAGATGCCAACAACGTTCGTGGACAATTCGAGCAGTCTCTAATAGGTATTCCAGTGCCAGACCCAGAAAACCCAGTCAACGTAGTTAGAAATATCAGGTCATTTGACCCATGTTTAGCCTGTGCAATTCACATTATCCACCCTGAGAGTAACCGCATCTTGAAGTTTGTTGTGGAGTAGGGAGGTATATTATGGCGCGTTTAGAAGATCACCCGCTTCCACAAAGAACTATGCACTGGATAAATTTGCTTTGCATGATAGGTCTAATTGTGTCGGGATGGTATATCCACAGCCCATTTGCACCTGGCTGGATGGGATCTCTTATATGGCTTCACCTTTCACTGGCGTTTATCTGGATTTTAAATGCAATATTTAGAGTGTATTTTGCCTTTGCTGGTTCCGATAAAGATTGGAAGGAATTTGCTTATACAGGGGAAGATTTTAAAAATATTATTCCTCAGATTAAATATTATTTATTTTTAGGTCAGCATCCTCATACCGGAAAGTATAATCCACTTCAAAAGGTAGCATATAGCTGGTTATTGATTGTGCTCTTTATCTTCCAGGCGACTACAGGTTTTGCGCTTTTGTGGCCTACAGGCAGTTTCGCTGGAGTAGTGCACTTCTTTGGTGGTTTATATACGTTGAGGCTGTGGCATTATTTTGGCATGTTTGCGTTTATCATATTTATAATTGGTCATGCATACTTATCAATTACAGAGGCGTGGGATCAGGTTCCGCTTATGTTTTTTGGTGTCGCAAAAAAGGATTAAGATTACTTTAGTTTTATTTCTTGCCCCGGATTGTATGTTTAGATCCGGGGTTTTATTATATAATCTAATGTAGTATATATTGTTGGAGGAATAAAATGTCTGAAGCCAATAGTACGTTGTTGTCAAATGATATTGGTTCCTCGGGAAAGAATAATGTTTCTAGTGTGGCAAGTACTTCAATTCAGAGATCTAATGGCAACGCTAATTCTTTATTAAAACAAAAGTTTTCTGCTCAGGTTGAACAACAACTACAACAATTGATAAAGACTGATCAGGAAGTAAGAGCTCATGAACAGGCTCATATTGCAGCATCTGGTGGATTAGCCACTTCGGGTCCAAATTATGTTTATGTAACAGGTCCTGATGGTAAACTATACGCTGTAGGTGGCGATGTAAACATAGACGTATCTCCTGTTCAAAATAACCCCGATGCTACGATCCAAAAAATGGATACAGTTATTAGGGCCGCCCTAGCTCCAGCACAACCTTCCTCTCAAGATTACACTGTAGCCTCTCAAGCCCAAATGGCCATTATCCAGGCACAAGAACAAAAAACAATAATGGAAAGACAGAAGAGTCAATCTAATTCAGAAAATTCCAACAGCGGTCGGGTGAATATTATATTATAAGTACCAAATGCATTGTATATTTAAACTTTTTTATAGTTTTTTTATGCTCGATTGTAGCTATTAGTTTAACTTATTTGACAAAAATAAAAAACCAATTCATAATTTAATTGTTTGTTATTTGTTAGGGGTTAAATCTTTTTTAAGGGGAAATTATGAAGATAGTTGTAATAGGAATTGGAAATGAGATACAGGGAGATGATGGATTAGGAGTTCACGTGATAAAGGAATTGGAAAGGATTTCTTTACCTAAGGAAGTAAAGCTTTTGGCAGGAGGTACAAGCGGTCCTGATTTGATCGTTTATTTTGAAGGGGTAGATTTGCTAATATTTGTGGATGCAATAAGGGGAGGTAACGAACCTGGCACCATGTATAAATACAACCCCGAAGAGATGAAATATCAAAGAAGCGTTGCGCTATCTCCCCATCAGATAGGAATCCCAGAGACACTGAGATTAGCTGAATTTGCTGACAAGAAACCAAAGAAAAGTGTTTTTTTTGGTATGGAGCCAATGAATTTGGATTTTTCTATGGAACTTAGTCAGCCATTGAAAGAAAAACTCCCAAGATTAGTTGAGCTTATAGTAGAAGAGATTGATAGTTTTTTGGCTTCTAACAAAGATCAAAATATACTGTAAGAGAGGAAGTGGACATTTTAGTGCACTCATCTAATGGTAATAGGGAGCAGTCTGAGCTTGATTTCTTCTTTAATCCGAGGAATGTTGCTGTATTAGGAGCCTCAAGAAAACCTGGCGCTGTGGGCTATACTATTTTGGAAAACCTTCTTGATTTTAAAGGACAGGTTTTTCCAATTAACCCCAATGCGACAGAAATCTTGGGAATGAGAGCTTACCCGAGCTTTCAGGATTTATTTGAGCCAGTAGATCTTGCTATAATTTCTGTGCCTAGAGAAATTGTGCCAATTGTTTTAGAGGATGCTGGCAGGGCTGGTTGTTTAGGGGCTATTATTGTAACATCTGGTTTCAAAGAGGTTGGGAAAAAAGACTTAGAGGATCAGCTTTTGGATATCGCAAAAAGATATTCAATGAGGCTAATAGGGCCGAATTGTTTAGGTATTTACGATGCAAAGTCCAGGCTTGATACCTCGTTTCTTTCAAAGCAAAAACAAGCAAGACCTGGTCCTGGTAGCATAGCCTTTTTGTCTCAAAGCGGGGCATTTCTTGCTGCTATTATGGATTGGGCTGCGTCTGAAAAGATCGGTATTTCGAAAGGCGTTTCTTATGGGAACAAGGCTGACGTAAATGAGCTCGACTTAATTGACTATCTGATAGAAGACGACGAAACACAGGTAATATGCCTCTATATAGAGGGGATAGAAAATCCGAGAGTTTTTTTTGAAAAGGCTAGTGCCGCTTCTAAAAAGAAACCAATTTTAATCATGAAGGCTGGTCTTTCCGAAGAAGGAACAAAGGCTGCCGCATCTCACACTGGAAGCATGGCTGGCAGCGGACTGCTTTTCAAAAGCGCATGCAAACAGGCAGGTCTAATTATGGTTCGAGACTATAGGGAATTATTTAATGCAGCCAAGGCATTGGTTAGATCGGGACCTGTAACGGGAAAAAAAGTTGCAATTTTGACCAATGGTGGCGGAGCGGGAGTTATGACAACCGATTATGCGATGGAGAAATCGTTTAAAATGTCAAACTTATCCGATTCTACAAAAGAAAAATTAAGAAGCTTTTTACCAGTTTTTGCCAGCGTAAACAATCCTGTGGATATTACCGGATCGGGTAATGAAGATGACTATGTTAAATCACTGAAGATTATCCAGGCAGATGACGATGTAGATGCAGTTTTAGGAATAAATCTTGTACAGGTACCTGGTATGGACGAAAAGATAGTAAGTGTTCTGCCAACTGAGATTGCAATGAGTTCAAAGCCTTATTATTCAATTATGATTGGCGGAAATTATACAAATAAAATAAAACTAAAGTTGGAAAAGAAGGGAATGCTCGTATACAATAATATTATAGATTGTATTGACTCACTATATATATCATCTTTGTATACGAAGTTCAGAGAAAAGGATAGCTGGCAGGGTGAAAAAACGTCCCTAAAGGCATCTAAAAAAGCAAAGAGCATAACTTCAAAGACCTTGAAGTCAAAAAATATTTCTTTGATAGAACCATTTCTTTCAGAATTTTTAAACGATTATAAAATGCCGCTTTCACAGAGCTATTTTTTCTCATCTATCGAAGATATACTCAATTCAAAAAATATTGTGTTTCCAGGCGTGGCCAAAATAGTATCGCACGAAATAATTCACAAAACTGATGCGGGTGGCGTAATCTTAGGTATTAAATCAAAAGATGAATTGGTTAGTGCTTATAACAATATTATTGAAAATGCTAAAAAATATGATCCGAGTGCAAAAATAATGGGCATATCATACCAAAAAATGGAGAAGAAAGGCGTAGAGCTTATCGTTGGCGGCTTTAATGACAAATATTATGGACCTATGGTTATGTTCGGTCTCGGCGGTATTTACGTGGAAGTTTTGAAAGACGTAGCTTTTGCAATGGCTCCAATAACCTTGCAAATAGCTATGGGTATGATCAAAGAATTAAAATCATATAAGATCTTGACGGGGGTCAGAGGAGAAGATCCTGTGGATCAGGAGAAGATAGCTGAGTTGCTTGTCAAGTTTTCTGAGGTTTTATATTTACACCCAGAAGTTAAGGAAATGGAATTTAATCCTGTTTTTGCTTATAAAGATTCTGTAGTCATAGTAGATTCCAGGGTACTTCTTGAAAAATGAGGATTTTAATATTAACTATTTGCCTTTTTCTGATAAGGGAGACGATATGAATAATTATCCTGCTTATATTCTTTGTGGCGAAGCGGGTTCTGGCAAATCAGAGATCGTTTTGAATTTGGGCTATTTATTGTCTAAGGATAATCCTGTGACTATTGTAGATCTTGATAATGTGAAGATTATGAGGACTATAAGACATGTTAAAAATGAAATGAATCTTCAATTTCCCTATGAAATAGTGAGTATTCCAGAGGAGTATATCAATCTGGATTTGCCAATTGTTGCATATAAAATTAGAGGTTTGATTGAGGATTATAGGAACTTTTTGATTATTGATGTGGGTGGTAATAGCGATGGATCTGTTGTCCTGGGATCATTGCAGGATGTTTTGCTTAAGAGAAACACGGTACCAATTTTTGTTTTTAATCCATTCAGGCCTTTTTCAAGCTCTTACGAAGCCGTAATGAAAACGATTAATTCTATTCAGGATTCTAGCAAGCTTGTTTTCAAGAATGTAATAATAAACCTTTATCTTGGCGTAGGAGCTACGTTAGAAGAATTGAACTTTGGAGAAAATTTAGCCAATGAGATTGTAGAAAAACTAAATCTTGAGGTTCTTTTTAGATTTGTTCAGGAAGATTTTGCAAAAGATTTTAAAAACTATATTCCTATAAATCCTTTTTTATTCTATCCGTGGGAAGAAGGGAGGAACTAAATAAGATGGCAAAGGTAGTAATTGATCAGGAAAGATGTAAGGGCTGTGGTCTATGTGTAGCAGCTTGTAATTTTGGAAATCTAAGAATTGGAGAAAATTTCAATTCAAAAAGTTACAAAGTTAGTGAGTTTGTAGGAGAAGATTGTAAGGGCTGTGGGTTTTGCTATATGGTTTGCCCCGATACAGCAATAACAGTTTTTAGAGACGAAAAAATAGAAGCAGAAAAATAAAAAAGTTTTGTAAAGGAGGGATATTGTGAGAGTTTTAATGAAAGGGACGGAAGCTATGGCTGAGGCGGCAATAAGGGCTGGATGTAGTGCTTATTTTGGTTATCCTATTACTCCTCAAACAGAGCTGATTCACTATATGGCAAGAAGAATGCCAGAAGCTGGAGGAGTCTTTTTACAGGCCGAAAGCGAGGTATCAGTTATAAATATGGTTTATGGGGCAGCAGCTGCCGGGGTTAGGGTTATGACATCATCCTCGAGCCCGGGTGTAAGTCTAATGCAGGAGGGAATTTCATATTTGGTGGGCGCTGAGCTTCCTGCCGTTTTGATAAACGTTATGAGAGGTGGACCTGGACTTGGAAATATCCAGCCATCCCAAAGCGATTATTTTCAGTCTACAAAGGGTGGTGGGCACGGAGATTATAAATTAATCACCTTTGCTCCATCATCTGTTTCTGAGGCAGCTTCTATGGTTTATGACGCATTTGACATAACAGAAAAATATAGGCATCCAGTTATGATTTTGGCAGATGGAGCACTAGGTCAGATTATGGAACCTGTTAGCCTGCCAGAACAGGGTGCTAATAAGCCTTCTATAAAGAATTGGGCGCTTACAGGGGCAAAGGGAAGGCCTGCAAACAAGATATTTTCTTTTTATCTTGATCCAAAGGGTTTAGAAGATCACAATCTACGCCTACAGGAAAAATTTAAAAATATCAATGACGAGATAAAGTATGAAGAGGACATATCTGACGATATGGAAATTTTGGTTGTGGCTTATGGAACGGTGGCGAGAATATTGAAAAATGCTGTGCAGAAGCTAAGGGGTGAAGGAAGGAAAATTGGAATTTTTAGGCCCATTTCTCTATGGCCATTTCCTGAAAGTGCTTTGAAGAGCGCTTCGATGAAGTCAAAACAGGTGTTTGTGAGCGAGATGAGCTATGGCCAGATGCTCGAAGACGTTAGACGTATAGTGCCAGATGAGATCGAAATAAAATTTTATGGAAGAGCTGGTGGGGTAGTTCCATCGCCCAATGAGCTTTATATTAAACTAAAATCTCTTCTGGAAGGGGGAGCATAGATATGTCAAATCAAATTCTTGAAAGACCAAAGTCCCTAACACAAAAGCAGTTTCACTATTGTCCTGGGTGTCACCACGGCATAATCCACAGACTTATTGCTGAGACAATTGATGAGTTTGACCTGAGAGAAAATACGATAATTGTTCAGCCTGTAGGATGCGCTGTATATATTTATGAATATTTTGATACCGATGTGTCAGAAGCTGCACATGGTAGGGCTCCTGCTGTAGCTACAGCAATAAAGAGGGTATCAAAGGGCAAGTTTGTGCTCACTTATCAGGGAGATGGAGATCTGGCTGCTATTGGCACTGCTGAAATAGTACACGCTGCTGCAAGAGGTGAAAATATTTGCGTATTCTTTGTTAACAATGCAATATATGGCATGACTGGTGGCCAGATGGCTCCAACTACTTTGCCCGGCATGAAAACAGCTACTACCCCATTGGGGAGAGATGTAAAAAAACAGGGTTATCCAATAAAAGTTTCGGAGATGTTAGCTCCTTTCGAAGGGGTGTCTTACATAGAAAGAGTAATGGTTTCATCACCAAAACACGTTATTAAAGCTAAAAGTGCTGTCAGAAAAGCCTTTAAGTATCAACTTCAAGAAAAAGGTTTTTCTTTGGTTGAATTCTTAAGCGCCTGTCCTACTGGTTGGGGTATGCCACCTGTGGACGCTGCAAAATGGGTGGAAGAAAATATGACAAAACAATTTCCTTTGGGCGTTTATAAGGAGGTTGGCTTAGATGACTGAGGAGCTTATTGTTGCGGGCTTTGGCGGACAGGGAGTTATGACTATGGGTCAGGTTCTTGCTTATGCAGGGCTTAACTTTGGCAAGGAAGTAAGCTATTTGCCAAGTTATGGGCCAGAACAGAGAGGTGGCACAGCTAATTGTATGGTAGTTGTATCAGATGATATCGTTTCTTCACCATATATCGATGAGCCAACCTCTTTAATAATTATGAATCAGCCATCACTTGAGAAATTTTCCCCAACATTAAAAGAAAATGGAATTTTGTTGTACAATGCATCTTTGATAAAAGAAAAGGTAACTTCAGAAAAGACTTCAAAGGTTATTGGTATTGAGATAAACCACCTTGCAAACCAAATGGGTAAGCCACAGCTAGCAAATATGATTATGCTTGGTGCATATGTAAGCGTATCAAATATTATGCCCGTGGAAAGTATAAAGGAAGTTCTTCCAAAGGTTTTTTCTAAAAAATATCACCATTTATTACCTCTGAACTATGAAGCGCTTGATTTGGGTGTAAAAACGGTAAAAGGTTAAATATTTTTGAGCGGCTTAAAAGTGTATACTTTTAGCCGCTCTTTTTTCTATTAGCATCCCTACCTGTAATATTTTTATAAGCCTTTTTGTCGCAGATTGTAGCATGGTGGCACCATTTAACATACACTCGTCCAATGAAACTGGTCCAGATGAGATGCTGACAATAGCGTCAATGCCCTTTTCAAAAACTGATTCGTAACCCTCTCCCAATCCTCCAGAAATGCAGATTACAGGTATGTTATATTTTTTGGCTGCTTTTGCAACACCTACTGGAGCCTTTCCGAAAACAGTTTGGAAGTCTGTATTGCCCTCTCCAGTTATTACAAGGTCTGCATCCTCTACTAAGCTATTGAAATTTGTAACTTCTAAAACTAGTTCCACTCCAGGCATAAGGGATGCTTCAGTGAAAAACATTAGACCTGCGCCAAGACCTCCTGCTGCTCCTGCACCAGCAATATTTTTTACATCCTTGCCAACGGTTTTCTGAGCGATCTCTGAAAAGTTTAATAGGGCCTTGTCTAATTCCAGGATCATTTCAGGGGTTGCGCCCTTTTGTGGACCATATACTGCTGATGCACCACGAGGCCCACACAATGGGTTATCGACATCGCATGCAACGAGGATTTCTGTATTTTTTATGCGAGGGTCTATATTGGATATGTCTATTTTATTTAATTTTTGTAGAGCATATCCTCCATCGTTTAGCTCTTTACCAGAGCTATCGAAGAATTTTGCGCCTAGGGCTTTTGCCATTCCGACGCCTCCGTCATTTGTGGCACTTCCGCCAATTCCAATGACAATCTTTTTACAATTTTCATCCAAGGCAGACATTATAAGTTGTCCCGTGCCAAATGTTGAAGTTATATATGGGTTTCTCTTTTCTTTCGGAATTAGTGGCAGTCCTGAGGCTGAAGCCATCTCTATAACAGCGCTGGTGCCGTCTCCTAATATCCCCCACTTTGCTACTATTTTTTCACCTAAGGGATCTAATACTTCGCTAAACATAAGTTTTCCATTTGTGGCAGCGACTAAAGCGTCTACCGTTCCTTCTCCTCCATCTGCAATTGGAACTTTTACAACATTTATCTCTGGATAAAATTCTAGAATAGCGCCTTCTATTGCATTAGTGACATCAAGTGCGCTTAGACACCCTTTGTATGAATCAGGAGCAATTACTATCTTGTTCATGTTTTATATAGAGCAAAAAGCTCTTCCTCCTTTAGATTTAATATTTTAATAGCTATTTAAATAAATCATAACATAGGCTGGCTTTGATAGGATATAATCCCATCTTTGACACTTGAACAGAACAAAAATGCATCTCGCAAGCAATGTGGTTCATAGTAGGCCAAGCATCCTGCTTGGTAAGTGTGAAAACAAAAAACATTCCACAAGCAAGATGCTTGTGTTACTATATAGCCTATGTTTTCTTGTGCGAATGAATTTGTAGATCAGATTAATGAGCTGTCTTCAAGATCAATTCCATTTTTTTTCATAATAGATTTTGAGGTGGATGAGTTTAAAATTTTTTATGGGGAAAAGCTTTTTTCAAAGGATATCTATTTTGATATAAGTAATTTTAAAAACTATGAAGATGTTTATCAAAGTAATAAACAATATAATAAAAAAATAATTTTTAAAAGTTATCCAATTCCTTTGACAGAATACAGGAATGCTTTTGATCCTATTCAGAAATATGAAAGGGATGGACATTCATACTTGATAAACCTAACATTTCAAACTGAGCTTTACACAAATCTTAGCCTTTTTGAAATATTTTTGATGAGTAAGTCTAGGTTTAAGCTATATGTTAAGGATTTGTTTACTTGCTTTTCGCCTGAGATATTTGTTTGGATTAAAGATGGATTTATATTTTCCCATCCAATGAAAGGAACAATAGATGCGAAGATACCAAATGCCAAAAAAATTTTAGAGAATGATGAAAAAGAGATAGCAGAACACGCTACAATTGTTGATTTAATTAGAAACGACCTTGGAATAGTTGCTAATAATATAG
>Ga0078972_1005172_pt1 | contig 33826 bp, 46 predicted proteins | sample YelNatPaOPGAMG01_FD_67568 | JGI IMG/M metagenome (GOLD analysis project Ga0078972, IMG submission 67568) | Hot spring thermophilic microbial communities from Obsidian Pool, Yellowstone National Park, USA - OP-RAMG-01 (SPADES assembly) (version 2) | ecosystem: Environmental > Aquatic > Thermal... | reverse complement strand
CCACAGTTCCCAGACCAAATAGGTATCCCATTCCTGCGAACATAAATTACATGATTTTTCACAGTAACATCATAAACGTATCCTTCATAATGTTCTTTTTTAATATAATTTTGACTTTTTTCATAATAAAATACTTTTTTTGTTGGTCTTGTTATTATTCTGTAAATATCATAATTTCTTATATATTCTTTATCATTTCTAACTTTCATTTTACTTCCTTTTGTTTTCATTATTTTAATATTTCCCGCCTCGCCAGATTTAAAAACTAATTCTTGTATATCATTAGCTAATTGTTCTGATGTTGTATAATATGTTAAACTCCTTCCATCTTTACTACTTCCATCCCCAAGCCAATAACCATATAAAAAATCTTTTATCAATTCTGGCGTTAATTCTTTTATAAAATTCGGAACATATTTTTGATTACATTTTCCAAATTGTTTTAAATACGAAACTAATTGAATAGATGATATCTGATATGCTCCACTTTTTTGAACCGTCCATTTAAAAGGTAATTCATTTAAAATCTTTTCTATTTCTCCTCTTCTTTTCGAATTTAAAGACTGTGCTATATTACAAATACACCTATTGCAAGAACCTTCTGCCAAATATAAACCAAAAAATTTCAGCCAACTTTTCATATTTATAGCTAAATCAGGTTTATGAAAAACTTTATAAATTCCTTTTCCTTTACCACTAATCCATTCTTTTTTATATTCTGGTAATATAAAATATTCTATTTTTTTACCTTTCCATATTCCTGTTTTTGGTATTCTTAATCTATAAGGAATATTAGAAACAATAAAAGGTTTTAATTTACTCCATATTCTTTTATTTTTTTCATGAGTACTTGCATAACCCCATAATGTATGGTCAGGAGTTACTAATAAATCTATTGATTTATTTTGTGAATAAAAATGATACATTTCCCCTTTATAAAAATACTTTTGATAAGCATATGGTTTATGGTATTCAATTTCATTCGTTTCTGTATTTAAAGTAGCAACTTTTTCCGTTTTATCTAAATCTTTAAAAAATTTCCAACCTTTTTCCGTTAATATTTCCGTTTTATCATCAAAACATCTCACCGTTGAGTCTATTAAATACCCTTTCTTATCTCGCTCGTCTATTCTAACTTCAGTTGAAAATAAAGTTCTTGCTTTTAATTTTTCAAAAAACACCGCCAACTTGTCATTTACCAAACGCACTTGTTCAGGTATGTCTTCATACTTCATAACTTTTGCTGCATAACCAGCCCCTTTCATCTCGTATGCAAAAAGCCCGTAGTTAGGATATTTCCCGTCAACAATATATAAATCCGTCCCAGGCTCTATACCCGGCAAATAATCCTCAACTATAAACTCAACCAACTCCTGCCGTAGCCCAAGCACGTTTGCATAATAATCAAGCATTGTTTTACTTGCTTCGTAATTCTTGCTATAAAAACTTTCTAAATCCCCTCTAAACATATTTATTTTAACGACAACATCGTCATTGTCCTGTAAGTATTGCCGTAAATTACTAACGCCTTTTATTTTTACTGTTCTCTGTGTCGGCAAGCCAGCTTTCTTTTGCAATTGCCTGCCAAACCAGCGATCATTTTCAAGCATCTCTGCATTTCCTCCGCCAAATACATTATACCCTTTACGCTTCAAATATTCTGCTATATCGCCTGTATAAGTATCAAAAAAATATATTGCGTCAACATCGTCAACGTATTCCCAAAACTCATTTATTCTTATAAGTCCTTCGTCCTCAAACCCAGTTCCTATTAACGCTTTGTCCGCCTTCGGAAACGCATCTCGCCACTCGCAATAATAATATACTTTGTCGTATACCTCACACATCTTTAAAGCCATTTCAACATTAAGACCAAAATCATAAACTAATGCTGAATTTTTTTCTATCATAGATAAGCCCCCAATTCTGCACTTTCTACCGTACCAGTTGTTTTTATTCCTTCTACACGTTTTTTAATTACTTCAATGTTTTGTTTTGCCTTTGCCGGCCATAATGATAATACAAATGCGTCCATCTCATCTGGGCTCTCAAAACCCTGTATAAGCAACTCGTTCTTGCTTTGCATTTGTATTTTGCCAGCACTGTCAACTTTGTATTTCGCAATCTTTAACTGCTCTTTTAAATTGTTATTTGAATCTATTACCCCTCCTGCTTTTACCCAGTCCCGCATTTTCCAGTAATTCTCGGCTTTTAAATTTGTAAATGTCTCATCATTGCTTTTGCTCCCCCATTTCATTGCGTTAACATTATAACCTTGCTCTTTTAGCCTGTCTGTAACTCCCGCACCCACCCCTGTATCATCAATCACTACATTATACGCTTTTATGTTATAGTTTCTCATCGCGTCTATAATTAATCCTGTTATTACCATTAAATCAGGGTTGTTATTAACGTTTATAATCTTGCTTTGCTTTGCGTTTGAGACGCACAACACTGTATTATTTCCGCCTCTCCCAACATCAACGCCTAAATAGTTTTCTTGCTTCAAATCAATATCAACATTGCCAAACGCCTTTTCAATCTCTTCGTCTGTCAATAATCGCATATAGCCCTTTTCGTCAATCGTATCGCTTGCTGGAAACTTGCATTCGTAAAAAATGTCAAAGAACTTTTCTTTTCGCATTTCGTTAATAAATTGTTCTGTAAATCTACCTTCCTGCAACGCCGTTTGATAATCAATCCATATTTTTTTTGTGTCTTTGTCTTGCATAGTTTCATAAAAATGATTTTTTCGTAACGGGTTTGAAAGTTCTATCAGAAAGTTTTCTTTTTGCCCCCCAAGCATACGCTTGATATATGCGTATAACTCATCGTCACACAATACACTGTCATCAATGCAAATATTCTTGCTTCCTTCCCCAAGCAGAATATCCCCAAGCCGTTTTTTGTTTCTATATTCAGCTGACATTGTTCTTATAAATCCACCGTTTCTAAAAGTTAAATATTCTTTTGTTCGTTCTCGTTTTAACTTTTCTAACATCCCGCCAGTTATTTGCAATTGCGTAATAAAAATTTCGTCATCAAACAAATGCTTTATTACATACCGCCCTATTATTTTTGACTTGCTTTCAGTTCCCCCGATAATAGTAAAACCCTCCTCAAATATGAATACACGCAAAATAATTCCCAACGCCGTCGCCGTGCTTTTGCCGTATTGCGTCGGACATATAACAGCCACCCTATTGCTATCCTGAAACACAATTGATTTTATAATTTCCTTCTGCGTTTCAGTTAGTTGTATCGGCTCCCCGTTATCGTCTTTAAATAACTTTAATAACTTTTCAAGTATTGCTTCTTTATCTTTTTCGCTTGTCTTTTTTTGTTTCATTTTTTAAATGCTTCCCTAACTTCTTTGATTAACATATCAACCTTGCTTTCAACTGCCGGGGAGTTATGCTCCACTTTTTGAATGTTTACCCATTTCCCATTTCCCCGGTTAACTAAATAAAATATTGTCGCCGTCACGTTTCCGCCTATAACTTGTTTTAGTAATTCTCCTTCTACTATCTCAAGCACGTAATTGTTTATATTATTCACCTGATCGGCAAACTCCTTATCTTTTTTAATCCACCGCTGATACGTTACCCTGTTTATTCCTACTTGCTCGCAAGTCTTGCTTATAAACCCAAGATTTTTTTTGAATTGTTCTAAAAATTGTTTCTTCTTTATTTGCGTTGATATTCTCTCTTTTTTTTGTGCGATGCCTTTTGATACTTCTTCCATCTATCCCTCTTTTAATTTGTTTTAGTTTAATCTAATATTTTATACTTTGTTATTATAATTTATACCCTAAAATTAGTAATTTGTCAAGCGTTTTTTCAAAATAATAAAAGTTGTTCTCCTTCGTTATCATTATTTTTGTTTTCAAATAAATCTCTTATTATTGTTGTTGAATACAATTGCATATCATAATAACTATTATCTAAAATGCGTTTAAGATTATGCTTTAAATAAACCTTAAATTTATTTTTTATAAGTTTATTCACAAATTCAACAATTTTATTATAACTCGGCTCTGGTAAATTACTATTTTTACTATCCGCCCCAATTGTTATTATTGCCGGATTTATACCTTGCAGAATATCGAAAAACCCTTCTAAATCAAAATCAACTATTGGCTCAATAGTTACCATTTTTTTATAATTATGCAATATCATTTCATTTGCTCGCTCAATTATAGATGGTGCATCTGACAATTTTAAATTTCTATTTGTCTCTAACGTAGTTGCAAAAATAACATTGCTCGGTTTTATTTTTGCCTTTTCATAACTCCAAAACATTTTTTTAGGATTTTTGCTTTGCAATAAATAAATGTTTTCGTCATAAATTGCCATAACTTTAAATATATTTTCAATAAATTCCTGCTTTACATTTTCAGCAAATAAATCCGTTCCTGAACAAACAAAAATTATATTTTCCTTTCCTAAATCTTGATTTAATTCGCTTCTGTCAAGATACACCTCTCTTAACTTTCCATTTGTCATTTTTCTTACATAACAATATACGCATTTGTGAATGCAAGCCCCTTTAACTGGATTCCAAGTATGCGTAATAAATTCATACATATTCCCGGTTGCCTTTTTCATTTTACTGTTCCTCCTTTTTAAAGTTTTTTTGCTTTTTTGCTAAAATTTTTTTCGTAAGTATCAATAATAAAATTACAATATTCTGGACTCAATTCAATAGAATAACACCTCCTTTTGTTTTTTTCACACAATAATAACATTGTGCCAAGCCCTGAAAATATATCTAATACTTTGTCATTTACTTTTGTATAATGCAATAAAAATTTTTCAAATAAATCAATATTTTTTGTATATTTATTTACTTCATTTTTCATTTGTTTTAACTTATCATATTTTATTATAGTTTCAAAACAATCATTTTTATTTATAAATTTATTTTTTGCATTATTGAAATATGATATTAACGTATGCCCTTGAGCAGCCATTTTTTTATTTAATATTATCGCAGTGTTAAAATCAACAATAAAAAAATGTTTAAAAATATCCATATTTTCATAACACAATTTTACTTGCTCTTTATCACTATGCATAACAAATATGCTCCCATTAACATATTTTTTAGCAATATCAAACCAATTATTTTCTTTTAATTCATAAGGCGGATCGGCAAATATAATATCAACCTTTTTTTGATCTAATAAGTTTTCATAGATTTTACTATCTTTTGCATCCCCACAAATTAAATAACTATCCCCCAATTTATAAATATCCCCATATTTTATATTTAACTTATTTTCCAGTTTTTCTGTTTCTTCTATCTCAATTTCTTCCTTTTCCAAAAACCCATCTATCAATTTTGTTATTTCAATATCATCAAACCCTACATTTTTGAGCAATTCCTCATCAAAGTTAGCCAGTAAGTCATAGTCCCACTCGCCTAAATTTTTATTTAATCGTAGATTTAATTCTTGCTCCTTTTTGATATCGCTTATAGTTATATATACAACCGGCACCAGCTTTATGCCAAGTTTTTTTGCAATATGATATCGCTGATGTCCGCCTATTATTACATTTTCGCGCCCTTTTGCGTTATTAACTATCAACGGGTCAACTAAACCAAATTCTTTTATGCTGTTCGTTAAGTCCTGCGCCTCTGCCTCTGTTAACTTCCTCGGATTGTATTCAGCCGGTTTCAATTCGTTTATTGCTACATACTCCACCTTTATTTTGCCTTCATTTAACTTCTTTACCAAATCACCCATTTTTTACATCCTTAAAATTTTATCGTTATTATTTTGTTTGAAAAAGCTATAATTAAATTGTTGTCATCTAACTTTACACTAAAATCAATATTTAAAATCATTAATCTTAAAATTGTTATATATCTCCAAATAAACCTTTCTATGTAATCATGCCAATCATTTACATAAAATATACGATATTTAAAAATTCTGAAAAATGAAAAAGAAAAATTGAAAAAAGTTATCGTCAAATCTCTTTCTTTAAAATCAAAATATAACCCGAAAATAACTATTTCAAAAATAACAAACCAAACAAGTATGAAAATATTTTCATTTTTTATATTACGACTTACTTCTATTTTCATTTTTTCACCTCTCTTTTATTTTTTTGACTTCTAAAACTATCCCAACTGAAATGAATTAGCGTGTATGTCTCTAAAAGCCGGTCTAAAACTGGCTTAGTAACTAACTCCGAAAATTCATTATATCCCATATTTGTTATCAATATCGTTTGCAAATAGTCATCGTATCTGTTGTTTAAAATATTAAACAGTAAATTCTGCTCAAACTCGCTCTTAAACGTCTTCCCGATTTCGTCTATAATTAAAAAATCATATGACGAAAATTCCTCTTTTATTTCAAATAAATTGTCCCAATCTTTTAGTAAAATAAATAAATCAAGTGCGTTTATATATTTACAACTTTTATTTTCTTTTACTTTTTCTTTTAAAAGCGCCGTTGCCAAATGTCCTTTTCCTGTCCCTGAATTGCCATAAAATATATAATTATTGTCTTTATGCGTCTTTATAAACTCAAACGCTTCTTTTTGCTTATCATTATAAATAATATAATTATCAAACTCTGCTTCCAGCTGACGCTTTTTTAATCCGTAAAACGCCCAGTCAATCTCTTTTTTGATTATAACCATGTCATCGTCTTTAACTTCCTGCCTTACCTCTTGCTTTACTTCCTGCTCATGTTCCTGCTTCTGCTTTTGCTCTTGTTCATACAACTGTTTCTTACGTTCTGCGTTTTTAATCGCTAACAAACGCTTATATTCAGCTTTTATCTGCTCGTTTGTCATTTTTTCAATCTCTTCTTTACCAACGCCCCAAATCTCTAATGACTTTTTATAGCCAAGCATTAAATCTGTTTCAATAAGTTTTTCCATTTTTTTGTCTCCTTTCAATCAACCGGTGGAAGTCCTAATTCCCGATTTTTTTCATTAAATTTTTGTTTATATTCATCCACCCACTCCGATTTATTTTCGCTTTTAATACTATCAGAAAACCCTTTATTTACACTTTGCTTTGCATTCCCGCCCCCGTTATCGTATTTGCCTTCCAAAATATACAAATACCTCGGGCTTATAACAAAATCAAAGTTGACCTTCCAATCCCCTCTTTTGCCTAACAGAAAGTCACTTTGCTTTATTTTATTTAATATAGCGCCAAAATCAAATGTTTTCTCGCTTAATCTTGCTTTTAGATGGCTTTTCCTTCTATCATTAAGCATTAATACCTGTGACAAGTCATTTTCTTTAGCAAAAGTGTTCCATTTTTCAACATAATTACTATAATCAATATCATTTTTTGCTTTTTTTTCATTCTTTGACATATATATATCTTTTTCTGTAGTATTCTTATGTATGTTATTTTCTGTAGTATTATTATGTATATGGTTAGTGTCAGGTTGACACTTTCGTTCGTGACATCTTGACACTTTCGTTAGTGTCAAGTTGGCACTATCGTTTAGACCGTTTGCGACTTTCACTTTTTCATTTTTGCTTGATTTTACTATATTTTTTTCATTTTCGTTTGTCTCAAAAAGTGTTTTATTAAAAAGTTCCATAAATTTTTCAATGTTAACAGTATAATAAACTGTTGGGTTTCCATTAAATTTCTTTACTTTTGTGCTTATTAACCCAAAATTTTTTAATTTTTTTACTTTTCTTTTGATTGTTCTTACTGACACCCCGGTTTCTTGTGAAAGTTCATTGTATGTTTTGGCGAATTCGTATTGTTCTTTATTTACCCCTTTGTCACACCAAAATAATATTTGATTTAAAATAATTGCTAAAGATAAATCACCGTTAAGCATTTCAGCAAAAACTCTCGGAATTGTTAATGTCTGATACTCACCAATAAACTGTTTTAATTTTAAAAATTCATAGTTCATTTTAAAACCTCCTTTTTTATCTTTTTATTTCATTTTTCCAGTTATATCGTTCTATTTCCCTATATCTATCATGTAATAAAAGCCAATCCTCAAAAACTTTATAATCATTTATATATTTTTTTAAATTAAATTGTATATAATATAAATTTTTTTCTGTTTCTGTTATTGTTATATACCCCCACTTTTCAAGTTTTTTAAGTGACTTTTTAATTAAACTTTGTTTTAAATATATCTTTTTTTCCAATTCTTTTAAATTAATTTTATTGTTAAAATCTACAGCAAATCTATGATAATAATTTAAAACATAAGCAGTTAACAAATCATTGTCGCAAAACTCAATTAATCTTTTTAATAAAGTTAAGTGTTGCTCGCCCATTTTAGATACTCCTTTTAAAAGTTTTCGGGGCGTGCTTTGAACGAAAGGATTTGTTGGGGAGTGATAAATTAAAGGTTGCACGCCCCTGCTTTATTTTATTTTTATCTTGCTTTATTTTGTTCATATTTTACCTTTAATTAAAAAAATATTTTTATAATTATATATCATACTTTCTATCTTATCAATAAAAAAATCGGCTGGCGGTAAAAATATAGTTGTAAAAAGTTTTTGGGCGTGATTTGAGGAAGGAATTTCTCCGCCAGCCTTTGTACAAAACGTTCTTTGAAAAATTAAGAGGATGCATAAGGAATGAAAAACGTTTTGCCATTTATATTTTGCGGGCTTTGGCAAGACAGGGAGGTGCGGAGCAGTCCTGCCAATTAAAGCCCGCCTGTTTTCCATTTTAAACATCATTTTGTAAAAAAATATTCAAGATTTGTAAATATATGTTTCAATGATTTTGCAATGTAAATACGCTCAACATAGTTTGTCGGTTTGTCCTGCATATCAGGGCGACGAACTATGTTAGCATATTCAATGTCAAGTTCGTATTGTATATCAGCGAGAATATTTGTCAAGTCCACGTTAGCAGTTATACACTCTTCATAAGTTCTAAACTTGTTTTTTGCAAGTTCCTGCAACTCTATTATTTTTTTTGTAGTTTTTTCAATGTCCATTATTTCACCTCCAACCAAAAAAATAAATAATTTATTAAATCTAAAACTGTGTCTCTGTTTATTCTATCATGTTTCAATTCAGTTTCAAGTCTTTTTAGTTTGATGTAAATACCGCTCTTAACATACAGTTTGTCTCTCAAAAGTTCATTGCCGTATTTTTTACCTCGTTCGGCTTTTATTTTTGATAATTCTTTAATTATTTTATTATTCATTTACCTCCCCCTTATCATTTTCTTTTATAAATGTATATAATTTTGACAATTCTTCAAAATGGAGCGTGTCAATAATTCCCCCACGATATAAAAAGTCACGCAAAATTCCATCTGGATATTTTTTTAAATTGTTTTTTAGAAAATCAAAGAATTTTTTCATATGTAATTTTTCATCTTCGTTAAATCTATAAAATTCAATGTTCAAACTTTCTAAAATTGTAATAATATTCTCTTCTGATAATTCATTAACATATAAAATAATCCCAGCCCATTTTGGATGGGATGCTATTTCATATTTGGCTTTTTCATTTGCAAATAAGACATCCAGTTTCCCTTTAAAAAAATCTTTTTCAGATAACCTTTTTAATATTATAATCATTTCCCGCCTCCTTGTCGTTTTCTTTATATTCTTTTGCCAATCTATAAATTCTTATTATATCTAACACACTATTTTCTGCTAATAAATTATCATTTCCCCTTGAATTTATTACATCTTTTAAAAATTTAAATTCATTTATGGCTATTTTTTTTTCTACTATTTTATGTCTAATTGACATTGTTGTTATAATATCTCTAACCTGTTGAAAATAATCATCGTAAATATAAATATAAAAATCAAAGTCATATACAAAATAATCATATTTTATTCCTTTTGCATCAAAAACTATTTTTAAAGTTTTTTCAAACTGACTCAATGAAAAATCAAATAAAATAAAAATCATTTTCCGCCTCCTGTTTTATTTTTTAATTTGCCGTTGCTTCGCCACGCCGGGACAACGGCCAAACCCTCGATAAGGTATTTATCGCAGATAAAGACCTCGCTTGTTTATTTGTCATTGTTTATTATCTCGCCTGTTTTAATGTCATAATATTTTTTTTCTTTTTTGTCAAAAAGTATTGCTTCTTCATCTAAAAACACAAAATTTTTATTCTTTCGCAGTAAGTAATTAGCTGCTTCTGCTATTCTCTGCTTTAATTCGTTGTCTTCGTTTTCTTCAAATGTTAGATTTACCATATTTTTGCCTCCTTTTGTTCAAGAAATTCATCAAATAATGCGTTCTGTTCACGCCAGAACGCCTCTTCCAACTTTTTTATTTTGTCAATCATTGTTTTGATTTTCGACCAATACTCCTCTTTTGCATCGTTAAGGTCTTGTATATTCTTAATAATAAAATACCCCCTTTCGTTGTTACTACCGATTAAAAACTTTGTCATCACATCTTCTTTTATTGCTCGCATTTCCCTGTCTGTAATGTCGTAACCTTCTGAACGCAAATACTGTAATAACTCTTTGCGTTTAGTGTCGCCGTTCTTTACTAAAAATAAATGCATTTTGTTACCAATTACGTTAATGTCAAGTTCGCTCATTTTATTACACCTCCTTTTTTACTTTTGTTTTCTTTTTCTGTTATAAGTATATATAAATTTGCTAATTTTTGTATATTCTCTGTATTTAGTGAATTCCAATTATACAGAAAACTTCTTAGAATTCGTGTTTCGTCTTCTTTTCTTGTGCCAAAATTGTTTTTTAAAAAATTAAAAAATTTTATTGAATCACTTTCGCTTATTTCAATTTTAGAATATTCTATTTTAAGATTTCTAAAAATTTTTTCTATTTTTTCGCAATCTTCTTTTTTTATTTGCAGAAATATGCCTTCCTCATCATCTTTATAACTTATAGCTTCATATTCAATTTCTCGCCCCCTTAGTATAAAATCCAACTTTCCTTCTTTAAAGTTTATTTTAGTTAATTTTTTTAATATGATAATCATTTCTTGCCTCCTGTTAATTTAATTTTGGTTTGTTGTCATTGGCCCCGCCGTAAAACTTTTCTATAACAAACTTTATTATTTTTCTCAAGAATGTCGCAACCGGCAATCCTTCCTGCTCCGCAATCTCCTTGATTCTGTTTGCGTCCTGCTCTTCCAATGCCAACGCCCGAATAAACGTTATTTTTCGTCCTGCTGGACGCCCTACCTTTGTTTTTGTTTTAGTAAACTTTTTTAAATAACCGTCTGGATTAAATCTCTTTTCCATTGTTTAAAACCTCCTTGTTAAATTTTTGAATTGTAGTTTCATTTACCAAATCATAATACTTCCCGAAAAAATTTACATACCAGAATCCTTTTGCCGAGTGTAAATAACTTTGTGAAAAATACGGCTCAAATCTATTCTCAATAAGTATATACTGTAAGAAATTAATTAACTCGCTTTTGCTTTCAGAATATACCTGTTTCATTTTTTCGTTTTGTTTAAAATAAATCATTTTATGCCCCTTTTTCAAGTTCAATTATTAATTTTCCCAAAAGTTCAACCCCCAAATTTTTTAAAGGTAGTTCAGGAATTTCAAGGCGTCGCAGTGTTTCATAATACGCCTTTTCTTTTTCCTCATTTGTCATATCTTTTGTTAATTTGTGTAAGAGTGTTTTTGCTTTGTTATATAGCATTTCCCACTCCTTATTTTGCGTTTGTTGTTGCTGTTCCTGTTGCGTTGTTTCTTTTATTTCCCCGTTATTGTGTTCAATTTTTTCGTCCAAATCCTGCGTAAATAAATCACTAACCCCTGACACCGTAAGCGTAGCATCAATATATGCCCGCTTTTTTGCCATTTTAAGGACAGTATTATACTCGTCAGCGATGTCTTGATTTTCAATTTTGCCAACAACTTGATTCAAAATTGCTGGGTCATTTTCGGCAAATTGCTTCCCACAACCGCCTTTTTTCGTCCAGCAATACCACCCGCCCCCTTCTTTTTTGTCTTTAAAAATAGTTTCCTTCCCGCATATAGGACATTTACGATTAGCATCACGCCATCTATATTTTTTTTCAAGAGTAGAACACATCCCAACACCTTCCCCCAATTTCTCCCCGTTTTGATTCAATAATTCGCATTTACAATTTACTACTAAATGCCCGTTTTGGAGCCATTCTTTTTCAACAATAAAATTCGGGCGAAGACGGAACATAAACGTAATCTTTTCCGCCCCCGCTTTCAATAAAGACGGTTTACCGCAACCCGGAATAACGCCGTAGTCAACTCCTTCCTTCATTGCTTTTGAATACAACTCTTGAATAATGTTCACCTGCTCTAACACTGTCTGAACACTTGCCTTTTCTACAATCTGCACGTCTTTTTTTACAATTGCCTTTGTTTCTGTTTCGTTCACTGTTTCTTTTGTTTCCTGTTCTTTTTTCCTACTCATCTTGCACCTCCTGATTTTTTTTTAAAATTTTGTCAAGCATAAACTTAACCTTTTTGTTTAATTCGCCCTGCCTCTCTTCTTCCGCTTCCCGTTTCGCTTCTGCTTTCAACAACTCTAAAAACTGTTTTTCAAATTCATAAAGCATTATACACCTCCTTAATCAATAAATTTCAACCTTTCAATAAATTTTTTTAAAATTTTAGTTGAAAAAAAACGCCGGAGCCAAGCAAGTTTGTTTGCTTAGCCCCGGCGTTTGCGCCAGCCCCTGCCAATTACTGGACGGGATGGCTTAACAAGGGGGAAAAAAGACGTTACTTCATAGCAACGCCTCTTCTTCAGGGGTTAACACGCTAACCCCTGTTTTTTCCACATAAATGTTGTATGTGGAAGGCTCCCCATATAGTCGCCCATTTATATGAATTTCCAGCCTCATTGGTGGGGATACCTGCAACACGTATTGCTCGCCGGCCCCCATCATTCCGGCGAGTCCCTGAGCAATAATGCCTTGCGCAAGGACTTTCAAAGAAGGCAAGGTGCAACTGCCTTCTTTGTCTTGGTCTTGAATTGTGCTTCTTCTTAGAAGAAGCAACTTATCAACTTCCCCCTTACACACAACGAAGTGTTCGCTTGACCCTCTATGCCCAATAGGGGTTCTTAAGACGAGGATATAATCCTCGTCGTTGTCCCCTTCGGCAGGGATTTCGAAAAATTTGGGCGACCCTTTAAGGGTCTGCCCAATTTTTGCATTTTTTATAATGCGTTCCCCGTCCCCGTCCCAAGGGGTTTGTAATTGAACGGGGATGACCCCAAGCTGGCGTCCCCGCCCCTGTTCGCCGACCTGCACGGTGTCTATAATGACACCGTTGGATAACTTTAACTTTTTTACCTCCGCCCCTTCAACAACTTGAAGGGGTAGATCTTGCATTGTAAAAACTTTCATAAAAACCTCCTTTTTGTCCCCCGCTGGCGGGGGAAGTTTTTGCCTGCCATTTGTTAACGGGGTTTCAGGCGTCTTCCCCGGGGCTTTTAAGGGTTGCCCGCCCTTTCGCACCTCCTTTTTTTATTTATATTTCATTAAATATTCGTTTTATGTATTTCATGGCTTCACTCATTTCACCCCCTTTCTTTTCTTGTTTCTCAACCCATTTTAGGGTTTTAAACCATTTATTATAAGCGGCTAATCTTTTAGTCGCATGGTTTTTGTTTTTTATTCCATAGTCGCCATTTTCTATGGTTTTTATGGTATAATAGCCACCCCCTGGTGGGCATTTTATATTTTTATCCTCTATGTTATTATTTTTGGGATTATAAACCCCGGGGTCATTGTCCCCAAGGTAATAATCCGATGGGACGTATTCTATCTTACAGTATTGTAGAATATATTGGGAATTTTTATCCACATCATATACAAGCCCCTCCTCTGTAAAAAGAGGAACTTCTATGACACCCCCCTCCCGCCAGGCAATAACAACTGCCTGTGGGTCTTTATTATATATTTCCTGTAAGATTGCCTGAACTTCAGGCAATCTTAAATCATATTCTTTATATTTTAAAACTTTAATTTTATTCATGATATATACACCTCCTTTAAACTTTAAAGGGTGCCATATTCTCTAACTGCACGTCTTTTTTTACAATTGCCTTTGTTTCTGTTTCGTTCACTGTTTCTTTTGTTTCCTGTTCTTTTTTCCTACTCATCTTGCACCTCCTGATTTTTTTTTAAAATTTTGTCAAGCATAAACTTAACCTTTTTGTTTAATTCGCCCTGCCTCTCTTCTTCCGCTTCCCGTTTCGCTTCTGCTTTCAACAACTCTAAAAACTGTTTTTCAAATTCATAAAGCATTATACACCTCCTTAATCAATAAATTTCAACCTTTCAATTTTGTATTCATTATTTTCTATAATCAAAGCATAATGAGATTTCCTGTTTTGATAAATATCACAAATAAAATAAATATTCCTATCGGCAACCTTTTGAAAATTTTTTACTCCTTCAAGAATTTGACAATATTCAGTATACGCTCGCCCCCACTGTCGTATATATTCAAGTATGTCTTTGAAATATATTATATTTTTGTCTTTATCAACATTTGCTTGTTCAATTGCCTTTTTTAACTCCCTAAAAATAATTTTTTTTCTTATTTTTTCTTTTTGATGTTTTTCCGTGTCGCAATGTTTTAATAATGTAAATGGCCACGCAGCACTTGGGCTTCTTATTCCTATGCAACAAGAACAATCTTCTTCCTCGTTTGGATACCACCTTTTTTTGTTATCAAACTCCCCTTCTTTTGGATAATATAAACTTTTATTTTCAACTTCTTTTTTTAATTTTTCAAATTCTTCTTTAATTTCTTTTTCAATTTCTTTTTTATTCATAACGCACCTCCATTTTTTTTTATTCAGCCATTGCTTCTTCAATTTTGCTAACGTGCTTCTGATATTCAATTTCAGTTTTTTCTTTTAACTCATCTATTTTTAACTGTTTTGTATATTCGGGGTCGTCAATTACTTCTTTTAATAATTTTTGCCCTAACTCATCAATTTCCTTTGCAATTTCAGGGGAATAATTTCCGTGATAACAACGATTATCACGGTCAACGATTTTTCCGTCAATCATCGTTGTTATATAGATTTCTGTTGTTGCATATGCCCCTGTTCTTACCATTTCCCCAGTTAATTCATCTTTATATTCGTTCTCGTATTTTACCCCCGCCCACGCCGTTACTTTAATTACAACCTGCTTTCCGTTTTTTTCTTTTTTTATTTCTCCGCTTTTTTTCATCTTCGCACCTCCTATTTTTTTTAATTTCTTTTTTCTTTCTATTATAATTATACACAATAATTCCGTTCTTGTCAAGTATTTTTTTTATTTTTTTTTATTTTAGTTTTATAATACGAAACCTATTTTTTATAAATTATTCTGTTTTTTAACTTTACCAAATAACATAGATTTTCTTGCTTTCAAAAGCCCCGAATTTCGCTTTTAAATAGCGTTTAAATCAATTATTTTGACTCGGGATATATAAATATACCACCCCCTTGGCATAGCGTTATTACGCACGGAAATAGCGTTTATTTTAATTATTTTTTTTACACTAAAAAACGCTATATTTTATTAGTGTTTTTTACGATAATTTTTAGGTTTTTTTCAGTTTTGAGTTTCTAATATTTTGCTATATTTTATATTCCTTCTACTATTTTATAGTATTTTGCTATATTTTATACGGTGAGATTGTAAAGATTAAGTATTTTTTTTATTTTAAAATACTTCATATATTATATTAGATTAGATTCTTTTAATTGCTTTTCAAGGTCATCAACGCTGTCAACTAAAAAATAATATCCCTCATATTCATTTATATTTTTTTCAAATTCTTTTTGTGCTTCTGATTGATTATTTTTTTTGCCTGTCGCTTTTACTTCAATCGCAATAAATTTCCCGAACTTCGTTAGCCCGATTATATCGGCAACGCCCGGGAGCCCGTGAAAAATATATTTTCCTTTTTTTGCATTAAAAACGCCTGCGTTGTTCTGTCGCCATACAAAAAATTTACTTGAATACAAATTCAGAAACGTCATTATATCTCTTTTAACGTCGTTCTCTAAAATTTTGTTTTTCATTTTTCTTACATCAAGTAAGTATCTTCTGCAATTTCAATTTCAGGGCTTTTATATAACACATCAAAAAGATTTTCAGGCGTTCTATTTTCAATCGGCTTCCCATCACTTTTTAAAACTTTTGAAATTCTCGGTATAGCATCAAGCATTTTTGCTGTCGCTATACTACAATTTGGGCTGTTTGGTTTATAGCCGGGATTTCGTATTTTACTGGCAAGCCAACTTAACCCTCCCCCAATCACCGGGATATGTCTTAACAATCCCCAAACCCCAAACCAAAAATTTACTACGTTATTATATTGTTCACCAAGTTGACTCTTTATTGCCACTTTTCCCATTTCTAACTCTTCCATTGTTAAGTTTTTTATTCTCAACACAACAATTCTAACTTTACCATTTATAAGATTGTCAAAATAGTCCTCAATCAAATGATATGCTACGCTTTTTCCGTCTGCTTCAATTGTTTTGCCCTGTCCTTCGCCCATATAAACGCCAACGTGATTCGGGTCAAACGGAATATTGTTATAACCTTTTCCGTCACCTGTTCCAAACTGCACTAACTTCGCCACGAAGTCCTGCCCCTCTACAAAAAAGCAATCAAGCGTGTGTAATTTTACTGCAAACTTAATACAATCTTCTCTTGTTTTAATCATTATTCGTCACACTCCTTTTCTATCTCGTCTTCATACAACAAAACTTTCTGTTTTGTCAAGTATATTTCAACAAGATAAACTTTTTCGCCTTTCTTGTTTTGATAAATATCAATAATTTTGCTTGGCTTGTTTGTATAAGCAAGCGGGCGTCGGTTACTAAATATATAAACTTTATCCCCAATTACAAATAAACAAACTAAATAAAATAATAAAAGCAATTTTTTAATCATCTTTATTTTTCCTTTCCAACATATTTTTTAATTTTAATATTCTAACATAATATTTTTTATGATACTTTTTCCCTGTTTTCCAATGCGAGCAAATTTCATAGTAATTATTTTTATATTGTTTTTTTAGTATCTTGAAAAATCTCATAGCAACATCAATATTATTCTCTGCATTCTCAAGCCATTTCCTATTTTTAATTCCAAACTCATCCCTTGCCGTATAATACAAAACCTGGAAAGTCCCATAGCTGTAATCGTTATATCTTTTTTCAAGTGTTTTTTTGTTTTTGAAGTTCCCTTCGTCTTTTGCAAGAGCAAGCAGAAAGTTTCTGTCTTTGTTATTTATTCCGTATTTATCAAAATTTTTATAAATAATTTCAAGTGTTTTGCCAAACTCGCTGTTAGGTGCTTGACAATTTTTGGCATTTATAAACAACAAAACTATAAAAATTGTTAAGAATAGTTTAAACTTCATAAATTTCCTTATATCTACTTATACAAGCGTTTATATTATCAAAATACAAATAACCACCATTATGTTTCTTAACCCAATATATTTTTTTGCCTCTGTCTTTTATATCAACGTGGACAAAATCATTATAAATTCCAAGTCCTTTAAACAATTTTAAGTTGTCAATAAACTTAAAAAATTCAATCAAAAAATTCCTGTCAATTTTGTCTTGCCCAATTAAGTCAACTGGTTTTATATCTGCTGCAAGTGTGATTGGCAAGTGTGCTGACGTTTTACTTCCGCCTATTTTTGCATTATGGCTTTCGCATCTACACCCGCTTTCAATAGTAAATTTATATTTAGTCCCACATTTTTTTATTAATAAATCAAGTGCATCAATAAAATTAATATCAATTTCATTCATCCCGCAACACGGGCACGCTAACTCCCTAACTGTTATAAGTGATTCTTGCCCGTTTGATTTTACAAACCAGCCATCACGTGAATATGCTATTTTTTTACCGTCGTTCCCGTTCATTTTTTCACCTCATTATTTTTAAAAAATCAAATAAATATTTTAAAATTGCTATTGCAACTGTTATTATACCTGCAACAACAATAATTTTTGTTTGTTTTTTAAGTTCTTGCACTGGGCATTCACGCTGAATACTTTCAATTTTTGCAACTCTAAAAATCATCCCATCTTCAACTTTACCGTTTCCGTTTAACATAAGCAAAATCTTATCTACTTTTTTGTCTATGTTTGACAGTTTTTCATCAATTAACGGTATTTGTTTTTCTAATTCTCTTACTCTTACGTCAAACTCATTTTCAGTATTGCTCATAACTCTGACTCCTTCCTTTTAAAATCATTTCATAAGTTTGATTTATAATATCAAATGTCATTTCATATTCATACACTTTATAATTTGTTATTCTATTCAAAATTTCATCATAAATCTTTATGTATTTCATCAAATCAACATCAAGATTTATATCTGTTGTTATTCCGTCGCCTAAAATCTGTGTTGGTAAATTTAAAAATCTGTTATATTTTAAATAAATTAACTGTAACAATGATGCATCATTTATTTTTTTGTTATCAATCTTTTTTTCTAAAATCCCATATTTTTTCTGCGAGTCAAGCCAATCATAGATTTTATTTGTTTTTCCAACTTCGTGAAATTGATATGCACTTATTTTAATTTCATTTATCTGTCGTTGCATAGACGAATTCGGGTGTATCAATACATACGCCCCAAGCCCGTAACTTTTATAAGTTATATACCAATCCGGCGTTGCTTCATACTGATTTTCGCACGGCGAATATGTATATTCATAAGTCACGCCAGCAATCGTAACATTTATGTATAACTGTTGCGGCTTTGTTGTGTCAATTAAATCATATTCAGCGTTTATTTCGTAATCGGCGGTATCAATTATAAATACGGTTTTGTCATCGTATAACTCATCAATCGTGTTTTGTGTATTATATTTATATTGTGCTATATTTAGTTTATTAAAAATAATGCTTTGCGTTAATGATTCAATAGTATTTTTGTAAATCAACTGGCGCGGATAAACTTGAATTATGCCCCGTTCGATATCCTCATAATTTAATTTAAAATAATTTAATTTAACATATTGTGATGTATTTAAAACAAGTTTGCTCCAGTTATAACTATATGATGTTAACCCATTTACATTAGGGTAAATATTTTCTAACAAAAAATCATACGATATTAACCTTAAATTTTTTGCAATAAATATAACATATAAACTATTCGCGGCCGCACTTAAAACTAAATTACTACTACTTAACGCAACTGGTAAAGTGTCATTTGTGCTTTTCGTATAAACTTCCACATCTGCATTACTAAATTTTTGCGCGGAAAATTCAAAAGTATTATACCTTGTTGCGTCTAATGTCGATAAATTATAAGCAAGAGATTGCCTGAAATCTTTATTCGTAAACCCAAGCCCTTTTATTTCAACATTAGTTCCGTCTGACCTTGCTTTTAGTTTTATTTCAATATTACAATCAAGATTAGGGTTTGAAATTTCATAATCCCAAGATGTATATAAATTATAAGTTGTTTGCATATATTTATTCGTTTCGTTATAAATATAAATATTACATTGTAAAACTGTTGACAACGGGTAAATTGCATTAAAAAATTCAAGTATTATTCTTTTTTGTTTTCCGGTTGTTGTTATTGTCGGCGAAAAAGAAGCCCAGTTAGTTGCGTATTTCGGTTTAAATTGTATTTCAAAAAATACATCCCCTTGGTCTGGTTCTAAAACAATTTGAAACACCGAATATACATCATACTGATTACCAGATTGATATTCTCGGGTTTTACGCAAAAATCCATTTATTAAATTTATATAACCTGACGGGGCTAAAATTTTAAGTGCATAATGATTTATGTTTCCTTTGTCAACAAATGATATATTACTATAATCACCATTTATTTTTCCTTCAAGCCATTTTTGCAATAAATTACTGTAACTTTCTGCGATTGTAAACCCAACCGGCGGAGCATAAGCGTTATATTTTAAATCGTTTACGCAATAATTAAATTCACTATTATTTCTGTCAAAACCAACATAAGATTTATAATTATTATAATATTGCCCCCACGTATTATCAGTTTCCTGAAGTGAGCTAAAAGTCAAACTTTCACTTGTCCTTTGCCGTATTTTTAATAGCCCGTCCGACACCGCAATGTTTGCATCCCCTGCAAGCTCCAATATTTTTGTTATTTCTTCCCCTACTGTCCCTTGTTCTGGGAAATAATTAAACTGACTAAAAAAAGTTATATCAACCAAATCACGATGTATATTCGCAGTTAAAATAAGCCACTCAATTGCTTCTGCAACGTCCATTGTGCCAGTTATTGCGTTACGATTAACTTTTACCAACTCCAGATTTTTATAATTTGTTTCTAACGACAACGATAAAATTCTATCAGCAACGTTTAACTCGCTCGCTGTTACTTTTAACTGCCCAAAATATTTTGTTTTCCCACGATATTTTACTTTAAAATAAGCGTTTTTGCCATATTCAATACTGTTAAAACAACTAAAATCACTATCAATAATTTCTGCTGTTATTTCCATCCCGTTATAATTAAGATTTTCCACATCCGCCCCGTCTGCAATTCGTATGTTTGTTGGATTGATAAATAACAAGTCGCACGCTGTTATTTCAGTTATGCCCAAATTTGTGTTACTACTTATATTTAACTTACTTGTTGTTATTCCAGTTTTGCTAAATATACTTACAATTCCAGCACTTTCGCAATAATATTTTGGAGCGTAAGTTATATTAACATTCCCAATACCTAAATAATTATTAAATGAGTCCCACATTAAATTTTGCCACGCTGAACCGTCCCAATATTGTATTGAAAATTGCGTTCCGATATATGTTGTTTCTGAACCAAAATACGTTGACGCAACAGGCCAAAAATAGAAGGTTATTTTTTTTATTGTTTTTGCCGTACCAAAATCAATTGTAAATGTATTACCGACTGGCGCTGTTGCAATTTGTTTTGTTCCTGTATCAACGTTATAATGCGTATATATTCCGTCTTTACAATAATCGCTATTATTTATAGCCCCTGTTATCGTTGCGTTTAGCATTACATTTTCTTTTTCAACAATCAATTCTGCTTCTGCAATTTCTTGAGTTATTTGGGCTGAATAGTCAACATATAAAAACGCATTTGTTTTAGTATATTCGCCCCCGGTTGTAACTACTTTAACATCAACAAGTTTATCTTTTATGCCTGCTGGCGTATAGCAAGTCAAAGTATTACTATCAATATACGTTATATTAACTGCAAGATTATTGTCAAAATAAACTTGTACGTCAGAAGTAAAATTTTGCCCGTAAATTGTCACAAACGTTCCGCCGTTATAATCGCCTTCATTTGGGCTAACTTCTGTAATTATAGGTTCGGGTTCAGTCGGCAACGTGTCTCGCACAATGTCGCTCAATACAACCCTATCAATGTATAACGTTCCGCTCGGGGCGTCGTTTGGTTGGCTATATAGCATATACATTAAATTCATTCCGGGTATTACATTTGATTGGAAATTTGTTCGTTCAACGTAAATCTCGTCGTTTGCCCCAGTTGTGAACATCCGCCACACATAAGGAGCGGAACTTCCTTCAATTCGTGTTGCTATACCATACCAAGCATTAAGTGTAGGGAAATTGAATAATTCTACTTCCCAAATACCATTCAAACACCAGATTATATAATTCTTATTATTACGACTATGAAACACTAAAGATGAATAAGCGTTATGAAAAAATCTATACCAAGTTACTAAACTACTCCAATAAACTCGCATTTCAAGAGTTCTTGCATAAGAACCTAAAGATGGAATTGTAAAATAGTTTTGTTGTGGTTGTGTTGTTGTTATAGAATAATCCCCGTATTTTTTTATTGTGTTGGAGTAAGTAAGCGTTCCTGTTTCGGTTGCGTTATGTCCGTAATTACCGCTGTCGTTTAAATTGTTTTCAAACTCGTAAACTGCTAAACAATGCGAATCCCACGCCATTTTATTTCTCCTGTTTTTGCTTTATTTCTTGTAACATTTTTTCTAACTCGCCCTTATGCTTAAAAATATCTTTTTCTGGTTTTTTAAACTGTTTTGCGTCATTGTCAGTATCAATAAATTTGTATTTATTTATAAGCATATTTTTATCTTTTTTTGGCTCAACGTAAACAATGGCGTATTTGTCAGTCATATCAAGTGTGTTTTTAAGCGTTTCCAAATCATCGTAAATTATTTCAATAACGTCAAAATCGTTATGCAACCCTTTGACTTTTTCTAAATCTAATTGAATTGGCTGCCTTAAATTCTCTCTGTTTTTAATCGGTATTTTTATAATCTCCATTTTTTAATGCATCTCCTTTTTAATATAAGGTGCTATTTGATTTGCAATACGTTGTATTTGTATTTTGTCAAGTGTTCTTAAATCAAATGCATTTACGTTTAGATTTACACTAACGCTTTTATTGTCGTTCGTTATACTACTTGTCCCCGGCGGAATAACTTTCTCGCCTTTATGCAAAATATAAGCCCCTGTTGTTGGAACTTCTCCGCCTACCTGAAACCCGCCAAGAAGTTCTTTAATTGCAAACCCACCTATTGTCCCAGTCCCGCCTGTAATCAAATTCAATACTGAAAATATAGCTGCTCTTGCTGCCATCTCAGCTGCCATTTTTATAAGCATATCCCTAAACGCTTGATAAATATCTGTAAAGACAATTTTCAAATTCTCATCAGTTATTTTACCGTCTTCAATTATTTTGTGTGCTGCTTTTTCAAACCCACCAGCAAGCGTTGATTCTACATCTTTTGCAATAGTTTTTGCCATTCTCTCATATTCGCTTTCAATTTCTTTAACTGTTTCTTTTGTGTCTTTTTTTGTTTTTTTGTTTGCTTTTTCTTGCTTTTCAACAATTGTATTTAAATGCACATCATGTGCTTTTTCAATTTCTTTTAAGTCTGCTTTTTGCTCTTTTGTTATATTATTCCACGCCCCCACAACTGTTTTTTCTATATCAGTTCCCATTTTAAGATAAGCATTTTTCATTGCTTCTAAATCTTTTTTCGCATCATTAAAATGCCCTCTCACCGCATTAAATACACTCTTAACCGCATTGATAACTACATTTGCATAACCTATAACGCCTGTCATTGCAATATTTACTACTGTTGCCAAAACTGTAAAAGGAGTTTTTAAAAAGCCAATCAACTCTCTTAAAATAGGTATTAACTGCATACCAATTGATTGTGTTAAATCATCATATATTTGTTTTAACCCAGACGTTTCTTTTGCTATTGATTGCTCATTTACAGATGCATCTTTATACACGTTTCCCAAATTTGTTATCATCTCGTTTACATCTTTTCCGTTAACGCCTAACTTCCCGAATTCAGTTGCTAACGCCCTTGTGCCAATTGTAGGGTTTCTTAAGGCAATGTTAAATGTATCCATAACTTGATTTAAATTTTTCCCTGTCCCTACTGCTACATCCATACTTATTTTTAACAGTTTATATGCCCCTTCAACGCTACCAGTTATTTTTAACGCCCTATTAAATGCGTCAAATGTTTCATCACGTGTAAATCTTGTTAATGTTGCCAAACTTTCAGTTGTTTTTTCTATACTCTCTTTATATTTATCATATTCAATTCCAAGTCCTTGTAAACTTGCTTTTAATTGTTTTTGTCTTAAAATTTCTGCTTGAGCATTTTCAACTGAATCTTTAAGCACTTTTCCAACCGCAACAATTGCACTTGCCCAGCCGGTTATAAGTGGAATATTTACGCCTGTTGCTTCGCTTAATTTTTTTATTCCTTCCGCAAGTTTATTATGCGAATCACTTGCTTTTTTTGCGTTTGCATCAGCAACTTTTATTTTTTCAGCTGTTCCTGCCAACTGCGTGTTTACAATTTCAAGCTGTTTTGTTTCAGCATTAACTTTAACTTGTATCTCTAATTTTTGCAGTTCGTCAGCCATAAAAACTCCTTTAAAATATAGCGTTTTTTACGTTATTTTTATGTCTATAATTTGTTCGTAATCGTTCGCTATATTTTCAATTTCAATGTCAGACAAAATTGGGTTTTGTTTTTTCAGATAGGATTTTAAAGCAAGCAAAATAAAATTTTTTATTGCCCGTTTTTTTGCGTTCTCGTCTTTCTCTAAAAAAATCTGTTCATAGTTCTGTAACTCTTTATCATCTATCATATGTCACCTCGCTATTTTTAATAGCTAGTTTCTGTATTGATAAGAGTTACAGTGCTTGATTTTTGCGTTGTTAAATCATAAAAACCTTCAAACGTAACTGCTGCGCCAAGTAAGCCATCAACCTCCCCAAACGGGTATGCTGTATATTTTGCTGCCGGGATTGTTATTTTAATTGTGTGTTTATATGATGTTTCAATTGTATCGCCTTCGGCTTTTATTTCAATTGCTGTCGTGTCGCCATTTAAAAATTTCGTCCTTCTCGCTTCGTCTTCAAAATAAACCGTCATTCCGCCTGTTATATTTATTTTGCCGATTGTCAAAATGTCTTTTACATCTTGCGAATTGTTCAAAACTCTTTGATAAACGCTCCCGTTATCAATCGTTACTGTCCAATCTTTTACTGTTTGTAAATCTGCCGTGTTATCAAAACTTACTGTCGTTTGATAAAACATGAACGGCTTCATTTCAGACCAAGTCGGGCTTAAAGTAAATCCTTCTGTATTTTCTGATTTAAATAATACAGTGCAATCTGCTGTTATTTTACCGTCTACTGTGCCCTTTAAAATAATTGATTTTACAACCGACAAGGGATATTGCTTTTGCCCTATTCCCCTGTTAATATGAACAGTATAACTCGGGTTTTGTATTGTTGTGTTATTCTTTTCAAACACGTGCTGATATGCGTTTGTTGGTCCAACTAACGATGATGTAACTTTGCCGTAAAGAGAATTTAACAACTCGCCGATATTGTTGCTCATTACATCAATACCACTTATTTTGGCCGTGCCTTCCTTTGTGCCTGCGTGCGACGGGAAACGCTCAAAAATCCCTCTTACCAACTCATCAGGAACTAAATTTAACTTGTATTCAAACTCTGTGTCTTTCAAAACAGGAATATACTTGCTCGGTGCTACTGCTGTCCCTCGTGTTGTTTCTTTCCCTAATGCAAAATATTTTTGTTCAATTGCGTATGGCATCGTAATAACCTCCTTTTATTTTAATTTTTTGCTTCCGTAATATTTCATCTATTTTTTTATTATAATCGTATGATTCAATTAACAATTTCTCTTTTATAACATCGCCTTTTTTTATAAATATAACTTCATTATCAGTTACAATAAACATATCTTTAGTTGCTTTAATCATTTTTTTACCTCGTATCTTTTTGCGTTATAAATTCTATATTCATTGTAATTTCGCCTGCTCTGTAAGGATATGTCTCAAAATAATATCGTGTATTTGAAAAATTAAATTTAATTGCTTTGCCGTTTAAATCAGGGTAAGTATTCAACTCATTTTTAACATCCGCCACAATATCAAAAATGCCTCTGTTGTCATCGTAACGCCCGCCAGGCGCTACTTCGCCAGTTATTTGCGTGTCAATGTTATATGCTTCAATCCAGCAAGTTATTGTTATTTGCAAAATAATTCTTTTATACATCGGGACAGAATATTCCGCTTCCGACTCGCTTACTGGCTCTAAAATAACGCAAGGAAACAAAGGCACATCTTCACGCACGCCTTCTAAAATTTCTTTTACATATTGCAACCTTTGCCCTGTCGTTTGGGCGTTTTTTAGTATCGTTACAATCTCACGCCAAATTTCTTCTGTTTTTGCAGGTATTACAGGCATTATTTTTCCTTCCCTTTTTCAAAGAACCATTTTCTTGCAATTTCAATTATTGCTTTTTTATTTTTTTCTCTTATTGTCAAGAACGGCCTTGCCGGTATTTTATGTCCGCCTTTTAGATGCATCACAAACCCACGCACTTTTGTTCCATCTTTGCGTTTGTAAGGGGCTATAACTACTTCGCTTGCTTCGCTAACTCCACCAAATTGCATTTTTTTAGCATATTTTAAGTTTGTGCTAACGCTTGCGTAATCTTCGCCTGTTTCTGGGTATATACTTTGTCTCAACATCCCCTTGTCTTGCAAAATTTTTATAACGCCTTTTTTATTCGGCGCGTTTTGTCTATGTCGGCGGATAAATTTCGTTATTAACGATAACTGCTCCCACTTTGCTTTGTCCGTTCCTTCTTCCCGGAAATTTTGCATAACGCTTTGAAATAGTTGCACTGTCATTTGCTGTAAAGCCGTTTTTGGCTGTCGCATTATTTCAATTTGTCGTTCAATACGACTTTTTACTTCTGCCGTATTGCTACTTATAGATATATTTTTAATCATTTTTGCCCCACAACATCATTGCTTGCGTATGTTTCACCGTCGACTTGCCAAGTGCTTGTGTCATCAATTTTAAATATGCGTTTTGTGTTTTCTGTTGTTATTTCTGTTCTGTATCTTTTGTCTCCGCCAAGCGGTTTTATTACGTTCCCGTCTGCGTCAACAAGTTTAATCTCGTTTTTTTCAATTGCGTCAAGCATATCGTTAACGTTTTTTTGCCATTTTTCGTATCGTTCGCTTCCGCCTAATGACGGGCTTGTCTGCGTGTATATATCACGCAATACGCAATATCTTGCGTAATTAACGCATAGATTATACACGAGAGAGACAGTTTGTAACTGCTCTCTCGTGTAACCTATTTTTAGCAATCGGGACTCTATATAATTTTCCGCCTCATCAATTGATAAATCAATATCAGCATCCGTCCAGCCAGCCCTTGTTAATGGATCAGTAACTGCTTTACCTTTTACATCTGCAGGCGTTATATAGTTTCCCATTGTTTTTTACCTCGTCAAAATTATGATAAAACGTCTGTGAATAAATAGCCAGCGTAAGGGTCAATAATCTTGCAATCGTATTTATCGCTTACTCTTAACCAATCGCTTCTTGTAGAATCTTCTCTCCAACGTTCTACGAGCGGATAACCAGATTTCCTGAAAATATAGCCGAATGAAATCTGTTTTAAGCCCGGAGTTTTTGGAACGTATAGCAACGCTGCTGTGTCTGTCCAAATGTCAGTCATGCTTTGAGTTTTGCCTTCCTGTGCTGCATCGTAAGCGCTAACGCCAACTAAAAGATTTTCTACCTCAAACACTTCTTTTAAAATGTCAATGCTTAACGTTCCGCCTCTGGTGTATTTGTAATATTCGAGCAAAATCGGATGTCTGCGAATAGTTAAATATACGTCTTGCGGCAAAACCAAAGTATTTGGCAACTTTAAAATTGCCTTTCTTACTTTTTCCCTTGCGGTATCAATATCTTTAAGAATATCAGCGTTTGGGTCGTCCCATTTTGTTGCCGGAGCGCCAGAATGCCCAGTTGCATAGTTTCCTGCCGTCTGCACTATATCCGCAATTTTGCGCTCTAAATCTAATTTTAGAACGTCAGTCCCAAACTCTGTGCTGTCAGCATCGTATTTAATTGGGTCGTCTGCGTTATCCCTCACTTCGTCGATTAACTGTACCTCTGCTGCCCTTTCGGAAACAGAATAAGTCGGCGTGGAGTCAATATTCCATTCCACTTGTTTTGCCCTTGTTCCAGGTGCTCTGTCAAGCGAATAAGATTTTAAATTTTGTTTGCCGTAAACAAAATACTTATCACTATCCTTTTTTACATTGATAACAGGAAATATTTTCTCTGCTATCAAAACATCGTTTTTATACGCTATTGATACTTGCGTTAATGCCGCATCTATGTGTACATCTCTGCCTGTTGGTTGCATAGTTAATTCCTCCTTTTTTAAAAATTATTTTAAATTACATATAAAGCGGTCTAACAAGAACTTCAATAACAGAACCATCTGAACCATCTTCAAGTGCAATGCCGAAGATATTATGTTCTGTTGTTCTTGTAATTCCTTTACCGCTTGCGTTTGAAACAATTAAATCATCAATTTTAACGTTTCCGCCAGCAACGACTTTAACCGTTTCTCCGATTGCTATCGTTGCTGCCTCACCGGCCTTTGGTTTGTTTTGTAAAGAACCAATCACAACTGCGTCCGCTGTTGCCAACACTACATCACCATTAGCATCTAATTTTGTTAAATAATATTGGTTTGCACTTAAATCGGCACCAGCGTCAAAAGTTAACGTTCTGGAATTTACATTCATTTGACTCATTGCTTGTTCCTCCTTTTGTTTTAGTTTTCTTTGCCAAAAAGTTTTTTAGTCGCCTCAACAACAGCATCTCTCATAGAGAGTTTCCGAGTTTCAGCAATCTTTTTCGCTAATGTAGCGACATCAATATTGCTTACTTCCCTGCCGGCTGAAACTTCTGAAAACTTTTCAGCTAAGTTCTGTTTATCTGTATCGTTTACTTCAATATTCTCATTTTCTGCTTTAAAATTTTTTGAAAGTTCAGAAAATATAACTGTTTTACTTTTTACAATGTCGTTCAAAAATTTGTAAAATAAATCAACTGCGTTGAAGTCATTTTCGCCAAACCTTACAACTTTGTCTTCGCTTAAAAATAATTCTGTAAATTTGTTAATGTATTCGTCAAATTTCGGGAGTAAAATCCCTCTATTTTTATTTTTTAACTCGTTGATTTTTTCTTTAATCTTTTCTTGCTCTAACTTTTTAATTTTTTCTTTTAATTCAAGCACTTTTTTGTCCTGCTCACTTTCTTTTGATATTGCTTCTTTTTTTGCTGCTGTGCTTGTGCCATGATACCATACCCATCCGCATAATTTTTCAGGCGTTGCCGTTTTCCCGCTTACGGATGATATACATCTATCCCACCAAGCTTTTGGCGGTCTGCGGTCTTCCGGCCACGGGAAGCCAACTACTCCTTCACTCTCTTTTGTTATCTCATCAATTGCCTTTCCTTTCGGTAACATCTTACCTAACCCCCAATTTTTATATTCTGGGTTATTTTCAATCTCTTTTATACCATCATCGTCAGGTATTGCTATATCAACATCATCTTGTTTTTTTGCTTCTGTTTCTTGCTCGCCTACTTCTTTTTTATTTTTCCTTGCATATTTTAATATTTCTTTTAGTTTCTTAACTTCTTCTGGCTTTAACTCTGCTTTTTTTCTTGCAAAAACTAATTCAGCGTATTCGTCTGTTATTTCATCGTCGCTTATCTCGTCCTCAATAACATCTTTATTTTTATCTTCCTCTTCGCCTTCTTTTGTTACTTCAATAGGAACACACTTATTTAATTTTTCGTCCCATTTATACCCTTTTGGGCAAATTATCTGTTCCTGCGTTGTTTTATCTTCCTGTTTTTCCTGTAATTTTACGCAACGCCCTTGCGTTTCGTCCCATTTATAGCCTTCTGGGCATTCAATTTTGTCCTGTTCTTCTTGCATCTTTGCATACTTTACATCTGTAATAAGCTTTGCCAATTCATCAACTGTCAATGATTCTTTTTTGTTTTCAGCCATAAATTTTTTTACTGTATCTACACAGCAAGGGAAAACCCTTTCAACTTCTTTTAATGTCCATTTTTCCATTTCAGAAACCTCCTTAAAATTTTTTGTGTTTTCTGCAAAACTTAATACGTTTGCAGTTATTTTTTCTGAATTGTATAATCTCGTTATGTCCCCAATACCCTTAACTTCTGGAATATCTGCACCCAAAAACGCAATTGCTCTTAAAACATAGCCTAAATTTTCTTGCGTTTCAGGATGCTTAAATTCTTGATATAGTTCAGCCGATATTTTTGAGTATGCTCGCTTCTCAATCAAATCGGCAATTTTTTTCGGCATATCTTTAACATCGGCGAAAATTTGATTGCCAACTCTGTAAACTTGCGTTACATAACCCGCTGCCGGGTATCCGTCAGATTGCAATAATGTTTGTTCCTCGTTATGCCCTAACTTTACAGGTGGCTCTATAACCCCCGCAGTTATAAGTGCGTTTGTGTTTTTTACGATTTCGTCAAGCGTATCAACATCAAAGACTAAATCGCCTTTCCAAGTTCCGGTTTTAAAAATAGGAATGCCTTTCATATTAACAACGCCTTCGTCCTCGTCCATTTTCTTTTTCTTTTTGCCAAACGGCTGAGGTATATGAACATCAGACACATCAGGGCTAATCATTTCTAATAGTTGCATTTGTTTATTTTTTGTCATTTTAATACACCTTTTTTTACGGGGAGCCGATATATTGACTCCCCGTTAAATTATTAAATTATTTTTGTATTAAAAAAATCCCATTGACTGTATTGTTAGCCGTGCCCGACACAACAATTCCGCTTGAAAAATCAATTCCGCCCCAGCGTTTATATACCGATTGATATGTTATATCAAAATCAATAATATCGCCAATCATCGCAACGCCCGGCGTAAAAGTTATTGAAAAAACATAGTTAGAGTGTGCTGCGCAAGTGCAACATGCAGCGTCATAAAAATGTAACGCCCTTGTTGTTGATGTGTTATTGTTAACATCACCTATCCCAACAATTTTTACTAAACTTGCTGGTGTTGAAGACAATAAAACTTCTGAAGTGTCTCTAACAACTGTTGCTTTTGCTGCTGCGCCTCCGGCGTAAGAAAAACTAAAAAACAAGAACAAACTTAAAAGAACTAACAAAACTTTTTTCATAAACTTCCTCCTTTCTGATTTTTTTTCTAAAAACAAAAAAGCCGAATACCTTAAATGAGATTAAAAACGCAATTTATTTTGCGTCATTGCCATCCTCATAAAGGATATTCGGCTTTTAATATTTTCTACTATTTTCTACTCTGTTATACTATTTTCAAATATCGTTATCTAAATTATACACTACAAACTTTATTTTGTCAAGGGTTTTTTTATCAATTAAAAATATTATAATTACTGAAAGTAACGCAAGAGCCAAAGCAGCATCAAAAAAATAAAATTCACTCATTGGCACTTCTTTAACTGCAGCATCACACTCATCAATAGATTTTACAATTTTTGTTATCATTGAATATAAAAAACCTTCTGACGTATCAGTTGTAACTATTGCCGTTTCTGTTACTTTTGCTGCTGTGCTATTCGCATAAACAAAATTAAAAAACAAGAACAAACATAATACAAAAACACTTGCAAAAAATAAAAGTTTTTTCATTTTTCACCCTCCATGTCCTGGTTTTTCAAAACCGGAATCCGGCTTTACGCTTACAGGCGGTGGCGGACTCTCTTCCCACTCGTCATCTTTTGTTATTGGAATAAGTGCACATCTACATGAGAATCCATTTGGGGGTTGCCAAATGTCCCATATCGGATTATTTACTGCGTAAACTCTTCCGTCCATAGCTGCGTGATTCGGTCTTACTCTATCATCAAGTATTGCGGAATACTGGTATGCTACAACGTATCCTTCCAGTTCCGGGCTTTCGAAAAACATCTTCCGTCCCTCATTCATTGCGTCTGTTATATTTGTTCTTATTATCGTCTCTATACGATACCCTTTCATTGCTTCATCCTCAACTTCGCCTATCGTATAATATTCTTGTAAGTCATCTTGTATTGCTTTAACTGTTTCTTTTAATGTTGCCCCTGTTTTTATCGCACTAAATAATCGTTGCTTGACTTGTTTCAAAATATTTTCTTTTTCAACTCCAGCCATATCAAAACTTTTTGCGTCAAAATACTTCAACGCTTCGTCATAATTTATTCGTCTCAAATCAATATCGTATTGAAATCTTAAATACTCGCTCATCTTTTTTACTTTCTTCTTTTTCTTTGCTATTTCGCTTCTTGCCTGATTATACGCCTTTTCAAATGCTTCCGTTAAAAATTGTTTGAACACTTCTTTTAAATCGCCTGTTGCTGAAAATACAATTCTGTTTATTTCATCAAAGTTTTTTGTTTCAATTATTTTTTTCTTTTGTATTTGTAAAATAATATCTAAAATTCCATCCTGCACTATCTTACTTGCTTGAACAACGTATTTGTCTTTTATGTTTTCATGCTCCGCTTTCATCTCGGCAAAATCAACAATTCCATCCTCGTATTTTGTAAACGTCCGCCTATTAACGCCTGTAAAAATCTTTTCCGCAAACGTTTCTATTAACTGCACGTCTTCGCTTGACTGTTCTTCCTGCGTTTGCTCTTCTAATTTATCTGTCAATGGCGGTAATTTCAACCACTCCCTTATAAGTTTTTCATCGCTTGCCTGATGCGTTAGTATTTTTGCATTTACCGCTTGAATGTATTTATCTAAAATTTGTATTATATCATCCTGAACCAACGGCTTAAATTCAAATGTTGGATAGTCCTCAAAATCACTAAAATTATAATCAACAATCCGCCTGATTATTTGATTATTGATTGCCTTTGCTTCCACGTCTCTTCCAATTTGCTCCTCATAAAAAAGTAAAATGTCATAATGCACTTTACCCAACGCATAGCTTCCTGTTCCGCCTGTCTCTGATGTTAACGTTTGCCCTAAAATCGTTTTGCGGATTTGTTTATTTATAAAATCAATTGCTGTCTGATGTATATTTGCTCCTGCCGTGTTCGCTTGCGTTAATGTCAATTCCAACCCTTCCGGTAACATTATGCCAGTTTCTAAACGCAATTGACGCAACATATTTAACAAATTATTTTTTGTATCGTCATCAAGATTCGGTGGATGTTTCAGTACCGGGAACGGATGCCCAAACTTCTCTAAATAAACCCCCCACGCTTTTATAAAAACTTGTTTTAAAAACCATAAGTCATATAACGCCCTTAATCTACTTGTCCCCCAGATATTTTCAAACTGCTTATTGAAACTATATATAACAAACTTTTCGGTTGGGTATTGTTCCCCATACCCAAACGCACTTATATTTACAATTCCGTTTTCCCGTATATTGTCAAAATCGTCAGTGTAAATGTTAAAGTATTTCGGATTTTTGCTTTTAATTGACCTTAAAACTATTTTGTCCTTCCATCTGCCTTTTTCCTCAACTTCCCAAACCAACTCGTTTATGCTTATCCCGTATTCAATCGCACTCATTATTTCTCGCAAATCATCGTCAAAACTTCCTTCAACGTTTTTTAAATTGTATTCAACAAAATCGGCTATTTCTTTGTCTTTTGGATTATCGCTTGCTGCTTTAATTTGCCAGCCAGTTGATAGCCGTATCGTTTTTAATGTGTTTATGCACTCTTCAATCTCTGCGTCCTTCATCATACCTTCATATATTTTAATTCCCTTTTTTGTTAATAGAGCATCAGGCATATACGGAACTAATTTAAGTCGTTTATATATAGCCGTTTCATCTATTCCAAATTCAACGTCTAAATACGGCTTCGTTGATTTTATAACTGCATCTTTTCGCCTAAATATTTGGTCAAAAAATGCCATTGTTTTGCTCCTTTCTTAAAAATCAATATCGTATTCTATTTTTGCTTTTTCAATTTCTTCTTTTATTGCTATCAACCCAGATATATTTTTCTGTATTCCAAACCCTTGCACTTGCTCAATATTTTTTTTACACATTTCAATTGCATCGTCTAATGTATTGCCAAATCCAAGTACAGAACACACACTTGAAAAACCGGGAACTGCATAAAATTGATTATCGTATTTCATAACACGCCTAAACTTTATAAATTGCCTTAGCTCTTCCGGAAACTGAACATTAAGCCAATGCTCATCAGCCCAGTCACTATCTAACGCAACACCAACACCGTATTGCCAGCGTGGTTCTAATTCAATCAAGTTTCCGTGAGCGGCCTCTTTTATTGCTTCGGCAAAATTATCGTATATTTCCATTTCAACTGATGTCGGAACCGGGAGGCCACAGTTCCCAGACCAAATAGGTATCCCATTCCTGCGAACATAAATTACATGATTTTTCACAGTAACATCATAAACGTATCCTTCATAATGTTCTTTTTTAATATAATTTTGACTTTTTT
>Ga0078972_1005170_pt1 | contig 33832 bp, 20 predicted proteins | sample YelNatPaOPGAMG01_FD_67568 | JGI IMG/M metagenome (GOLD analysis project Ga0078972, IMG submission 67568) | Hot spring thermophilic microbial communities from Obsidian Pool, Yellowstone National Park, USA - OP-RAMG-01 (SPADES assembly) (version 2) | ecosystem: Environmental > Aquatic > Thermal... | reverse complement strand
GCGACTGCGAGCGCGAGCAGGAAAACGGACGCGACATGCTCGACGAATTTCGAGCGCCCCAAATAGGACGACATCCCGACAGCCTGGGCGACAGGCGGCGGCGAACCCGGCAGGCGCATCGCCAGCCATGCGACGGGAAACGCCGCCGCCGCGGTCAGCGCTACGGCAGCCGCATCCGCCAGGAACGTCCGGCGTGTCAGGCCCGCGAGCAGAAACAAGAGAAACGCGCCCGTAAACCCGAGCGCGAATATGTGCGGGTTGCGAACAGCGGTGGTCAGATATGTCACCAGCGCCGATCGGGGCCCGGCGGAAACGTTCATGTTCGTGAAGAGCCGGCCGCCGGTGGTGGCCGTCCGGAGCACGAGGCAGCCGTTTTCAGATCCTGCGTTCGACATCTCCACGAACGTCCACGCGCGGATGTCATCGGCGCTGAACCGGCGCAGCAGAACCGCGCCGCGCCGGATCGTAATGCTGCAAAGGACGACTCTCGCCTCGCGGGCGTTGCCCGGGTCCAGCCGCAAGTACGAAATCTTGTCCGGCAAGCCGTCGAACCGATATCGTTTGCGCGCGTTCAGATCGAGGGGCACAGAGATCGGCTTTGCCCACTGCTCATTGAAATAGAGCCGCGCCAATTGCCCGCCGGAAACGGTCATCTCGACATCCGCGTGGATGACCTCGCGGCTGGAGGCTTTGAGCACCCAGAGCATGGCGGCGAAGGCGGGGATCGCGGCCAAAATCACGATCCAGCCGCGCGGGGCGGCAGCGCGAACCGCCGGCGACGGCGTCCGGCCGGGGCCGCGGCTCCGGAGTTCGTGAACGGCGTACGCACAGGCAACCAGCGCTATAAAGACCAGCAATGCCGGGGAAAGCGGATCAGCGAACATGTCGGCCCATCATGCAAACAGCGCCTGCTCGCGCCGCTGCGGCGAATTCGTGAGCGGCGGACGGGGCTCTCAAAATCCGACCACGGAAGTTCCGGGCGGCACGGTGTCGCCGAGATCGGGGAACGCCTCTCCCCGAGCCAGGATGATCGTGTTGTGGAACCCGACGATGGGAGACCATTTGATGTCGGCGATGCGGAATCCCATCGACCGGGTTATCTGCACGAAATAATCCCAGTCGTAATACACGGCGTGCGTCGTGTCGGCCTCGCTGACCAAAAGCGTGTGGAGATCGTCGGTCATCGTGGGAAAGCTGCGCTTGTTGAACAGGAACCACGTCGCCCGGATGATGCCGTTGGGGGCGAGCATCCCGCACATCTGCTGCAGGTAGAACCTGGTCTGGTCGTCATGCAGATGCGTGAACACCGAGTTGGCTTCGATCAAAGTGAATTCGTTGCCCGCATGCGTGATCGGCAGATACCGGTTTCTGGAGTTCTCCGGAGCGTACTTCACGCTCCACACGTCGTGGTGCAGGAAGCTGAAGCCGTTTCCCGCCAGGTTCTTCCGGCACCATTCGATCATCGGCCTGTTGATATCGAGACCGACGTACACCTTCGGCCTGTCGTGCTGGAGCAAAAGCCGCCGTGCCTCGCGGCCGCAACCGCATCCGAAATCGAGGATCTTGCGATAGGCCTCACCCGGCTTGAGCGGGCCGATATCCAGCGGACCCCAGATGTAATCCCCCGTCGGGTTGTCATAATACGCGTCATCCGTAATAGGGCTTACCTGCCCGCGTAATTCAAGCGGCGGCAGAGGCACTTTTTTATTGAGCATTTTCGCTTTGCAGCATAATAGCACGAACTCCGGGATGTTCCCGCTTCTTGGCGCTTCGGCAGGGGGGCGCGGGCGGCTCTCTGTTATACTCGTGCCGTGCCGACGAGTGCGCCGCGCCTCCACTTCACATCGGAGTCCGCTTCGGATGTGCTGCTCGCCAACCAGTTGTATTACGAAACCCAGGCATCCGAATACGACAGGAAGCATCATGTGGGGAGCCGCGCGATACAACAATATTACGAGGATCTTTTTAACCGGTTCGTGTTTGCCGGACGCGATGCGCGCGAGGTGCGCACGTGGAAAGTCTGCGACATCGGCTGCGGCACCGGTTTCCTGGAGTCGTTTCTCCAGGGCAGGGTAGGGTCGATCGTTTCCGTGGACGCGACGCTTTCCATGTTGAAGGTGGCGCGCCGGAAACTGCCGGCCCGTTCCATTTCCTGGGTGCTGGCCGACGCGCAGGCGCTGCCGATCGAAGGCCCGCAGTTCGATCTCGTATGCGCCAACGCCCTCCTGCACCATGTGTATGGTTTCGACCAGGTGATCGCGAAAATGGCGTCTCTGGTGAAGCCGGGCGGGAGGATTTTCCTGGGTTACGAGCCCAACGCCATTCCGTACCGGCTGTTCTGGCCGGTGCTCAAAGTTGCCGCCCGCATGCTGCCCGAGCATCGCAACCGGGAGAAGATTCAGCAGGCCGGCGGCGCCGGGCAGGCCCGCGCGGGCGAGCCGGATCTGCACCAGCTTGCCGAGTACCACATCTTTCGCGGGCAGGGCATTCACCCGTTCCGGCTGCGGGACCGGCTCCGCGAGTTGGGAATTGTCCACAGCCGGCTTCATTTCACGTCGCTTTATCAGGCCGCGCTGCTGCGGGATGCGGGGCTGCCGTTCCCTCTGGACCTGGCGCCGCTGTGGATGTACCGAATATCCGGCAGGCTCAGTCTGTCGTTCTCGCTTACGGGCTCCAAGGGTTAGCCGGTTCCCGCGCGGGCGTCCCGATTCGGCGAGCGCGAACCGGCTCATGAGATACTACTCACACCGTCCGGCGTACAATTGAGATCGATTCATGGCCACGACAGACCAGATGCCCGAAACGGAACGCGCAGCATCCGCTTCGGACGCCCCGCAAAACCGGCCCGAGCCAATCGATATTATCATCCCCTGCTATCGGAACGCCCCGCTTGTCAAGGCTCTTTTTCGATCGCTGGAGCGGTGCGGCGCCGAACTCAGGCGGCTGCGCAGCCGGGTGCTTGTGGTCAACGATTCCCCGGACGACGAGGATTTAGGCCTCGTTATCGAACGGGCCTCTGCCGGATTTCCCGTTCCCTTCGAGGTGATTCGGAACGAGCGGAATCTGGGATTTGTGAAATCGGTCAACCGCGCGTTCGAGCGCTCGGTGGCCGGCGGGCGCGATGTCCTCCTGCTGAATTCCGACACCGTCGTCTTTGAGGGCGCCATCGAGGAGATTGCCGCGGTCGGCCGCCTCGATCCGATGATCGGATTCGTGAGCCCGCGGTCGAACGCCGCGACCATCTGCTCCCTTCCGCATGTGCCGCGAGCTACGGACGCCACGCCGGGCCAGGCCTATGCGTCGTTCCTGGCCGTCAGCCGCCACCTGCCGCGCTATCATTACGCGCCCGCCGTCGTGGGCTTCTGCATGTTCATCAAGGGCGAGATCCTCGCGGAATTCGGGTTCTTCGACGAAACGTACGGCCACGGGTACAACGAAGAGAACGACCTGATCATGCGAGCAAACCGCTGCGGATATCGTGCGGCTCTGGCGAACCACGCTTTTGTGTATCACGCGGACGGCGCGTCGTTTGCGTTATCCGAGTACCCGGCCGGCCGGCAGGAAAGACTCAATTCTCCGGTTCTCGAGAGCAGGTACCCCGAGTATTACCCGAGCGTTGCCCGCTACACGGAAAGCGCCGAGTACCAGGCCGAAAAGCGCCTGGAAGCCCTCATTCCCGATTCCGACGGTCGCCTGGACCTGGTGTTCGACTTGAGCATGGCCGGCGCGTACCACTGCGGGACGTTTGAAGTCGCCAAGCGCCTGCTGGCCCAGGCGGCCCAAGACTGGCGCGACCGCTTCCAGGTTCACGTGCTCGTCTCCGAACAGGCGAGGACGTTTCACGAGTTGGACAAGATACCCGGCCTGCAGTTTGTCCCTCCGGGAACAGACCGGAAATTCGCGATCGCGATCCGCCCGAGCCAGCCGTTCACGCAAACCGCCCTGGTCGGTTTGAGCGATCTCGGCGTGCTGAACGCTTACGTGATGCTGGACACGATCGCGTACGACTGCCTGTATCTCAACACGCCGGAACTCGCCGGCGTGTGGAGCTTCGTGATGCGCCACGCCGACGCGGTCGCCTACATCAGCGAATTCGTCCGCGAGCAGTTCCATTGCCGGTTCCGGAGGCGGCCCGGGCTGAAGGAGGTAGTCGCGTATCCTTCGATGGACATGGCCGACTACGCCAGCCCGGTCCCGGCGGACCCGAACGGCGACTACCTGCTGGTCATCGGCAACAAGTTCGAGCACAAGCGGGTCGCGCCGACCGTGCGGGCCCTGGCGCCGGCATTGCCTGCCCGGAAGATCGTCGTTATCGGGCTGCAGGGCGATTTCGGCCGCAACGTGGTCTGTTACCCGAGCGGAAACCTGAGCGACAGCTTTATGGACGGCCTGTACGCGCGCGCCAAGGTGGTGATTTATCCTTCCGTGTACGAGGGCTTCGGGATCCCGGTCGTAAAGGCGCTCTCGTTTCGCAAGCCCGTCTTCGCGCGGCCGCTTCCGCCGATCCGGGAGCTGAAGAGCCGGATGCCCGAAGGCGCGAACATTCTTCTGTATTCCTCGACCCGGGAACTCGTCCGAGTGCTTGGGGAGGGACTGCCGGAATGGACCGACGAACGCGCACCGGTGACGGGCGGCCCCTGTGGCTGGAAGGAAGCCGCCGCGAAAATTCGGGCGATGCTCGAGGAGGCACTGGCCGAGCCCGGCCGCGGTGAGCTGCTCGCCGGCCGGATAGAGGCTCTCCGGCAAACCGGCATCGGCGGCTTCGATGACCTGGTGCGGCGGCATAATCGGGAAATCGACGACATCCATGCCTCCTGGTCCTGGAGAATCACCGCGCCCTTGCGGCGCATGGCCGACTTGTATTTGCGGATCCGGGATCGGCGGACCCCCTCTAAATGAAGCTTCTGCCGGCCGGCGAAGAATTCCGCTCATATCCGCGGAACAAAGCGCATATCTTGTCCGGGCATGCGGCCTCGACTATACTGAGGGCTTATCCGGGCCGGGTTACTCCCGGATTGTCCGGAATCGTGGGCCGATGAAGTGGCTGAAACTCGTCAGACTGCGGCTGAGCCGCGGAGCGTCGCTCGCGGCGCTCGGCCCGAACGAGGCGCGCCTGCTCTTCGACGGCACCGCGGGCTTCGTGGCCGGCGTGCTGGCGTGGGGTTTCTGCCACGTGTTCATTCCCGGGTCGGTGAAAGATGCGCACCTGGCATGGGCAGTCTGGCTGGCCCTGCTGCTGCTGCTTTCATGCGCTCTGAGCGGGATCTATTCCCGCCTGCGGTTGGCGCCCGCGCGCGTGAAGGCGGCCGTGCTGGCGGCCGCCGCGTTGATTTCGGCGGCGCTGGCGCTTTCCTTATCCGCGCCGCCGGCCGTGGTCACGCTCTGGACGTTGCTGGTCGTGGGTCCGCTGGTCCTGGCGCGCCTGTTCGTCAGCCTTCATTCCGGCCGGCACCGCGCGCTGGCGCGGATTGCGGTGAACCGGCGCGGTCCGATTCTTGTGATCGGGGGCGCGGGCTACATCGGCTCGCACACGGTCGCGCTGCTGCTCGAAGCCGGACGCGAGGTGCGCGTCCTCGACCGGCTGATGTGCGGAGACGGCGCGATCGCCGAGTTTCGCGGCAACCCGCGATTCTCGCTGATCGAAGGCGACGTGACCGATATCGCCCGGCTGACGGCGGCGATGAGGGACTGCTCCGGCGTGGTGCATCTGGCCGGGCTGGTGGGCGATCCGGCTTGCGCCGTGCGGCCGGAGTACACGCGCCACACCAATATCGTCGCCACTCGGATGGCCAAGGAAGTGGCGCAATCGCTGGGCGTGCACCGCTTCCTCTTCGCGTCGAGCTGCTCGGTGTACGGCATCAGCGACCGCGAGGTCGCCGAGGGCGACGCGCTGAATCCGGTATCGCTGTACGCGCAGACCAAGATCGACAGCGAACGCGAAATCCTCGCCAACACGAGCGATGATTTCTTCGTGACCGTCCTCCGGTTCGCCACCGTGTTTGGGCACTCGCGGCGCCCCCGCTTCGACCTGGTCGCCAATCTTTTTACCGCCCAGGCCATGACCGACGGCCTGATCACCGTCATCGGCCCGAACCAGTGGCGGCCGTTCGTGCACGTGCGGGATCTTGCCCGGGCGATCGTGCTGGCGCTGAACGCCGACCCCCGCCTGGTGCAGAACCAGATCTTCAACGTCGGAGACAGCCGGCTGAACATGACCATCCTGCAAATGGCCGAGTGCGTTCAGCGGGTCGCCTCGCGCTACCGCGAGGTCAACATCTCCGTTGCCGAGAACCCCGGCGACCTCCGCAGCTACGCGGTCTCCTTCGAGAAGATCCGCAGCACCCTCGGGTTCCGGGCCGCCACGCTGATGGAACAGGGGATCGAGGAGATGGTGCAGCACTTCCTCGATCACTCCTACGGCCCGTACCGCTCGCCGGAGTACAGCAATGTGGCCATGACGGCCCGGGCGGTGGAGGCCTTCGACGACCCGGCTCAACTGGCGCGGCTCTACGCGCCGCTGAACGCAGGCTGAGATGACGGAACCGAAACTGATGACGGGCGGGCTGGCCGTGGACGACCGCGGCCGGCTCGGATTTGTAAACGACTTCGACTTCGCGGGCGTGCGGCGCTTCTACACCGTATCCAACCACCGCCAGGGATTTGTGCGCGCCTGGCATGGGCACAAGCGGGAGGCCAAGTACGTGACCGTGGTGCGCGGCGCCGCGCTGGTGGGCGTGGTTCCGCTCACCGACTGGGAGAATCCGCCGCGGGACGCGCCGGTGCAGCGCTATGTGCTTTCGGCCGAGCGGCCCGCCGTGCTTTACATCCCGGCGGGCTGCTGCAACGGTTTCATGTCGCTCACCGAAGACGCCACGCTGGTTTTCTTCTCCACGGCCACGCTGGAGGAAAGCAAAGGCGACGACTACCGCTTCGACGCGCGATATTGGGACATCTGGCGCGTCGAGGAGAGATAGCGCCCGATGCACCAGCCCCCGCCCGCTTCGTCTCCCAGCTTCTGCGTGATTATTCCGATGTACAACGAGGAAGCGGGCGCCGAGGCCTGCGTGGCCGCGGTCTGCGCGACCCTCGACAAGCTGCCGAACCGCTCCGCGCTCTGCGCGATCGACGATGGAAGCAGGGACCGGACGGGCGAGATCCTGGCGCGCCTGGCGGCCGCGCATCCGAAACTGAGCGTAGCCACGCATCCGGTGAACCGCGGCTACGGGAGCGCGCTGCGGACGGGCATTTCCCATGCGGCGCAGAACGGCTTCGACTACGCGCTGTTCATGGACAGCGACCTCACGAACGATCCTGCCGACATTCCGCGTTTCCTCGCGGAGATGCGGCGCGGCGCGGACGTGATCAAAGCCTCGCGCTTCGCCGGCGGGAGCGGCATGCAGGGCGTCCCGTTCCGGCGCGCCGTCGTTTCGCGCCTCGGGAACCGCGTGGCGAGACTCCTGTTCGGAGTGAGCGTGCGGGATTGCACAAACGGATTTCGGGCCGTGCGCGTTTCTCTGCTCGCGCGCACGAATCTTCGCGAGAACGGATTCGCGATTATCGTGGAAGAGCTGTATCAACTGAAATTCCTGGCGCGGAGCTACGCCGAGGTCCCGGTGATTCTCACCAGCAGGCGTCAGGGGCTGCGGCCCACCTCGTTCAGCTACACGCCCGCGATTTTCTGGAAGTATTTTCGATACGCGCTGAAAGCGCGTCTTGGCATTCGCCCGGAGCAAGAGAAATGAGAACAACCTGCCGAAGCTGCCAGGGAACTCGCCTGGAGAAGATTCTGGATTTCGGCCCGCTGCCGCTGGCCGGAGGCTTCCTCGACGGCCCCGAAGCGGCGCGGAACGAGAAACTGTACCCGCTGGCGATTCATGTGTGCGCCGCGTGCGGGCTGGTCCAGGTGCTGGAGCCGGTCGATCCGGAAATCCTGTTTCAGAACTACTCGTTTTCCTCGAGCACCATCAAACCGCTGATCGAACATTTCGAAGCATACGCGGACTGGCTCGCCGCCTGGGCGCGGCCGCGGCTGGTCGTCGAGTTCGGCTGCAACGACGGCGTGCTGCTGGCGCCCCTCGAGCGGCGCGGGATCACGGCCGTCGGCATCGACGTCTCCGCGAACATCACCGAGATGGCGCGAGCCAGGGGTCTCAATGCGATTACGGGCTATTTCAATCCCGAGGCCGCGGCGCGCATCCTCGACGAGTACGGCCCCGCCGACGTCGTCACCGGAAGCAACGCCTTCGCGCACAACGACCGGCCCGAATTGATTCTCGAGGCCGCGAACATAGTGCTCCGGGACAATGGATTTCTCTGCCTGGAATTCATGTACGCGGGAGACCTGCTCGAGCAGATGCAGTGGGACACGCTGTATCACGAGCACCTGACGTTTTACAGCCTGGCGACCGTCAGCCATTTGTTGAAACGGTTTGGCTTTTACGTGGTGGAAGCCGGGCGCCTGCCGATGCACGGCGGCGCGCTCCGCGTGATGGCGGCACGGAAGCCGGAGGCCAGGCCGTCCGCCGGAGTCGCGCAGTTGACGGCTTACGAGGAGCAGACTCGTTTGAACTGCGCCCAGACCTGGCGGGATTTTGCCTCGCGCTCGAAGCGCAAGATCGAGATCGTCGCCGAGGTCTTTTCCGCCCTCAGCCGCAATCACTCCATCTGGGGCTACGGCGCGGCCGGAAAGGCGACCATGTGGGTAAACGCGGCGCGCATGAACTACCTGGGCGGCATGGTGGACGCCTCGCCGCTCCGCGCCGGGAAGCTGATGCCCGGAACGCACACGCCGATCGTTTTCCCCGACGAGTTTCGCGCTCACCCGCCGGATCACGTGTTCGTGACGGCCTGGAACTATGCCGATCTGATCCGGTCGAAAGAGGCCTGGTTCCGGGGCACGTGGTCGACGCCGCTGCCCGATCTGCGGTTCTTCTGAGCGGAGGCGGCCGGACGATGCGCATTCTGGTGCTGGGTTCGCAGGGCATGCTCGGGCAGGCGGTGGCGAAAGTCCTGACCGATGCGGGCATGGAAGTGGCGGGCACGCAATTCGTGGACCGGTCGGCCTCGAATTACCTCGACGCAGCCGCGGGCCGCGCTTCCTGGGACGCGCTCTTCGCCGCCGCACGCTGCGAATACGCCGTCAACTGCATCGGAATCCTGAGCGCGGCCATCCGGGAATCGGACGCAGCGTCGATGGAGCGGGCGATCCGCGTCAATTCGCTGTTTCCGTACGAGCTGGCCGCGGCCGCCGCCGAACGCGGCGCCCGAGTCATCCAGATCTCGACCGACGCCGTTTTTAGCGGCCGCGAGGAGCCGTACGTGGAAACCGATCCGCCGGATCCGGCCGATCACTACGGCCGCACGAAGCTGCTCGGCGAATGCCCGGCCGGGAACTTTCTGAACATCCGCTGCTCGATCGTCGGGCGCGACGCGGTCGGGCATAAAGGGATTCTCGAGTGGTACCTGAGCCGGCCGGAGGCGAGCGAGATCGACGGATACGAGGATCGGCGCTGGAACGGCGTGACTACGGTGCAATTCGCCGGGCTCTGCGCGCGCGTGATCGCCGGCGGGGCGTTCGACAGGCTTCGCGCCATATCGCACGTCCACCATTTCTGCCCGAATCCCGTCACCACCAAATACGGCCTGCTGCGCGCCTGGCAGGAGGTTACCGGGCGGCGGACGCGGGTGCGCCCGGCGTCGTCGCCCAGGCCCGGCGGCCGCGTCCTGGGCACCGTGTATAACGGTCTCGGCGCGCTCTACCCCGCCGCCGGCGACTGGCGCGCGATACTCAGCGATCTGAGAGGATAGAAGGGACGTGAGCAAGAACAAGCTGGCCTTCATTCTGGGCATCCGGCCCGATGTGATTCGCGCCGCGCTGGTGATCAACCACCTGCGCAAGTACGAGGACATGGAAATGGTGTTCATATGGTCCGGCCAGCACTATTCCGACAACCTGAAGAGCATATTCTTTCGCGAGCTGAACGTGGCTCCGGCGGAGATCGATCTCGGCTGCGGCGGTTCAACGGATGCGGAGGTGGTCGCCTCGGTGATCTCCCGGCTCTATCCCGTGCTGCGCGATCTCAACCCGGTCGCGGCGGTGTTCCTGGGCGATACGAACACCACCACCGGCGCCATCGCCGCCGCGCAGCTCAATATTCCGGTGGTGCACATCGAAGGGTGCATGCGCTCCTACGACTGGCGCATGCCGGAGGAGAAGTACCGGACCACCATCGATCACCTGGCCGATGTCGTCTACACCTACTTCGACGAGTACAAGGAACAGGGCGTCCGCGAAGGAATGAATCCGGACAACATCGTGGTGGTTACCAACCCCATCATCGATATTCTCAACGAATACTACTTCGCGCGGAAGCAGAAGTACGACGCGATGGCGACCCCGGAGTTCTTCCGCGCGCGATGCATCGAGAAGAGCGAGTATTACCTCATGACCTGCCACCGCCGCGAGAACGTGCACATCCCCGGTTCGTTCCGCGCGATCCTCGAGCTGGTGGGCCAGGCGCCGCGCAAGGTGTATTTCCCGGCCAGTTACCGCACCCAGAAAGTGATCCGGGAAATGGGAGTCAGGCTGCCCGCGAACGTCATCATGACGGACCCGATCGGCTACGAGGAGATGCTCTGCCTGATGGTCAACTCGCGCGGCGTGATCACCGATTCCGGAACCGTCGTCGAGGAGACCTGCGTGCTCCAGGTACCTTCGCTGCAGATGCGGAAATCGACCGAGCGGCCGCAAGTCTACGACGTGGGTTCGAGCGTGAAGTTCGATCCGGCCGAACCGGCGAGCTATCCGGCGGCGCGCGTTTTCGCCAGGCTCGAATCGCTCTACGGTAAGAAGTGGCCGCAGACCCTGGGCGACGGCAAGGCCTCCGAACGCATCGCCGAAGACCTGCACCGGCGCATCGTCGAAAACGACTTCCACCGCCACCGGCCGGAGAACTATCACGTTCCCATCGCCCGCTCTTATCGCGGCGACGGGCTGGATTAGCATGTCACCAGGCGACAGACAGGGGAATTCGGATGAGTTGGCGCGGGCTCGCCGGCAAGTGGCCGCGCTCGAGTCCGAGATCCTCGCGCTGCGCCAATTGCAGCAGGAGACCGCGACGGCTCTCCGCCGGATGCAGGAGGAGCAGCGCCGCTTCGACAGCCGCCTGATTGCGGTTGAGCACGGCGTCCTGTTTCGCGCATTGCGCTGGGCCGGCGGGCCGCTGCTCAGATGGGCGCGGGGCGCGCGCGGCGTTCCGGATGCCGGCGCCCGGTATCGCGCCTGGCTCGCGGGCAATTCGCCGGCGGCCGTCGAGCAGCCGCTTGCCTGCCGTCCCGCCATCACCGTATTGATCTCGGCGGACGGCCCGCAGCAGGATCTGGATTGCACGATCGCGTCGCTGCGAAATCAGTCCTACGGCAACTGGCGCGCGTGCGTGGCGGGCCGGGGGCGGATCGAAGCTCCGGCCGGAGATTCGCGCATCGCGGCCGCGGCCGGGACGTTTGACGAGGCGGTCCAGGCCGCGCGGGAAGCCGGGAGCGGCGACTATGTGCTGCTGATGCGGGCCGGCGACTTGCTGGCGCCCTCCGCGCTGAGCGAGATCGCCCGGGCGGTGGAGGACCGGCCCGCCGACGTGGTGTATACGGACGAGGACGCGATTCGTCCGGATGGCCTGCGGCATTCTCCTGTTTTCAAGCCGGACTGGTCGCCGGACCTGCTGGCGCGCTCGATGTACCTCGGCCGCGCCCTGGCCGTATCCCGGGCATCGTTGGCGGGAATCGGCTGGTTTCGCAGCGAATATGGAACCGGGCAGGAATACGATGCGGTGCTGCGGCTGGCCGAAAAGGGCGCCCGGTTCCGGCACGTTCCGAGGGTGCTGTACCATCGCGCCAATCCGATTTCCGCGGAGAATCACGAGGCGGGCCGAAGGGCCCTGGCCGCCGCAGTCGAGCGCCGCGGGTGGGACGCCGCGATCAGCGGCGGCCCGTTTCCGCTGAGCTACCGCCTGCTCCGCCGGCCGGCCGGCGCGCCGCTCGCCAGCATCGTAATCTGTTCGCGAACGCCGGACCTTTTGCGCCGGGCCATCAAGAACCTGGAGCGGCGAACCGCTTACGGGAACTACGAAATCGTTACGGTGGAGCATGGTCTGGATCCGCGGGAGCGGGTGGCCTCCGCGCGCGCGACGCCGATCGTTCGCGTGCCTTATGAGGGTCCCTTCAACTACTCCCGCATGAATAACCGCGGAGCCGAAGCCGCGCGAGGCGAGATTCTGGTGTTCCTCAACGATGACATAGAACCCCTCGATCCGCGCTGGCTGGATTGCCTGCTGGCCGAAGCGCAGCGCCCCGAAATCGGCGTAGCCGGCATGCTGCTGCTCTATCCTTCCGGCACGATTCAACACGCGGGCGTAGCGATCGGCCTTCAAGACGCCGCCCATCCGGGCCGCCGGATGAGGGATGCGCCGTTGTGGAAGTGGCTGCGCCTGACGCGGAACGTTTCGGCCGTGACCGGCGCCGCGATGGCGGTGAGGCGCGCGGTTTTCGACGAGGCCGGCCGCCTCGACGAGGGTTTCCCGGAGAATTACAACGATGTCGATTTCTGCCTGCGCGTGCGCGCGGCCGGGTACGAGATCGTGTGCGTAGCCGAGGCGACGCTTCGTCACTACGAGGCGCAGTCCCGGCGGGCGATCGTGCGCTACGACGAACGGGAGCGCTTCGCCAGGAGATGGCAAACCGTGCTCGAAGCCGGCGATCCCTTCTACAACCCCAATCTGAGCAGCGATAGCGAGGACCTGGCGTTGGGGGCGGGGCGATAGGCATCGAGCCGGCTGTGGACTCTCCCCCTCGAGCCGTCGAACAGACAATAAAAAAAGGCGCTCCTTTCGGAGCGCCCCTTCGAGCTCTTTGCGAGCGGCCGTTACGCCTTCGCGCCGGTCTTCAGCTTCTCGCGCTGCTCCTTGAGCACCGCCTTCCGGCTCAGCTTGATCTTGTTGCCTTCGAGCGCCAGCACCTTCACCAGGATCTGGTCGCCTTCGTGTAGTTCGTCGCGAACGTTGCGAATACGGTTCTCGGAGATCTCGCTGATGTGCAGCAGGCCGTCCGTGCCCGGGAAAATCTCGACGAACGCGCCGAAATCGACGATCCGCACCACCTTGCCCAGGTACGTCTTGCCCACCTCGGCGACCGCGGCGATGTCGGTCACCATCTGCTGCGCCTTGGAAGCCGAAGCCTCGTCGGAAGAGTAGATGTGCACCGTGCCGTCGTCCTCGACGTCGATTTTCACGCCGGTCTGGTCCACGATGCCGCGGATCACCTTGCCTCCCGGTCCGATCAGCTCGCGGATCTTGTCGGTCGGAATGGTCATCGTGTAGATGCGCGGCGCGTAGGGCGAAAGCGCGGAACGCGGCTGGCTGATGACCGCCTCCATCTTGTCCAGGATGAACAGCCGCCCGCGGAGGGCCTGCGCCAGGGCCTCGCGCATGATCGCGGTGGTCACGTTCGGCACCTTGATGTCCATCTGCAGCGCGGTGATGCCCTCGCGCGTGCCCGCGACCTTGAAATCCATGTCGCCGTAGTGGTCTTCGGCGCCCGCGATGTCCGTCAGGACCGCGTACTTGTCGCCTTCCTTCACCAGGCCCATGGCGATGCCGGCCACCGGAGCGCTCAGCGGCACGCCCGCATCCATCAGCGAAAGCGTTCCGCCGCAGACTGTCGCCATCGAGCTCGATCCGTTCGACTCGAGAATGTCGCTCACCACGCGCATCGTGTACGGGAACACGGTCTCGTCCGGCACCACCGCCGAAAGCGCGCGTTCGGCGAGCGCGCCGTGCCCGATCTCGCGCCGGCCCGGGCCGCGCAGGAAGCCGACCTCACCGACGCTGAACGGCGGGAAGTTGTAGTGCAGCATGAACCGCTTGCTGGTCTCCCCGGATTCCAGAAGCTCCAGCCGCTGCTCGTCTTCCTTCGTGCCCAGCGTCACCGTCACCAGCGCCTGCGTTTCGCCGCGGGTGAAGAGCGCCGAGCCGTGGACGCGCGGCAGCACGCCGACTTCGATCGAAATCGGCCGGATCTCGTCGAACGCCCGGCCGTCGGGCCGGCGCCGGTCGTTGAGGATCTGGTCGCGGAAAATGCGCTCCTTCAGCGCGTCGAAGGCCTTGCCGGTTTCGTCCTTCTGCTCTTCGGCGGCCGCTTCGACGGCCTTGGCCCGGAGCGCGTCCACCTTGGCGTAGCTCTCGAGCTTCGGGTACTTCTCCGTATCGAGGGCATCCGTGAGCGCCTCGCGGTACTCGCCGGCGACCTTGTTGTAGATTTCCTGATCGAGCGCCGGGGCCGTGAACTGCGCCTTCGGTTTGCCGGCCTTTTCCACCAGTTCGCGGATGGCGGCGTTGATCTTGCGGCAGCAGTTGTGCCCGAAATCGATCGCCTCGATCACTTCCTGCTCGGAAGCATCGTTGGCGCCGGCTTCCACCATGACGATGCCGGTGTCGGTGGCGGCTACCACGATGCTGAGCTTCGATTGCCGCGTTTCTTCGTACGTCGGGTTCGCGATATACGAGCCGTTCAGCAGCCCCACGCGCACCGCGCTCAGCACTTCCGAGAACGGGATGTCCGAGATGGCCAGCGCGGCGCCGGCGCCCACCATGGCGAGCGTGTTCGGGTCGCGATTCGGGTCGGCGGAAAGCACCATGCCGATCACCTGCGTCTCATTGCTGTACCCTTCGGGGAACAGCGGGCGGATCGGCCGGTCGATGAGCCGGCTGGTCAGAATTTCCTTTTCCGAGGGGCGCCCCTCGCGCTTGATGAACCCGCCCGGAATTTTTCCGGCCGAGTACGTGTATTCCCGGTAGTCTACCGTCAGCGGGAAGAACGAAGCTCCCGGCTTGGGCTCGGGCGCCGTGCAGGCCGTGACCAGCACGACCGCATCTCCGGAACGAACGACAACGGCGCCATTCGCCTGCTTGGCAACCTTCCCGGTTTCGAATGTGATTTTGGAAGTGCCCAGATCAACTTCAGTTGTGTGGACCATAATGTCTCCAATCGCCGGCCCAACCGTGAGCCGGTTCTGATGGCCGAAATCGTTCGGCCTACGCTGGAGATTGGAGTGGAACGGCCTGGCGGGTTTCGAACCAGGGCGATGTCCCGGCTGTGTGTCCAGCCGCCGTGTCCCGGAATCGTTGGACTCTCGCCCGCTTGCCTTGTGAGTAATCGCGCTCTAGCGGCGGATGCCGAGGTTCTGGATGAGCTTCTGGTAACGCTCCGGTTCTTCTCTCTTGATGTAATTGAGAAGCCGCCTGCGTTGCGCCACCAGGGTCAGCAGACCTCGTCGGGATTGGTGGTCCTTGTGGTGCGACTTGAAATGCTCCGTGAGCTCCGCAATCCGGCGGCTCAGGAGCGCCACCTGCACTTCTGGCGATCCGGTGTCGGTCTTGTGCACCCGAAACTTCGAAACAATCTGCGATTTCACTTCTGTCGCCAGGGCCATGCTAGAGTGGATACTCCTTCTCTGTCCTTAATCTCCGTTGTGTAACGAATCTAGCATAACACAGCGCCAGGGGTGGTGCGCAAAGGGCTAGCGCTCCTTGTGCCGGGCGTGGAACCGCCGGCTCGAGCCGCGGCCGGCGCACACCCGGAGCGGCTTGAGTTCCGGCAGGCCGGCGGCGGCACGGGCCACGCTCCAACCGCCGGCGTGCGGCTCACGCGAAATCTGCGCGCGCTGCTCGGAATGCCGTTCTGCCGAGCGTTACCGCGCAACCTGGAACGTGGTCATGACCCCGTGGTGGTCGGATGCCGCGGCCGTGCCGATGAGCGCCGAGCTTTCCACCGTCAGCCCTTTAAAGAAGATAAGGTCGATGCGTTCGTAGGGGGTTGCCGGGACAAAGAACGGCGGCGCAGGATTCTGGTCCTCGAGGAAAAGCGGCCATGTGGCGCCCGAAACGGGAGAATTCACGGCCGCCCAGGAGTCCTCGTACCCGCCGGCCTCGATGAACGCCACGGTGTCCGTATTGTCCGGCCCCGGTCCCGCTGTTCCGGCAATCGCATCCGCGTTGTAATCGCCCGCCAGAATCACCGGCTGCGGGCTGTTCCGCACGAAATTCATCAGCTCGGCGGCCTGCGCCTTTTGAATCAGGGCGGCCTCCGGAACCCCTGGATACCCGCTCTCCAGGTGCGTATCCGTGATCCGGAACAGCTTATTGTTCACGCGCGCCAGTGCCGAAATGAAGCCCCGGCGGACGGTAAAATCCCCGAACGTGATCGCCGCTTTGTAGATATGCGTATGGACGTCGGAGATCTGCAGTTCCGACGGGCTCAGGTCCGATCGCACGAGCAATGCGTCGCGGTCCGTGAAGCGCACCGCGCCCGTCGTGCCCGGCAGTGCAATGTCGGTGAGCGTATTCACCGCGACCACTTCGTAAGATACTCCAGCCTCCCTCAGCGCGACCAGGAGCAGCTCGAGCTGGTCGTAGCGGACTGTGGTTGCGGTCTGGGGCGTGTCGCCGGTGCGCCACAGCGTCACTTCCTGAAGCGCGACCAGGTGCGGCATGGCGGCTGCGATCTCGCCCGCCAGGGCGACGGCGCGCGACGGAGGATTGCTGGCGTCCACCTCGGCAAGCGTCGCATCGACGTACAGCCTGGGATCCGGCTGCGTCAACCCGTACAGCGCATAGCCGAGATCGGTGCCCGCATCCATATTCTGGGTCATCACTTTAAAGCTGGTATCTTTCTGGCCGGCCAGAATGGGACCCAGGCAGGCAAGGAACAAGCCAAGTACTAACACCGTCCTTCGCTTCATGAACCCTCCTCGTGAGTGCAATGAGTACAACAGGTCGAGTATGTAGGAATTCCGGCGCGTGTACAAGAGTTGTTTAGTACTATTCTGACGGTCCGGCTGCGGTCACCTTTCGCGCTACACTGGAATCAAAGCATCAGCAGAGGGTTGCTTTCACCGAATGTCTTCCTCGTTTGTTTTCCACGATCCTTCCGGCAAGCGCTGGACGCGCGTGCGCCGCCTGCTCGGCACCGGCGGCATCGTCCTGGCGGTCGCCCTATTCCTGTTCGTGCTGAGCCTGCTGACGCGCCCGCGCCTTCCTGGCCTCGGCCTGCCCGCCCCGCAGCACCTGCCGAGCTTCGCCGAGGTGCGCTCGGTGATCCGCGGCGAAAAAGCCGTCCCAAACGTCCCGTTCCACCTGCGCAAGCGCGTCCGGAGCGAGATGAAGTACATCCGCTCGGCGTCTCCCGTCATTCACTACCGGCGTGCTGCCCGCGCCACCAGCGACGGTCCCGTGGTCTTCGGCTATTACGTGAACTGGGACCGCGCCAGCATGGCCTCGCTGAGGCAGAACCTGCACCACCTCACGCACCTTGTCCCCGAATGGCTGATCCTGTCGAACGCGCAGGGCGATCTGGACGACCAGAGCGATGACACCGTGATCCGCATCGCCGCCGACGCCGGCCTTCCGGTGCTCGCCATGGTCACCAACTTCCGCGACGGCTGGCAGGCTAACGATCTTCACCGCGTCCTCTCCGATGCCGGCGCCCGCGACAACCTCATCGACAACATCTACTCGAACCTCGCCGAGCACAAGTTTGCGGGCGTCAACATCGATTTCGAGCAGCTCCGCGACTCGGACCGCGCGTTGCTGGTCGCCTTCATGGAGCGCCTCCGCGCGAGGCTTAAGCCCGCCGGCTTTCTCGTCACCGAAAGCCTGCCGGTTGACGATTCCGCCTACGACCTCAAGCGCCTCGGCGAAATCTGCGACTACGTCGTGCCGATGGTTTATGACGAGCACTATCAGTCCGGCAGCCCAGGCCCGGTCGCATCCGAGGACTGGTTCGAAAATCAGCTCGACGCGCTCAAGAAGAAATTGCCGCCGGAAAAGACCGTGATCGGCATGGGCAGCTATGGCTACGACTGGATCATCGGCTCCCGCGGCGCGGCCGAAATGACTTTCGGCGACGTCATGGCCGCGGCGCGATCGAACAACGCGAAGATCGCATGGGACCGGGACACGGAAAACCCCGTGCTGCGCTTCACCTCCCGCGGGCAGCAGCACGAGGCCTGGTTTCTCGATGCCGTCACGGGACTGAATCAGGTCAACGCCATCAACGATGCCGGCTTCCGCGGCTGCGCCGTATGGCGCCTCGGCGCCGAGGATCCCGGGCTCTGGCATGTTCTCCATCCGGCCAACTGGCCGGACGACAGCTTCCCCGCCTGGCGCCTGTTCGAGTTGACCGCCGAGCGATCCGTCCTGCAATACGGCGGAGGCGAGGTGCTGCAGATTGCCGACGTGCCCGCCGGCGGCAAGCGCAACGTCTGGCGCGATTCCGACAGCGGCGACTATATCGAAACCTACCAGCAGTACCCGTCCTACTACGTTGTCGATCACACCGGCAATCCCGGTCCGAAGGCCGTCGCGCTCACCTTCGACGACGGCCCCGATCCCAAGTACACGCCGCGTGTTCTCGACATCCTGAAGCAGCGGCACGTGCCGGCCACCTTCTTCGTGATCGGAGTGAACGCGGAGCAGAATCCGGACCTTATCAGGCGCGAGTACGCCGAAGGCCATGAGATCGGCAATCACAGCTACTCGCACCCGAACATCGCCGCCACATCCAACGAGCGCACCGAGCTCGAGCTGCTCTGGACCGAGCGCATCCTCGAACACGAGCTTGGCGTCGGCACGATGCTCTTTCGCCCGCCTTACAACGCCGACAGCGAGCCGATCACGCGCGAGGAGATCGAGCCCGTCTACCGGGCCCAGCAAATGGGCTTTCTGACGATTGCCGAATCGATCGATCCGCGCGACTGGCAGAAGGGCAGCACGCCGGACGGCATTCTCAACGAGATCATCGCCGAGAAGGACAACGGCCACATCATCCTGCTGCACGACGCGGGCGGGGACCGTTCGGCCACGCTGGCGGCCCTGCCGCGCATCATCGATTACTTCGAGCAGAACGGCTACAGGTTTGTCAGCGTCGGCGACCTCATCGGCAAGCCGCGCTCCGAGATCATGCCGGTGCCTTCGGAGGAGGAGATGCGCTGGGCGCGCATCGAGGGCCAGGTCTTCGATACAAAGGGCATGCTGAAGAAGGTTGTCGGCGTGCTGTTCGTATGGGCGATCGCCATCACGCTGCTGCGCTCGCTGCTTTTCGGCGCGCTGGCGGTAATCAGCAAGTTTAAAGCACGCAAGCGCCGTTTCGACCCGGATTTCCAGCCTCCTATTTCCGTCGTCATTGCGGCGTACAACGAAGAGAAGGTGATCCGCCGCACGGTGGAATCGGTGCTGGCGAACGGCTACCCGAAGCTCGAGGTGATCGTGGTCGACGACGGTTCCAGCGACGCCACGCTCGGCATCCTCAGGCACGCCTTTGCCGGCGATGCCCGCGTGCGCGTCTATACGCAGGCGAACCAGGGCAAATCGGCCGCGCTGAATCACGCCATCGCGTACGCAGCCAACGATATTCTGGTGGCGCTCGATGCCGACACCATCTTCCCGGCCGGCACCATCGGCAAGCTGGTGCGCCACTTCGCGGACCCGCGCGTCGGCGCCGTTTCCGGCAATGCGAGAGTGGGCAACCGCGGCAAGTGGATCACGCGCTTCCAATCCATCGAATACGTGTACGGCTTCAACCTGGACCGCCGCGCGCTCGATCTGCTGAACGCGATCACCGTGGTTCCTGGCGCCGCCGGCGCGTGGCGCAAGAGCCTCATCCTCGAAGCCGGCGGGTTCGGGCACGACACGCTGGCCGAAGATACCGACCTGACGCTGGCGATCCGCCAGCTCGGATACCAGATCCGCTATGAAGAGGAGGCCGTGGCCTACACGGAAGCTCCCGAGGACACGCGGAGCCTGGCGCGGCAGCGCTTCCGCTGGGCGTTCGGCACGCTGCAGTCCGTGTGGAAGCACCGCGACGCCACTTTCAACCCCGAGTACGGCGCGCTCGGCTTCGTCGCGCTCCCGAGCATCTGGATTTTCCAGGTGCTGCTCTCGGTGTTGTCGCCGTTCGCCGATGTAGCCATGCTGATCGCGCTCGTCGCGGGCAACTGGTTTGTCGTGCTCGCTTATTATGGGGCGTTCTTCGTGCTCGAACTGTTGACCGGCTTTCTCGCCTACTGGCTGGACGGCCAGCGGCCCGGCGACCTCGCCCTGCTCTTCTTTCAGCGCCTGTACTACCGCCAGTTGATGCAATACGTGCTGGGCAAGTCGGTGCTCTACGCGCTTCGCGGCCGGCTTGTCGGATGGGGCAAACTAGAACGCAGGGCCACGGTCCGCGAACTTACCTGACACGCAGCGGGGGGCTTTCCCCTACACGCACCACGGTAGAAACGTGCCTCCGGTTGCAGTTAAACTGGTTGTAACTTTTATCCTGCCCGCTGGATGCCGTATGGCCCCTTCAAAACCCGCAATCAACGTGTCTGCTCTGGAATCCGCGCCGGTCCATTCGGTTCTGGTGGTTGACGCGGACAGCCGCAATCGCGAGCTGGAGGTTCGCGCCCTGCGCGCGGCGCGGATGGACGTGATCGAAGCGGGCACCGGCGCCGAGGCGCTCAGGCTGGCCGTCGAACGACTGCCCTCGGTGGTTCTGGTTGGCACTGAGTTGCCGGACATGGACGGCGTGGACTTCTGCTGCGAGTTGAGGTCCACTCCGGAGACCGCGCTGATTCCGATGATCCACGTCTCGGCCCGCCCCCGGTCCGAGGGCGAAACAGCGGCGATCGAGCAGGAATGTTACGTGACGCTGCACATGCCCGTTGAACCTGACGCGCTGTCGGCCACTGCAAGAGCGATGGCCCTTGCCGGCCAGGCCCAGCGGCAGCGCCGCGAACTGGAGGAGAAGATCAGGCGCAACGAGCACCGCGCCTCCGAGATTCTCGAAAGGATCGCCGATCCCGTCGTAGCGTACGACAAGCAGTGGCGCTACACGTACGTGAGCCGGCGCACGGCCGAGGGCTTCGGAAAAACGCCCGAGGAGATGATCGGAAAGACGATCTGGGAAATCTCTCCCGAGATCGCCGGCACGGGAGTGGAAGAAGCTTCCGAGCGGGCCTGGGCGGGAGGCCGGCCGGTCGTCATCGAGCGGTTCTCGCCGCGAGCAGGCAAGTGGCTCGAAAACTTCATCTACCCGTTCGAGAGCGGGGCCGTGGCGCAGTGGCACGACATAAGCGAACGAAGGCGGGCCGAAGAGGCGCTCCGCGAGAGCGAAGCGCGGCTGGCCCGCACGCAGGAGTTCTCGCTGGTTATGCCGCTGCAGATCAGCACCGACGGCGTCTTCCTCAAAGTGCCTCCAACGTTCGTGCGGTTCCTGGGCTTCGACAGCGAGAACGAATTGTTGGGCAGGTCCTTCAAGGAAGTCACTCACCCGGACGAATTTCAGGCCGAATGGGATCAGGTTCAGCAACTCCTGCGCGGCGAGATCAAGTCCTTCGAGATGGAAAAGCGGTTTCTCCGGAAGGACGGATCCATCACCTGGGGAGACGTGAACTGTTCGGTGGTCACCGACGCCGGCGGGACTCCCGTCCACATCCTGAAGTACGTCCGTGACATCAACAGGCGGAAGCGCGCCGAGGAAGCGCTGCGCCAGAGTGAAGCTTACGCCCGGCGCAGCCTCGCGGAGATCGAGGCGATCTATGAATCCTCGCCGATCGGCCTGGCCCTGCTGGACACCTCGCTTCGTTTTGTTCGGGTGAACCGTCGCTTTGCGGAGATGAACGGCCGGCCGGCGGCGGAGCACATCGGCAAGACCGTCCAGGAAGTGAATCCAGGGCTCGCCGGCATCGCGCAAGACGCCATGCGGCGCCTTCTCGAGACCGGAGCGCCGCTGTGGAACCTGGAAGTGGAGACTACACTCGCCGGCTGCCCGGAGGTCCGTACGTGGAATCAGCACTGGGCGGCGGTTCGGGACGAATCCGGGCGGATCGTGAGCGCCAGCATCGCCGCCGAGGAAATCACCGAGCGCAAGCGCGCCGGGCAGGAACTGGCGCGGCAGAAGCAACAGTTCGAAACGCTGGCCGAGAACGCCCCGGAAATCATCGCCCGCTTCGATCGCGGCCTGCGCCACACCTACATCAACGAATACGGCGCCAGGGCATACGGAATCGCGCGATCGGAGATCCTGGGCAAGACGTTTGCCGATCTTGGATTCGCCGGCACGGAGGAGTTCTGGAAGGAAGCCTTCGAACAGGCTTTCACCTCGGGTGGCCAGCAGACCGTCGATTATGAGTTTGAAAGTCCCAATTTCGGGCGCCAGTTTCTCTCGTCGCTGTTGGTGCCCGAGCCCGACGGGCAGGGCGAGGCGCGCAGCGTGCTTGCGATCACGCGCGACGTGACGCGGTTGAAGCAGGCGGAGCAGGAGCTTCGAAAAAGCCGCGACCTGCTGGCTTTCGCGATAGAAAGCTCCGGGGCAGGCAGCTTCGATCTCGACCTGGTGAACGAGAAGCTGGAGTGGTCGCCGGAACTTCGAAAGGTTCACGGCATAGGCCCGGAGGACCCGGTCAGCTTCGAAGTCTGGATGGAAGGGATTGTGCCCGAAGATCGCGAGCGCATTCGCGAGGAAGTCGCCCTGGCGCGCAGGGAAGGCGGAGGGAAGCTGCAGTTCCGCATCCGGCGCCGCGACACCGGCGAAATTCGGTGGCTGGAAGGCCGCGGGCGAGTCCTGTACGACGAGAAAGGCGCGCCCGTCAGGGTGCTCGGGGTCAGCATCGACATCACGGAGCAGAAACGCGCCGAGGAGGAGGCGAGGGAGAGCGAACGGCAGATCCGTGAGCTGGCGGACAGCATGCCGCAGCTCGTCTGGATAAACGATGCCGCCGGCGTCCCGATCTACGCCAACCGCCGCTGGTACGAGACAACCGGCTTTGATTACGGGGAGTTGAGCCGCTGGGCGGAGGTTCTGCATCCGGAGGACCGGGACCGCACGCTGGATTACTGGCAGCGATGCCTTGAAACAGGCGAACGCTACGAGATCGAATACCGGCTGCGAGTGGCCGGCGGGGAGTACCGCTGGTTCCTCGCCCGCGCCGTCCCGGTGCACGACCCGCAGGGCCGCATCAGGCGCTGGTTCGGCACCTGCACCGATATAGAGGACAGTAAGCGCGCCGAAGAGCATCTCCGGCAGGCGCAGAAGCTCGAAAGCATCGGCCTGCTCGCGGGCGGAATCGCGCACGACTTCAACAACCTGCTGACCGGAATCCTTGGGAACGCCAGCCTGGTGGTCAACGAGGTTGACCCGGCTTCGGCCGAACGGATCAGGGAGATCATGATTGGAGCCGAGCGCGCCGCGCACCTCACCCGCCAGCTTCTCGCGTATTCCGGCAAGGGCCAGTTTGTGACGCGGGATCTGGATCTTTCCGAGGCCGTAAGCGAAATGAGCGGTCTCATGCAGCTCTCGATTCCCAAGAATGTCGATCTCGCCGTGCACCTTCAGAGGCGTCTTCCCGTCGTGCGGATGGATCCGAGCCAGCTTCAGCAGATCGTGATGAATCTCGTCATCAACGCCGCCGAGGCAATCGGCGAGGGCGCGCCGGGGAAGATCACGGTGGCGACGTCGAGGGCCGAAATCAAACAGTCCTTCATGGACGCGATCGGACAGAATATTCCGGCGGGGCGATATGTCGGCCTCGAGGTCACGGATAACGGCAGCGGCATCGGCCGCGACAAGCTGTCAAAGATCTTTGACCCGTTCTTCACGACCAAGTTCACCGGCCGCGGGCTTGGCCTGGCGGCAGTGGCCGGCATTATCCGGTCGCAGCTCGGCGCGATTACCGTTGAGAGCGAGCCGGGCCGCGGCAGCACGTTCCGCGTGCTGTTCCGCGCCGCCGAGCGCGGCAGAGAAGCGCGGCCGGAGCAGGCTGAACCGGGCCGCCGCGGCGTCATTCTCGTCGTTGACGACGAAGCATCGGTGCTGGGTTTCATCGCGACGGTGCTGCGCCGCGCCGGGTATCGCGTTCTGGAGGCCTTCGACGGCCGCGAAGCGCTGGCGATCTTCGAGCGGGAGAAGGACTCGATCGACGGCATCGTGCTCGATGTGGTCATGCCCGTAATGGGAGCCAAAGAACTGCTGCCCGAGTTGATATCCCGCCGGCCGAATCTCCCGATCCTGCTCACCAGCGGCTACAGCGAATCGGAGGCCCGCCGCCTGACGGCCGCCTATCCGGGCGCGGCTTTCATCCAGAAACCCTACACGGCGCGCCAGATCGTCCAAGCGCTCGAGGAAGTGCTGGGCGGGCGAAAAGCGGCCTGAGCGGAAAAAACCGGTGACAGTACACTCATTCCCCCACTCGCTGCCCGCCGTTCCGAGCCGCTGGACATCGATGAACTCTAAATACGGCGGTTCCTTCCGGCGGCAAACAATCCAAGCCCGTAGTGCCGCCCGATGCCCGCGAGCACAGGCCCTCGGACGACGCCGGTAAATCGGACATAGACGTGATAGCGGGGCCATTGCGCCAAGTGTGCCGGAACCCGCATTGAGATCGCCGAGCCGGGCCCCGCCCACGAACAAGCCGGCCGGAAGGTGATTTCCCGAATCAGCGATTCCGGATACCCCGAATTCCGAAACGCCTGCAGCAGAAGCCGCTCGGTTTTCGATTGCGAGAGCTTGCGGTGCGAGGTGTTGTAACCATGAAGGATCACGGGCGTAACGCTAGTCCAAATCTCGGCCTCGCGGATGTAGTTTGAAAGCACCGCGTCGCCGGGCTTCAACTCGATCAGGCGAGCCCGGCACTTATGTTTGCCAACTTCGGTCAGTACCTTCGATGCGAGCTTTAGCTGTAACAACCGGGCGAGTTCGCCGTTCATGCCGAACGACTCGACCAGCAGCGCCCGCCTCACAGCGCCGTCGGAATATTGATGTCCTATCGTCGGGACGGGCGCGTAGGATATCCGCGGACCGTTCTCCTCCTCGGCATGCCCCAGCACTTCCGACGCGATCGTCGCTTCACTAACCCCTTCTTCGCGCAGAGCCTCAGCCGCTGCGTGCCGTAGCCATGCGGCAACTACGGGCGCGTCGGACCATGGCCAGGAGAATCCATCGCCTTCAAGCGTCTCCAAGCGGAACGCCGCATACGCGCGCCCGGGCAGTTCCGATGCGCGCCGGTAGTGCTGTATAGCATACGAATCCGCTTTCGTGTACGGATTCACTCCATGTTCGGTGATGCGCCCGCGGAAGGAATCCCAACTGCGCAGCACATCGTCGGCGAAGCCCGGCGTCGGAATCCGGAGGGGGTTACCTCTGTCCGTTTCGTCTGGTGCGAAGGTCTGCGCCAAGTCAGCCGGCGGCCGCGCTGAGACGTCAGCCTCCGCGCACGCCATGTCGATTCCCCATCCAAGCGCGTACAGCTTCTCAGCTAACTTGTGGAGGACCGGAGCATGCCGGTAAATCTCACTCGGATCCTCTGCCGACCAGGTGTAAATCACATCCGGTTTCTCTCCCGGCCCCGCCGTCAGCCGAGGAGTCACGATCTTTCGCGTCCGGAATTTCGATAAATCGAACCGGCCTCCGTCGATCGACTGCCTGGCGGCCACGTCCGACTCGTTGTCCGGGACGAACAGGTTGTATGCTGCGGCGCGTTCCGCGGAGATGCTTTGGATCTTAGGAGGTTCGAGCTTTTCCAACCAACGCAGCGCCTCTTCCTCTTTGGCCGTCCACCCCTCGCGATTTGCGCCCATTCGGCCCGCTCCGATCAAAGCCTGCACAAGCCGCGCGGGCGCGGGCGGCCACTCCTCGCCGTGATACTGTCCGGCCAGAAAGCGGACGGAGATGTGCAACTGAGTCATGGAGGCCCCTTATGACTTGCCGCTCTTCGCCTTTGCCGCCTTCTTGGCCGCCTTGCCGGCATGCCTCTCCTTCACCAGTTCGGCATGGAAAGTCGCCTCGACGTTCTCGCCCACTCCGAACGCCTGTGCCGCCGCTCTTGCATACGATTCAATCCCGCTAAAAGAGGCCGTGAACGGCTCGCGTTTGCCGGTGCGGTGCACCAGCTCCCGTTTTCCGGGTTTCTCCGGATTCGTGACGAGAATACATCCTTGCCGAAGATAGAAGTCAGCCGGCGCGAACAGCGCCAGCAGCGCCAAGCCGAGCACGTAGCGCCGCAAAGCCGTCGTCTCCTCTTCGCCCGCCGCGCCGGCCGCGCGGATCGGGATGAGGTTGAGCACGGCATCCCGGCGAATGCTCTCTGCTACGATTCCACCCGGAACGAGCTTGACGGGATTATCCACCAAACCTTCCTGTGCCGGAAAATCCTTGCCCAGCGACTCGGCGCCGATCTCCATCTCCTCCAGCTCGTCCTTCCGCAGCGTCGCGCGGTATTGCCCGTTCCGGCTTACGCGCTTCACGTTGTAGGCTCGGATCGTCGAATCGATCAGGCGCGGAATTTTTACCTGGGTGCCGCGCGAATCCCACGCGCCGAAGATCAAGGAAGTCGGTGAGAGTCTGGCGAGCTTTGTAGCGTCGCCCTGATCGTAGGCGAGAAACGCCGCCTCGAACTCGGAAGCCTTATCGGAGAACCGAACCACCGCATCCGCAGCGCGGTGACCGGCATCGAGCAGGTTTACCTCACGGTTGCCGACCTTAATGATCACCTGCGGGACGAGACTGCTGTAACGCGCGCTCTTGAACAGCGGTTCGAGCCGGTTCGCTTGTGCGCCGACGGTGTCAATCAGACACATCGATCCATCGCCGTCTATCACGTAATCGGCGGGCTTGTCCTTTTCTCCCTCAGGCGGCGCGAAAGTCGGCGGGAAGATGATTGTTCCCGCACCTCCGGCGGGATCGAGCCACTCCTGAACCACTAATGCCGCCGGTCCATTCTCCGAAATCATGAAATCGAACTGCGAAAGATTCTCACTCATCTGGACGTCCGCTGCCTTTCCTTTGCGAAATCAAACGCCTTGTATCCCTGACCCCGATCGAGCAGCAGAAACTCGTACTCTCTACGGGGCATATCTCTCAACGCGCCCGCCGCGGCCGCTCGCGCGACCACCCGCGGCAGGTCCATGCGCCACAGCGCATAAACAAAATGGCGGTTGTCCCGGCCGGGCCGGAACCCCTGAAGTCCGATCGCAGCCAGCAAATCGACCACCGGCGCGGAGCGGGCCTCCTTGACTTCCCTCTCGTTGGGCGAATAACCGCAATCAAGCTTGTTCCAGGTCGAGCGCGGATCGACGCCAAGACGCGTCGTCGTGTATTGAGCCAGGTCGAACAGGTGCTCGCCCGAAATCCGTTCCGGCAGGGCGGCAGTCAGGGCTTGCAGAACACCCACGCCGGTCTGCTGGCCGCCCCAAGGTTTAAGCGGGCGCTTATCCACATTCCCGTCGTCCAACCACCAATTAAGAATCACATCGTGCCCGAACCATCGGAAGCGGGCCGGCGCGATCGTCGGTTGCGCGTGTTCCAACGCCTCGAACTCGCATTTCCGCAATTCGGCGAGGAGCTGCTCAAGCGTCACACTCGATTTTGACCGCAGCCGGAACTCCGCGCGCCGCGGCCGGCGCCCGCCGGTTTCAAACAGCGCCGTTCCGCCGGGCTCTATGGCTTCGTACAACTCAAACAACCCGCAGCATGCATAGAAAAGCCCGGGATTGGCCGGATCGATGGGAAGCCGCAGCTCAGGCATCCGCAACCTCCTCCTCTGCCGCCGATGCAAGTGCGTCGGCTGCGCAGAACACCGCCTCCAGATGCGCGAGGCCCCACAGGCCGTAACGCTCCTGCAATCCGGCGAAGCGAATCATGGTCTCATTCGCGATCCGACGGCTGAGCAAGATGTTCTCGCGGTCCACGGCTTCGGGCGGGAAGTGCGGTCGCGCCCATCCGTGGTGCGCCGCTATAAGATGCAGCGCCAGATCGGCGGCGCCCGCGTCAGTGCCGGCCGGCAGTTCCACCTTTACCAGAGAACCGAGTTCGTGCCGGTAGCCGGACAACAATCGCCAGTTTATGTGCGGCGCTTTTGCGACGAGATCGGCGGTGGGCTTTCCAGTCGCTCTCTGCCACACCTCCCTCTTTTTCCCTTCATCGTGGAACTGTGCGGCGAGTTTCAGAGCTTCGGCTTCTTCCGCGCCCAATCCAAGTTTCTGACCTAACGCAGCCGCGGCCGCCTGAACCGCCGAGGTGTGCGTGTCGAAAGGGACGAAGCCGTGCCGCTTGCCGCTCCTGGCAGCGGAATAGTAGGCCACCGTCTCCCGGCCCTCCGGGTTGTCCTCGGAAGCATCGACTTCGACGTACTCGCGAAGAACCATGCCCCGCTCCCTTCCGAATCTCCGGAGTTCCGCCACGTTCAACTTCACCGCGCCGATCTCATTGGGAGTTGAGTTCTTGACGCCGATTTGTGTCGCCTTCCAGCCGTCGTCATTATAGAAGTGGAAACGTGCTCTCTGAAGGCGTGTATCTTCCGGCAAATCCGCCACGTCGTACTCGCATTCCCCGGAAGCCGTTTCAAACATACCCGCATCATTCAGGCTTCCGATGCCCGGCGGCAGCAGTACAAGTGAATACGCCAGCGATCTTTTCGCGGCTTCGCGAAGCGTCATCGGCTCTGCCGAACCATCGCTCGCCACAATGATGACCGGCCTTTCGCCGGCAGCTTCGGCAAGCTCCGACAACTTACGGCTCACCCGGTACGTGGGTTCCTGAAGCCGCTCGTGGGCGCGCACCGGGTGCGCCTTCAACACCGCCTCGATCTCATCGCCCGTGGTTCTGGCGAGTAACTCCACGTCTTCGCGCCAGGCTACTTCTGTCGCCGGCTCGTCGTCCTCCGCGCCGTGCAGCCAGGGCTCTACTGCCGGCAGATCGCTCCACTCGGAATGATTGATCGACGTCAGCGCCCAGGCTTCACGCACCCAGGGAAGCAATGGGGGCCGCTTCGGCGCCACAGACATTGCATCTTTGCCCGGCCGGTGGCGCCACAGCGCCGTCGGCGAAATATCGTAGCCGCCATCGCATGGGGGAAGTCGCTTCAGGTACTCGCGCGTCATCGCCAGACACGCATCGCGATCCTGCCGCTTCTTCCCGGGCGCGGCCTTCTCGCTCCAGACCACGTACGCTTCGCCGGTTCCCGCTCCGAACCGGTTCAAGCGTCCGAATCGCTGGAGCAGATGATCGGCGCTGTCGATTTCCGTGATCATGCGCTCGGCGGTGATGTTGATGCCGACCTCGCCGGCGGACGTCATCACGCCCCAGACCGGCGGCCCCTCGCCAGGGATGCGCTCAAGGAATCGCCGAAAAACGTCCGTATCGCACAGGCGATCGCGTTCGAGGCCGCGCATGGTTCCCGTCAGCAGGAAGACGCGGCCCTCGCCTTCCGTCTTCCTGAGTTCCTGCGCGAGTTTACCGGCCTCCTCCGGGCTCGAGACGTACACGATGGTCCGTTGTCCCACCCCGTTGTGCGGTTGGCGCGCGAGTTCGAGAATCTTAGCTCTCATCACCTTGGTATCCGGGGTCGGGCAGAGCCTTAGAATCTTACGCGCTTCAACTCTCTTTCGAAAGTGCTCGTCGGCGAGGTCGGCATCGAGGTCCTCCGGGAATCCGCCGTTCCCATCGCGCGGCGTCGCGGAGAGCGTCATTACGCGGATCGCTCGCGACCCCTGGGCGTCACGGATCTCGGCCAGCAATTCGGCGAATGCCGGGGTGAGGTGGGCTTCGTCGTTCACGATCAGCGAGTCCTGCCCGAGGAGCCCGGCGTAACGTGCCCGCACCTTCCGCGAGTCGCCATAGCCACGAAACAGCAGGCGGCTTCCGATCATGTCGACCGTGCCGACGATTGCTGCCGGCCGGGACGGATCCTTGCTCCACTCGCGGTTATCCGCACGCTGTCCTCTGAGCGTGCTTACGGCTAAGGCGCGGCCATCGGCTGCGCGCATTGCCGCGAACTCCCGGATTACCCGGGCAACCTCCTCGAGTCCCGGCGGCGCGCAAGCCAGCATTCCAGCAAGAGTCTCGGCCTCCGTGGTTGCCTGATCGACTACCGCGCGGTTGTTCACGATCCAGACCAGCCGGCGCGGAACGGGATGAGCGCGGTGCGGACCGGTATATGCCAGGGCCAATAACCAGATGTGAATGATCGCCGTCTTCCCGCACCCCGTCGGAATATGGATCTGTTCCGGGAATTCACCCCGGATCATGCTCTCGAATAATCGCTGCTGCCACACAAAAGGGTCATTTCCGGTGAGGAGCCTGAAGTTACGCTGAAACCACTCCAATCGATCGGGCATGCAGATTCCTTGCGTTCGTGAGTTATATCACTTCCGAAGGGAAGTAGGAAAGCCCCCGAGCACATACTTAGGGAAGCGGGGATACAATATTTTGTACTCCGGATGTCCGTGATCGGGTGAATCATGCGCAGCACGTACATCGTTGCCTACGACATTTCCGATGAAAAGCGCCTGCGCATGGTCTTTAAGACCATGCGCGGCTACGGCGACCACCTGCAGTATTCCGTCTTCGAGTGCCAGCTCACGCCCTCGGACCTGGTCCGGCTGTCGGGCGAGCTCGGCAAGATCATCCACCACGACGAGGACCAGGTCCTCTTCATCTGCCTCGGCCCCTCCGAGGGCCGTGGGGACCGCGTGATCACGGCCCTCGGCAAGCCGTACACCTCGGTGGACAGCCCCTGCATTGTTGTGTGAGGCGTCATGAGCGCGATTCCAGCAGAAGTCGAAGAACCCCGGCGCGAAACGCCGGATTACCTGCCGGCGCGGATGGTGAACGAATTCGTTTACTGCCCGCGGCTTTTCTTTTACGAATGGGTCGAGGGACTCTTTCGCGAAAGCGCGGACACGCTGGAGGGCAAGCTCGAGCACCGCCGGGTCGACGAGAAGACGAGCGCGATGCCCGCGCCCGCCGAGGCCGGCGGCGAACGGATCCACGCCCGCTCGGTTTCGCTATCGAGCGAGCGCCTGCGCGTTATCGCGAAGACCGACCTGATCGAGCTCTCGGGCGCGGTGGCGACTCCGGTGGACTACAAGCACGGCAAGCCGCGCGAAGGCCGCGACGGGCTGGAGCTCTGGCCTTCGGACCGTGTCCAGCTCGCCATCCAGGGGCTGATCCTTCGGGAAAACGGTTACGAGTGCCTGGAGGGAGTGGTCTACTATGCATCCACGCGGCAGCGCGTCCGTGTGCCTTTCGACGCGGCTGTGATCGAGGAGGCGGAGCGCGCGATCTCCGGCGCATGGCAAACCGCTCTGGGAGGGGCGATTCCGCCGCCGCTCTCCGACTCGCCGAAATGCGCCGGCTGCTCCCTGGCTCCCATCTGCCTGCCGGATGAGACCGAAGCGCTCGGTGAAGAGGCGCCGGCGGAGGGCGGCCCGATCCAGCTTGCGCTCTTCGGCGAGGGAGTGCCGCGAAAGCCGGTCAGACGGGCTGTGCGCCAACTGATTGCGCCGCGCGAGGACAGGCGCCCCGTGTATCTGAACACGCAGGGCCTGCGTCTGGGCAAGTCCGGCGAAGTGCTTCAGGTCCGCGAGAGAGACGCCCTGAAGCAGGAAATCCGGATCGGCGAAATCTGCCAGTTGAACCTGATGGGAAACATTCAGATTTCGACGCAGGCCATCCAGGCGTTGTGCGAGGCGGGCGTTCCGGTCTGTTATTTTTCGATGGGCGGCTGGTTCTATGGGATCACGACGGGCCTGAACGCAAAGAACGTCTTCACCCGGCGCGCGCAGTTCCGGCTGGCGGAGCAGGAATGGTTCGCGCGCTCCGTGGCGCGGCAGTTGGTGATGGGCAAGATCCGCAACCAGCGCACGCTGCTGCAGCGGAACCATGTCGAGCCGGATCCGGCCGCGCTGCTCGGATTGAAGCAGATGGCCGAAGCGGCCGAGCGTGCGCGGGACCTGGACGAGTTGCTGGGCATCGAGGGCAATGCGGCGCGGATTTACTTCCAAAACCTCGGCGGCATGTTGAAGGCCGGTGAGGATGGCGAGACCGCGGCGCCGTTCGCATTCGACTTCAGCGGCCGGAACCGCCGCCCGCCGCGTGATCCGGTGAACGCGCTTCTGTCGCTTGCCTATAGCGTGCTGGCCAAGGACTTCACGATCGCGTGCTATGCGGTAGGACTCGATCCGTACCTCGGCTTCTATCACCAGCCGCGCTTCGGCCGGCCCGCGCTGGCCTTGGACCTGATGGAGCCGTTCCGGCCCCTGATCGCGGATTCCGCCGTGCTGACGGCCATCAATACGCGCATGGTGACGGCCGCCGATTTCATCCAGGCCGGCCCGGCGGTGGCGCTGACCCCGAACGGGCGCAAGGGGTTCTTCCGCGCCTATGAGCTGAGAATGGACTCGCTGGTGACGCATCCGATTTTCGAGTACCGGGTGAGTTACCGTCGTCTGCTGGAGATCCAGGCGCGGTTGCTCGCCCGCCTGCTCGATGGTGAAATCAAAGATTACCCGGTCTTTGTGACGCGGTGAGAGAGAGCGAGCGGCGAGGTGATGCGGAAAGGCCGGGAGCCGCTCGCGGGCGCTTATGCTGTTGGAATTTCTTGAGATAATGTTCGCCGGCCTGCCTTGTGGCCGCCAGACGGGCGGGTTTCCGCCCGGCGCTCGCAACGCGGGCTGTAGATATTTGAAAACTGAATAGGGTTCGGGGTAAGCTATTTCCGCGACCACGTGGTCGCGGCCTCATTGAAGCCACCGGCGCTATCTACATGGGCGTCGATGGAACGCTCATTTCCGCGACCACGTGGTCGCGGCCTCATTGAAGCCCTGCACCCTCGACCGCCGCAGCTCCGCGTCGGACGAATTTCCGCGACCACGTGGTCGCGGCCTCATTGAAGCGATTCGCCCGGCTGCTTCACCTCGGCCGCACACCGGCATATTTCCGCGACCACGTGGTCGCGGCCTCATTGAAGCGAGCCTCCCACGGCGAGCCACACCGGCTGCGCCACTATTTCCGCGACCACGTGGTCGCGGCCTCATTGAAGCGCGCTCACCGACTGGGAGACCATCAAAACGGCCGAAATTTCCGCGACCACGTGGTCGCGGCCTCATTGAAGCATGCAGACGCAGGTGTCGATCGATGGCTTCCGGCTATTTCCGCGACCACGTGGTCGCGGCCTCATTGAAGCCAGCAAGGCGGCTTGCCGTGGACCATCGAACTCCAAGACATTTCCGCGACCACGTGGTCGCGGCCTCATTGAAGCGAAAAGGCATTGTTGCCGCTTGTCGTCGTGGTCGCATTTCCGCGACCACGTGGTCGCGGCCTCATTGAAGCTTTGGCATTCCGGATGCGATGCACGCCTTCGAGCTTATTTCCGCGACCACGTGGTCGCGGCCTCATTGAAGCATCAGGTACGCCAGCACCGTCGCCAGCGCGCCGATCCCATTTCCGCGACCACGTGGTCGCGGCCTCATTGAAGCCCGGGTCAGTTGGCTGACCCTGCACAACGCTCCGATCGATTTCCGCGACCACGTGGTCGCGGCCTCATTGAAGCTCGACGAAATGGAAGCTCCCGATCTCCGCCTGCGCCGCATTTCCGCGACCACGTGGTCGCGGCCTCATTGAAGCCATCCCGAGGTGATGGAGATATGGAGGATCGGGATGGAATATTTCCGCGACCACGTGGTCGCGGCCTCATTGAAGCCTGGTGGGCAACGGGCAGCCGGGACGATGCGCCAGATTTCCGCGACCACGTGGTCGCGGCCTCATTGAAGCATGGTGTCCCGGAGCCTGCCGAGGACGCTCGCTACATTTCCGCGACCACGTGGTCGCGGCCTCATTGAAGCCTGCACGTTCCTGTTTTGCGTGCGCGTCGCATCAGGATTTCCGCGACCACGTGGTCGCGGCCTCATTGAAGCCGCAAGGACCCCGACACCGGCACGGTGACCGGTTATGATTTCCGCGACCACGTGGT
>Ga0078972_1005169_pt1 | contig 33839 bp, 29 predicted proteins | sample YelNatPaOPGAMG01_FD_67568 | JGI IMG/M metagenome (GOLD analysis project Ga0078972, IMG submission 67568) | Hot spring thermophilic microbial communities from Obsidian Pool, Yellowstone National Park, USA - OP-RAMG-01 (SPADES assembly) (version 2) | ecosystem: Environmental > Aquatic > Thermal... | reverse complement strand
GGTTCCTGTGCGGTCATGGAGGATGTTGGGGGCCCTGGGCGGGGGGGGGGTGTGCCCCCCCCGGTTGTGCTCCGGGGGGGTTGCCCCCCCCCGCTCGCCAGAGTTCTACCGGGGGGTTGACACCCCCCGCTCGCCTCACGCCACCCCGCTTGTTCGGTTTTTCCCAAGGTACTTACTCGTGCTCCTGGGGACCGGCCCAGGCTGCCCGCAGGTCGCGGGCAATCGATGCCAAGCTGGCCGCCAATGCCAACAACAGTAGGCCCGTGCCCGGCTGCCCCATCCAGCGGGCCAGACCGCCCAAGGAAAAGATCACGCCTATGCCCACCATCAGCAGCGACAACCGCCGATGGAAACGCCCGATATCGGTTTCCGCCCAAGCGACGAGAGAGCGGTAGAGATGCCGTCCCTCGTCGTGCGGCGTGCAAGACGCCTTGAGCGGACAGCTGTTGCAGCTTGACGCTGGCGCGCGGTAAACGGCCAGCCGGCTCTTCGGCTCCACCACATGCAGAGCGAGACGCTCTCCTTGGGGGCAGTGATAATGGTCAGCATCGGCGTCGTACGCGAAGCCGCGCTCGGCGTAGCGCCGGGCACGCTCGAAGTGGACCTGAGCCAGCATCTCGGCCAACCGCGCGCCCCCGAGGACCACGACCACATAGCCCAGAATCAACCAAAGTTCCAACTCGGCAGGCAGGCTCAGAAGCAAGGAAACAGGGTCCATTCCGCGCCTCCTTCCGAAACGCGCTGTCAGAACGTCATCGAGGCGGGCGAGACTTCGGTGAATAAGGGACTGGCCGTGAATGCCTCCGGTGTGGCCATCGGGGCAGCCGGATGTGATGGTCGCAAGACCGCCCGGCCCGTCAAGTAGACCAGCGGCAGTACCCCCGCGATGAACAGCACATCGCCGGGCAGCCGCAGCCACTCGATCATGGCGTGCTCGTTAAAGAACTCAAGGGAGCGGGCGTGCCAGTAGCCGTGGGCCACCGCATCGCCCAGTTGCAGCACGCCGATGGGGAAGAGGTTGGCGAACACCATCCATGCCAAGCCCAGATTCAGCGCCCAGAACGAGAAACCGACTAGCCGCTCGCTCCAGTCTTCCGGCCGCAGCAGGTAGCGCAGACAGAAAACCAGCAGGGCGATGGCCAACATGCCGTAGACGCCCATCATGGCAGCGTGGCCGTGATTGGCCGTTAGCTGCGTGCCGATCTCGTAGTAACTGACGACCGGCAGGTTGATGAGGAAGCCAAAGACGCCCGCACCTAGAAAGTTCCAAAAACCAACCGCCGCCAAGTAGAGGACGGCCCAGCGATGCGGAAAGCGCGTCGCGCCGCCGTGCGTCTCCTGACGGGCACCCAGCTGCAAAAAGCTCCATGCCTCCACCGTAAGGAACGTCAGTGGGATCACCTCGCCGGCCGAGAAAAACGCACCCAACGCCATATGCACGGCCGGTGTGCCGGAGAAGTACAGATGGTGCATGGTGCCGACCACGCCGCCGACCGAGTACAACAGGGCGTCGAAGTAGATGACGCGCGTCGCCGTCTTCTCGGACACCACGCCCAGCAGCACGAAGATGTAGGCCACCATAATCGTCGTAAACAGCTCCAAGAAGTCTTCGACCCACAAATGGACTACCCAGAAGCGCCAGAAATCAGCGACAGCGAAGTGGGTGTTGGAATGGCTAAACAGGCCTACGGCATAGAAGAGAGGAATAGTCAGGGCACTGTAGAAAAACAGATACGGCAGGTTGCCGCGGCTTTCGCGAGCTAGCTGTCCACGCAGACCGCGGTAGAGGAGGATGCACCAGAGGATCAATCCTCCCGTGAGGAGGACTTGCCAGAGCCGGCCCAGATCGAGGTACTCCCAGCCTTGGGCACCGAGGGTGGGCTTGGCTGACGGATGAATCCAGCCCTTGTAACTGGCCGCTTCTCCTGCCAAGCTGCCGATCACGACCACGACAAGGGCGGCCAGAAGCAGGAAGGAGAGCAATCGTTGACCGCGCGGCTCGCGGCCGGCTATCAGCGGAGCCAGGAAGATGCCCGCCGCCAGGTACGCAGCGGTGACGAAAAACAGGGCCAGCTGGAGGTGCCAGGTGCGCGTGAGATTATACGGCAGCAGTTGGGCCAGGTCGAGTCCGAAGAAACCGCCTGTCTCGGCATGATAATGAGCCGTTGCTCCTCCCAAGAGCGTCTGTACGAAGAACAGCGCGGCAACCACGAAGAAATACCAGGCCGTGGACCGCTGCGCCGGCGTCAGGACCACTTCGCCCGGTGGATGAAAACGGAGCCGACGCTCCTCGGCCCCATGCCAACCCAACAAGTTGGAGTAACGGCCAAACAACGTCAGCACCAGGCCGGTCCCGCCCAACAGAGCGATAATGGAGAGGGTGCTCCACACCACAGCTTCCTCTGTCAGGTCATTGCCGGCTAAAGGCTCCGGCGGCCAATTGTTCGTGTAAGAATACGGCTGGTCGGGACGACGAGCGGCGGCGGTCCAGGCGGTCCAGGCGATGAAGGCGGTGATCTGCCGCGCTTCTTCGGCATGACGCACGGCATGCGGGCCAATGCCGCCGCCGCCGCTGTGCGCCCGATTGAGGATTTCCTCCTCATAATGTCGGCAGAGAAGGGCGAAAGCTCGAACCTGCCCGTCGCTCCAGATCAGGGTGCCAGTCGCCGGATCGTAACGATTGGCTTGCAACTCCTGGCGAACGCGCTGTTCCGCTTCAGCCCCTCCGCCGTAGAATTTACGCATGGCCAATGCCTGACGGTGGAGGTAATCGGCGGTGAAGTCAGGACCAAGATAGGCGCCGTGGCCGTAGATCGAGCCATACTCCATCAGACCATAGGTCAAGAAGAGCACCTGTCCTTGAAGAATGTCCGCGCCGCGGAACACTTGCTCTCCGGCTTCCGAGACGACACGCTCGGGCACCGGGGCATGATCTTCGTAAACGCGCAGGGCCAAATAACCCAAAATGCCGAAGCCCACCGCAAAGGTCAGGACCACGCCTTGGAGCCAACGCGAAGAAATCACCATGCCGCGACGGTCGGCGCTACTCATCGGATGCTCCCTGATACGGGACAAGTCGGCCGGATCGCGTTGTTATATGGTCCCGGAGCGCTCCTCGGCTAGGAGAGTGGAGATCAACAAAGGTCCCGATGGACCTCCTCGTACTCGCACTCTCGGGCAGCACGGGCCACGGCAGCCAGCACGTCTGTACTGGACACGACGCCGAGGGGCCGGCGGTCCTCCCCCACGACAATGAGGCGATGAATGTGGGCCTTAACCATCATCTGCGCCACCTCCCCCACAGGCGTCTCCGGAAGGACCAACACCGGGTCGGGTGTCATGTAACGGCTCACGGCGTCTGCGGGCAGAGTGTCCCACTCTTCCTGTACGATGGTCCAGTCACAACAGACACAACCGGGAAGAGGCGGCGCCCCTTGGGCGTCCCGGTTGTCTCCCCGGAGACGACGGTTGCAGTCGGACAGAGAAAATACACCGACGCACCGCCCCTGCTCATCCACCACCGGCGCCCCGCCGACCCGGACGCGTGTTAACGCCCGAATGGCCGACTGCACCGGCATCCCCTGCGACAGAGTCAGCACCTCGCGGCTCATGAGGTCCGCCGCGGTCAGTCGAAACAACTGCGAAGTAACTACTCGCATAGCTCAGGTCCTCCCTTCTCTACTTGCCTGTGGGCAAATCTATACCTGTCTATCCAAAATTTATTGTAGCGGTCTTGAATTCTGCATGTCAAGGTGTAGAATAGGGGATGGAGGTAACACATGATCCCCAAAACTGCTGAGTATGCCCTTCGGGCCGTGGTAGTCCTGGCTCGCGATCCGGGTCGAGCTTACTCCGCCGACGAGATCGCCCAAACCACTCGCATGCCGCGCCGCTACGCCCATAAAGTGCTGCAAGCGTTGGTACGAGGTGGACTGGTGCGTTCCCAGCCGGGGCCGGGCGGCGGTTATGCCTTGCTGCGCACGCCGGAAGAAGTGTCAATCCTCGACGTTGTCGCGGTCGTTGAACCGATCCCGCGCATCCGCCGGTGCCCTTTGGGATTGAAAAGCCACACCCAACTGTGCCCACTGCACCGGCAGCTTGACGAGGTCGCCGCAGCTACCGAGAGGGCCTTCGCCCAGGTGACGATCGCCCAACTCCTCAACCAAGTGGACAACGTCCCGCCGCTGTGCGAAGTGCGTTGAGTTGAAAAGAAAGGATAAGATCATGAGCGAGTCAACTGTGCAAGTTTCTTTGGCACACGATCACGACCGCCTGGATCAACTGCTGGAAACGTACCGGCAATTGAAGCGTGTCGATTTTGCCAAGGCCAAGCAAGCCTTCCGCGAGTTCAAGTTCGGCCTGCAACGGCATATCATCTCGGAGGAAACGATCCTGTTCCCGCTCTTCGAGGACAAGAGCGGCCTGCGCGATCATGGTCCCACGGTGGTCATGCGGGCGGAACATCGAGAGATCGGCCGGCGGCTGGAAGCCTTGCATGACAAGGTCCGCCGGCACGATGTGGATAGCGAGCGCGAGGAAGAGGAGCTTCTTCAGGCGTTGGCAGCGCACAACCAGAAGGAAGAGAACGTCCTGTACCCAGCGATCGATCAGCTGACAAGCGCCGAGGAAAAAGCAGACGCCCTTCGGAAGATGGACGAGCTGCCGGAGGATGCCTATCGGACTTGTTGCGGCCACGCCGCCGGCCATATCCACCTTGGTTCCTGAAACCTTTCTCGGGAGCAGCACGAAGGAGAAGCCGCCATGACCATTCCCAGTCTCAACGAATTCTTGACCAAGGACCATAATCGCCTCGATGAGTTTCTGGAGCGCTTTCAAGAGCGGAAAGCCGGAAACTTTGTCGAGGCGGCGGAATTCTGGACACAGTTCGCTTCGGCCCTCAAACGTCATCTGATCTGGGAGGAAACCATTCTGTTCCCGCTGTTCGAACAGAAGACGGGCCAGAGCGGACTAACGGACACTTTGCGAGCGGAACACGAAGAGATCCGGGAATGGCTGGCGGCGCTGGATGAGAAAGTCCGGCAGAAGGATGCCGAGAGCGATCACGAAATGGACCGGCTAGTGAACGAGCTGGGCGGGCATAACGCCAGGGAGGAGTATGCCCTCTATCCGCAGCTAGATAAACTGCTGAGCGAAGCGGAAAGACGAACTGCATTCGAGGCCATGTCCGCCGTCCCGGAAGAAACGCCCTAAGCTCGGCTCAGCAGATCTGATGCGCCAAAGGGCGAGGATTTTTCTACTCCTCGATGGCACGATGGTCCTCGACGGTTTCAAGCTGGGTCTGTCCGTTCCCTCTCCGATCACCGATGCGATGCGGGCGAATGCGCTCTCGGCGGAGCAATGGATGGCGACATCCAGCGGCCCCAGACCCAATAATGCAGGCAGCCGACAATCACCAGGACAACCCCGACAATCAGGACGCCCGCGAAGATGTTGCCGGCCACCGCAATGAACAGCAAGGCCAGCGCGGCGACCAGAACAACCGTTTACATGACGGACAGAAGCACTCCGCGCGCATGGATCATCTCGTTCTCCTTAGACACATTCGGCTATGGGGCCTGAATCGATAGTAAGAGGGAAGCAGGCTCGACGCTCTTAACGGAATGCGGCTCCCCGGCGGGTAGATAGAGCCACTCCCTGGCGTGGAGCTTCTGTGTCTGAGTTGAATCCGTAATGGCCACTTGGCCTTCTAGACACTGCACGACGATCTCTCCTCCGACATCGATGGTTTCGCTAGACGGCGTGTGAGCAATGGAGGACCACGACCCCATAGCTCAGAATCAACCAAAGTTCCAATTCGGCAGGCCAGCTCAGAGGGAAAGGCCAGAAAACCAAGAGGTTTTATCCTCCTCCCACCCTAATCCTTCTCCACCAGGGGGGAGGGGAAAAGGGCCACCCTCCACCATGCGAAGGATAACTAATTAGCGATGCTTCCCAGAGGGGTTGTTGACCGCTTGTTGAGCCGCGCTTTGTTGAGCTTGGCGGCGATATTCGGCGGCCCTCGCAGTATCACCTTGTTTCTCGTAGTAGTCGGCCAAAGCCGTCAACGCAGGAACATAATGTTCGTCGAGGCGTAAAGCGCCCAACAACCAGTTCTTGCCCGTTTCGGACATGCCCAACTCCAGCATCAGCTTGCCCAGTTCACAATGCAAGGCCGGATCGTGGTGCCGTTGCGACATATAATGCGAGGTAATTTCCTCCAGCCGCGCCCAGCGGTCTTTGAGTCGGTTGGCATACTCTGCTTCGGCTTCGGCTTGTTCGATCTTGCCCTGCTGCCGCAAGCACTCGCTAAGCACCCAGTGGGTTTTATAATCGTAAGGCAGGGCGCGAGCGGCTTGGCGCAGCCATTTCTCCGCTTCGGGCAGTTGCCCGTTGATCTGGGCCATCTCTCCGCACGTGAAAAGGGCCAAGCCGTGCTCAGGATGCTGGGCCAAGACTGTATCGAGCAGGCTGCGCGCTTGTCGGCTGTGACCCAGGCGATGCCAGCAGATCGCCAGCCGCACCAAAATTTCTACGTCCTCTGGTTGACGTTGGCGGAGAAACTCCAGATGCTGAGCAGCTTCCTCATAATAGCCCGCATTCACCAAGGCGACGGCCAACCACCAGCGCGCATGGGGACGTTCCGGGTCGAGTTCGATCACGCGGCGAAGATCGGGGAGGGCTTTGGTCCAGGCGCCGTTCTGGCGGTAAATGGCACCGCGCAGATTCAGGGCTTGCACATTGTTCGGCTCGTGCGCTAGCCACTCGTTCACACAGGCAAGGGCCTCGGCAATCCGCGCCATGCGCAGATACCCTTCTGCCAGGGCTTCTAGGATAAGAAGCACGTGCTGAGGATCTTTGCGCGCCTGGTCCCGGAGGTCCAACTCGACCTTGTCCAAATCGCCGCCCGCCGCGTGCAGCAAGGCCCATTCGAGAAGTATGTCCGATGAGGATTGGTCGCCCAACTGGGTCTGTATCTCTTGGAGACGCAGAGCAGCTTGTTCGAGGTCGCCCTCGCGCCGCGCCGCCCGCGCCGCTAGCAGATGCAGGGAGAGGCTGCGCGACCACGGCCAAATCTTGAGGCAGGCATTCAAATGCCGGCAAGCTTCGGCGTTGTGATAGCGTTGGAAGGCGGCTTGTCCGGCATACCAATGATAACCCGCCCAGAGAAAGGGACTGGACAAAGTCAATACCAGCGCAAAAAGTCCAGACCGGACTAACCAGCGACGCATAGCGAGAAACCTCCTAACGAGCCGGAAGCGCAAGCGACGGATATTTTGCCCTCGCTTACGCTTCCAGCTCGTCTCGTTCGCAGATTATTTGTCCGGGAGGTCGATGTTAAACACTTGGGAGCCGCCTTTCACTGTGTACGTTAGCCCGGACTTGTCCGGGTCGCTGAACTTGGTGGGAATCGGCACCGGTTTTTTGGCTTGGGGTGCTTTGGCAGGGTCGTCGCTTGACTTGCCCGGCCGCGCTTTCTCCAGCAGTTCCGCAGGAATCGCCATCTTCGTCTCCAGGAATTGGGGGGGAGGGGCTTGCGACGGCGTAGTGACGGCGATCTTCACCAATCCCACGGGAACCTTGGTAACCTTGTACTCTCCATCCTGAATATCGGACGTGACGGCGTGCCCACCCTGCGCCGGTACGAACGTTACGGTGCCGACCGGCAGGGGCTTGCCTTGGTAAGTGATCTTCCCCGTGATGGTGCCCTGGGAAGGGGAACAGCCGGCCAGCAGCAACGCGCACCAGCCCGCAGCGCAAGCAAGAGAGTGATGAGAGTGATGACGCCGAACCCCGCTGCCTATCCGGAAAAACACATCTGTCATGGCAACCTCTCCTCTCACCAATCCGACCCTAGCACTTCACCGCCGGCCGGCGTCAGTGCGTACCACCAAGTCCACGGGTTTGTGCCTTGTGCCACGAAGCGGACGCTGCCATCGCCCATGGCGGCGTTGATGCCACCGGTATGAGGCGAGCTGGCCACATTGCCGTGACCGCAGCCGCCGGTGGCGCCGTTGTTCGGCCAGCGCGCACCTACGTTGCATCCCATGGGCGGCATAACCTGGAAGATAGCGGCCACGCCAGTATAGGCTGTCTGAGCACCGTTATCGGTACTGGCAATCAAAGGTCCCCAGTCCCGAAAGATGTTGACATTATTGGTCGGCGCCCATTCGGTGCCGCCGTAGGAGACGGCTTCTTTCTCCGTGAAGAAAATGGTCACTGAAGTGCCGTCCACGATAGAGGCCGGGTATCGCATCGCAGGGACCCCATTCCAGGGTGGGGCGTAAAGGCGAAAGACTTGGCCATTGATGCCGACACTGGTCATGAGTTGCTGGGGGGCCCATCCCATACTAAGGGTGGGGTCCGAGGGGCACTGATAAGTCTTGATGGTGGAGTTGTAATAGCCCGCCTGTCCCCATTCCGCATAGGTAGGATTTTTTCCATTAAAGCCATGGTTACCGGCAGCAAAGTCATCGGGCTCGAGACTGAGGTTGTACAGGTTCTGTTGCTCGATAAAAGGCAGGATGTGGACCAGCAGATCTGCATCGCCGTTATAAGGCGACGGAACAGGTACTGGGTAGATCCCGAAGCTAGGGGGGAGAAGTCCCTGGTGAGTATCGGCGGCGTTGATAGTCGCCAGAGAGATCTGTTTGAGGTTGTTTTGGCACTGCATGCGGTTGGCGGCTTCGCGGACCTTTTGTACGGCCGGCAGCAGCAGGCCGATGAGGATGGCGATGATGGCGATTACCACCAACAACTCGATCAAGGTAAAGGCGCGAAAGCGCCGGAACAGATGGAGCATAGGCATGACGAGCCTCCTTGAGGAGAAAAGGGATTGTGTCTGGACAATGACTGACTGTTTCGAGGCGGCTTACGCTCGAATTGACTGTGAGTATACTCTCATGAGAAGCCGCCGTCATTGAGTTCCAGCATATTTTTTCTTGAGTTTCTTTGTCCGATGGAGATAATGAATACAACCGTAGAGCACTCGCCCGCCGCCGGGTTTATCCCAGCGGCGAGGATCGATTCCCCTGTCCATCCAGGTGATGATCGATCAACTACTTGCCATGACACGCTACCCACATGTTGCGCTGTTGATCGAGACCGCAAGCATTCATGCGCGGCATATCTTGAGGGGCATTGCGCGCTATCTTAACGCGCATGAGCCATGGTCGCTTTTCGTCTTGGAATACAGCGGGGTAGAAGAATCGTTGCCGCGTTGGCTACGCAACTGGCGTGGCGACGGCCTCATTTGTCGTCTGGGTCTGACGCCCCGCTTGATCGAGCACTTGCGTCAGCAGAAGGTGCCAGCAGTTAATCTGGACGATTTCCACAGCAATCCGTGGCTGCCGTTGATCCGTTCCGATGACGCCGCCATCGGCCGGTTAGCGGCCGAGCACCTGCGCCAGCGCTGCTTTCGCCACTTCGCGTTTTGCGGATTTAGGGAGCTCGAATGGTCGCGCCAACGGCGTGAGGGTTTTCGCAACGCGCTGAAGAGCGGAGAGATCTTCTGTGGGGCTTACGAGTCGGCTTGGGACAGCTGGCGTAGCCGTTCCTGGGAACGCGAGCAGGAAGACATCGAGCATTGGCTTGGGTCATTGCCCAAGCCGGTGGGGGTCTTGGCTTGCAACGACGGACGGGGACGCCATGTCGTGGACGCTTGTCGGCGAGCCAACCTGGCTGTGCCGGAAGAGGTGGCCGTGATCGGCGTGGACGATGATGCGTTGTTATGCGAGTTGTGCAATCCGCCGCTTTCCAGCGTCATCACTTCTGCGGAACGCATCGGCTACGAGGCCGCCGCCCTGCTGGACCGCCTGATGGAAGGCGGCCAGCCGCCGCTGCGACAAAAACTCATTCCGCCGTTGGGGGTGAGGACGCGGCAATCTACCGATGTGCTGGCCGTCGACGATCCTGAGTTCACAGCTGCTGTCCGCTGCATCCGCGAACATGCCTGTCGGGGGATAAGGGTGCGGGACGTGCTCCAGCAAGTGCCGCAGTCCCGGACACTTTTGGAGCGGAAGTTCCGACAATATCTGGGCCATTCGCCCCAGGCCGAGATTCGCGCCGTGCAACTGCGGCGTGTCCAGCAATTATTGGCGGAGACCCATTTACCTCTGCATCGCATCGCCGCGTTGGCGGGCTACAAATACGTCGAGTACATGAGTGTCGCCTTCAAACGCGCCACGGGTCAGACGCCTGGGGATTACCGGCATCACGTGCAGTCCGCCTCCTCTTTCTGTGCCCGACGATAGGCGGGACGCGCGTTCACAACGCTGCGCGGAGGATGCCTTCGAGATCGTCCACGGTTACGGGGCGTGGGTTGACGCGGAGAATGCGTTGGATCGTGAAGGCCTTTTCGGCCAAGGGGCGTAATTGGGACGCGGTTACGCCGATATCGCGTAAGCGTAGGGGAATGCCGATGTCGCGGCGTAATTGCTCCACGGCGGCAACGGCGGCCTCGGCGGCGTCGGCCTCGCTTTTGCCCTCCACGTCCGCGCCAAGCAAGCGGGCAATGGCCGCGAAGTGAGGACGACGCACCGGGAGATTGTAACGCATGACGAACGGCAACAACAGCCCATTGCCGGCCCCATGCGAGCAATGCGTGACGCCGCCGATCGGATACTCCAGAGCATGTACCGCCGCCACGCCGACATTGGAGAAGGCCAGGCCGGCCAACGTCGCCGCCAAGGCCATACCTTCGCGGGCATCGAGGTCGGCGCCGTGAGCGACGGCACGGCGCAGATACTTGCCGATCAGCGCGATCGCTTTCTCCGCGAACATAGCGCCCAAGGGATGGCAGCCTTGGTAAACAGACCGCTCGCCCTGGGGCAGCGGAAAGTGGGCGTTGTCCACTGCGGTGTAGGCTTCGATCGCGTGCGTCAGGGCGTCGATGCCGCTCTCGGCCGTCACTTTGGGGGGACACGACAAGGTCAGCAGCGGATCGACCACGGCTGCGCGCGGTCGCAGATAATTGCTCAAGACGCCGACTTTGATCTTTTGCTCGGGGTCGGTTAGCACAGCAGCGGCGGACACTTCGGAGCCGGTGCCGGCCGTGGTCGGCAGACAAATCAGCGGCAGCACCGGGCCGGGAACCTTGTCGTCGCCGGCATAATCGAGGGGTTGGCCGCCGTGTTGCAGGAGCACGGCCGTGATCTTGGCCAGGTCCATATTACTGCCGCCGCCCAGGCCGAGGACGGCATCGGGGCGAAAATCACGGCCCACAGCGACGGCCGCCGCAACGGCGTGCAGGGAGGGTTCCGGCTCGCCGCCGGAAAACACTTCGACGCCAACGCCCGCTTCACTAAGCGGTACGTGGACCGGCTCGACCAGGCCGGCCTTGACGAGAACGGGATCAGTGACGATCAGGATGCGGCGCACGCCGAGGCGGCCGGCGATGTCGCCCAGTTGTTGCGTGGCGTGCCGGCCGAAAAGCAATTGACCGGCAGAGTGGAATGTCCAGGTGGTGCGCATTTGCGTTTTCGATTTTCAGTTTTTCGATACCTCGAACAGCGAACACCCAACATCGTATACTGAAAAACGGAAAACGGAAAACGGAAAACCGAAGGGCGATCCGTATGAACACAGATCAAGCGATCCGTATCGGCATTGTCACCGTGTCTGACCGCGCCAGCCGCGGCGAATATGAAGACCGCGGTGGGCCGGCCATCCGTGCGTGCCTACAAGAAATCTTATCGTGCGCCTGGGAGGCGGTGCCGCGTCTCATCGCTGATGAGCAGCCGCTCATCGAGGCGACTTTGAAGGAATTGTGCGATAGCGAAAACTGCTGCCTGGTCGTGACGACCGGCGGCACAGGACCAGCGCGGCGCGATGTGACGCCGGAAGCGACCGAGGCCGTATGCGACAAACGGCTCGATGGTTTCGGCGAGTTGATGCGGGCAGTGTCGCTGAAAGTCGTGCCCACAGCGATCCTGTCGCGGCAGATCGCTGGCATCCGCGGCCGCTCGCTGATTGTCAATCTGCCTGGCAAGCCCAGCGCTATCCGCGATTGCCTGTTGGCCGTGTTCCCGGCTATCCCTTACTGTATCGACCTGCTCGAAGGCCCGTATCTGACGACGAACGAAGCGGTGGTCAAGGCCTTTCGCCCAAAAGCATAAGGTGTCGTGGACATAGATCTCAACTGTGATCTCGGCGAGGGCCATCCTCACGACGCCGAGCTGATGCCGCTGATTACGTCAGCGAGCATTGCATGCGGTTTCCATGCCGGGGATGCCGCCACGGCCCACGCCGCGCTGCGATTGGCGGTGCGGCACGACGTCCAGGTAGGCGCTCATCCCAGCTTTCCCGACCGCGAACATTTCGGGCGCCGCGAACTGCCGCGAAGCGAAATGCAAATCTTCGAGGATTGCGTCTATCAAATCGGTGCTCTCGCTGGCTTGGCCCGCGCTGCCGGCGCCTCGTTGCGCTACGTCAAGCCGCATGGCGCTTTGTACAACCTGGCCTGCCGCAATGACGCTTATGCTCGCCCCATCGTCGAAGCGACGTGTCTGTTCGGTCTGGCCCTGATGGCCCTGCCAAGATCGCGCCTGGAAGCGCTGAGCGCCGGACGCTGTCCATTCATCCGTGAGGGATTTGCGGATCGTCGGTATCTACCCGACGGTTCCTTGACGCCGCGCTCCCAACCGGATGCATTCGTAACGGATCCCACCGAGGCCGTTCGGCAGGCAGAATGGCTGCTGCGCGAGCACGGCGTGCAAACATTGTGTGTACATGGCGATAATCCGCAGGCCGTAGCGTTTGTACGCGCCTTGCGTCAGGCATTGTCTACTCAGGGAATCGGCATACAGAAGTTCCATGTTCGGCATGAGGGGTCTTTCGGTGAGGGCTTATGAAGTTTGCTGTGTTACCTGCTGCCGGCAAGAGCAGCCGTATGGGCCGGCCTAAGTTGGCCCTGCCGCTGGGCGAGCGCACTATCCTCGAACACGTCATCGCGGCTCTGCGTCAAGCAGCGATTGAGCACATTCTCGTTGTGATCGGGCCGCACGTTGCCGAATTGGCCGTCCTGGCCGAATCGGCGGGAACGTATGTTTATTCTGTGGCGACGCCGACCACCGGGATGCGGGAAACGGTCGAACACGGCCTGCGCTGGCTAGAGCAGCGCTTTCAGCCGCAGCCGGACGATGCCTGGCTATTAGCGCCTGCCGATCATCCGGCCCTGGATGCGTCGGTTGTACCGCAACTGGAATCGGCTTATACCGCTCATCCGCAATTTTCGATCGCCATTCCCACCTACCGGGGGCGCCGCGGCCATCCCACGCTATTCGCCTGGAAACACGTCGCCGCCCTGCGCGCCTATCCTGCCGAGCTTGGCTTGAATACCTATGTCCGCCAGCATGCGGCCGAGACGTTAGAAGTGCCGGTAGACAGCGCCAGTGTGCTCTGGGACATGGATACCCCGGAAGATTATCAATGGCTGCGCCAGAATGGGCCTTGGTCGAGGACGAAGCCGCCTTGACGGCAATGCGGGCGCACTTTATATCCGCTGCACCATGAAAACGTTGATCTCTTCACTGTTATTGTTGAGTATCTTGGCAGGAGCAGGCAGGGACTGGGCATACGCTGCTGAGCAGCCGCCGTCGCTGCGTAAAGGCAAAGTACTTATCCTCAAGAATGAATACACGATCGAGGGCGATATCGAGCAGATCGGCGATCGCTATTGTGTGCGCCGCAAGGCCGGCGAGACTTGGGTGCCGGCCGAACGTGTGTTGGCTTTAGTGGCGTCGTTGCCGGATGCTTATGTTTATCTGCGCGGCCGAATCAATCTCGACGATCCCGACGAACGGCTGCATCTGGCCCGATGGTGCCGGACCAATGGGCTCCAGCAACAGGCGCTGGCAGAACTCCGGGCTGCTGCGGAGTTGCGGCCCTCTCACGCCGAGACGCGTCGCCTTCTTCGCTATTGGCAGCAAGCGTCGGTGAGCGGGGCTGCCTCAGCACCCCAGGAGAGTCGTACGCGGGGTGTGGGCGCCACTCCACCCACCGACGCCGCCGAGTCGCCGCCGATTGAGGTGACCGCCGAGTCGCTGGGGCTGTTCGCCACCCGGGTACAGCCGATCTTGATGAATACCTGCGCCCGTTGTCATGCCACGGGAAAAGGCGGCAACTTCCATCTCACCCAAGTTTTCTCCGAGGGCGTCAGTAACCGGCGGACTTTGGAACGTAACTTGGCGGCAGTGCTTGCCCAGATCAATGTGAACCAACCCGAAGCCAGCCAGTTTCTCATCAAGGCCGTCAGCGATCACGCCCACACGGGACAAGCCCCTTTGCGGGATCGCCAAGCGACTCCTTATCGCACGCTAGAGAACTGGGTCAAGTTGACTGTGGCGGATAACCCCCATCTGCGTGACAAATCTGAAACGCGAAATCCGAAAGCTGAGACGCCCAAGCCCCTGTCCGAGGAGGCACGCGTGAAAGCCGGGGAAGAATCGCAATGGGGGACCGAAGCACGTCCTCATACTCCTTCTGCTCCTGCGCCCGTGGTTCACCCAGATAAAGGAAAAGTCGGGTCGCCACCGGCCAAGGGGAGCGGTGAAGCCCCGGTTGATCCGTATGATCCGGAACCTTTCAACCGCAAAATGCATCCCGAGGCGAACCCATGAGGTCTCCTTGTCCTGCTCCCCGCGCGTCGGAGTTGTATCACCGTTGGCGCGACGGCTCCGCCGATCCGGGCAACCGTCCCTGCCTCAGCCTGCGTCTGGCCCTGATTGCGTGGCTGATTTTGGGAACAGCCGTGAGTATCCGCACGGTGATACACCCTAGCCATCACACCGTTTTTCCGATCTTTGCGGCCAGCGCCGAACATTGGTGGGGCAATTGCTCGCTGTATAAACTGTATCCGGGGCTGGACCGATTTCGCTACCCACCCGTCTTTGCTCTGTTTGTGACGCCGTTCAGCGCCCTGGGACTAACCCCAGGCGGCATCTTGTGGAGTTGGCTGAGCATTGCTGTCTTCGTGGCCGGTCTATGGCAATATTTGCGCGACGTGGTCCCGTCGCGATGGACGCAGCAGCGCAAGGCCTTGTTCCTGCTGCTAGGCGGCTTGGGAGCGTTGCGCGGCCTCTGGAACGCACAGAGCAACGCTCTGATTGCGGGCCTTGTCTTGTTGGGGACAGCGGCGCTGGCCAGAGTGGCGAGTCAAGCATATGGCTCCCGGCAGGCCGAAGGCTTGAAGCAAGCCCTCGGCTTGGGGGCAGCCAAAGGCTGGTGGCTGGCCGCGGTGCTCTTAGCGGTCCCGGTATGCCTCAAACTGACGCCAGCAGCGCCCGTGTTTCTCTTGGCAATGTTGTGGCCTCGGCAATTGGGCTGGCGTCTGCTTGGGGTCACGGTGGGGTTGTCCTTGTTACCGTTTCTGACGCGGCCGCCTGCCGTTGTGTTCGACCAGTATCGAGAATGGATCGGCCATCTGATGGAGACGGGCAACATCCGTTGGATCGGTTTTCGGGACGGCTGGACGGTCTGGATCGTGTTACAGCACATGCTCAGCGGCGGATCGGGCGGCCTGGCCTTGTGCGCACCGATGGATTCGCCGTGGTATCGTCTGGCCCAGCTGGCAACAGCGGCAGCTGCCTTGGGCTGGTGTTTGGGGCAGCGACGCCGTGCCGGTCGCTACGGCTTGGGACCGCGCTGGTTGATCCAGGTGACGTTGAGCATGGGATTGACCTGGCTGATGTTGTTCGGGCCAGCCGTGGAGCACGCCACTTATGTCTTCCTGACTCCGCCACTGCTGTGGGCGCTTTTGGAGCCTCAGGCTTGGCCAAACGGACGCGGCCTGATTGGGGCGTCCTTCTTACTTATCATGGTCCTTGGTTGGGGGGCGGTGACACGCTTGTTGGCGCCGAATTGGCCAATCGTGTTGACCACCCTGCCGGTCGGCACCGCCCTGTTCGCGCTGTGGTTAATCGGCTACGCTCGACATTGTGGGACCGAGGATCAGCGGTCTCTACAGCCTCCCCGTGAAGGGTCCTCGCCAATCTTGGAGCGTTTGGTCTCGTCTCCCTACCGAAATGTAAATGCCCCGTGACGTTGGGGTGGCGTCACGGGGCCGGAGGAGCATTTACGCGGAGGGGTGGGCAGTTAGAAGGGGTTCGCTTCCAGGACATTGGAAGAGCTAGCCGGCGTCAGGCCCTGGTTGTGGGACTGGACGGCGCCGCTCTTCTTGGGGGTGGTTTCCTTAGGAAGGACCTTAATTGGTTCCGCGCTGGGCATTGCAGCCGGAGGGGCAGCCGCCCCCGAGCCGCAGCCATTGCCGCAGCAGCTATCGCAGCAGCTGTCGCAGCAGCATCGGCGAGCGCGCAGGCGCTGTAAAAAGCTGGGCTTGCAGCAGCACGGCTCGCAGCAGGAGCCACAGTCGCAGCTGACATGAGAACCACAGCTGCTGGTGCAGCAGTTGGTGGTCGCACAGGTATCGCAGCATTCACAACAGTTGCAACATCGGCGAGCGCGCAGACGCTGCCACAAACTCGGTTTGCAGCAGCAATCGCAGCAGCCGCAATTATCGGTACAGGCCGCACCGCCGCAACAGCCGCCCGCGACAGGGGCGCTGGCCACCGCTCCGGGATGAGCGGCGGAAGTGGCTGGCGCCGGGTCGGCCCCGGCGAACCACGCCGTTGTTACTAGCAAAAACGCAGCATTCACGAGAGTAATCCTCCGTTGGAGCCTCATTTCGGCAAAAGGCCACCGCCATTCGGCAGGGAACGATCCCCTCCGCCCGAGCCGGCGACCCGCGCCTTTCTGTTGGTTCACCACTTGCCTGCTGTGTCCGCAAGAGATGTCTTGCCGGCACGGCAGGCAGGTGATTTCTGCTTCTTTCTTTCGGCTAGGAAGGCACCCCCTCTTGAGTAGCTTTCCCAAAAACCGGCGAATCCTTCGTGTTGCCGGGCTTCTCCGGCCGGCCAAGTATTCGCCGTTCCGCATCCACCTGCGCGACTGGCGAAGGACGTCGCTCGGGGACACGGGAGCTGGTGTAAGCGGCACCAGCCAAACAGAAACCCCCAGGCCAACGCCGGCCTGGGGGTGTTCTGCTCACAGGGGGGTAGACAGGGTGACCTCACGAGCCTACGATCCGAATGTTCCGTACCTGGAAAGCGGGTCGCAACTGTCGGCTTTCGGGGTCGATCAGCTCTCCTTCCACACGTACACTTTGGCCGGGTTTGAGTGCTGTTGAGGGAGTGAACCCCACCAGCGTCACACAACCGCCGTAGCGATCATTTTCTTCAAACGGCACGTAACGCAACAGCCAGGCACCCTGAATCCGAGAATAATCAAGGATGCCCATCAGCCAATGATAATTCGGATCGTGTCCAAAACGGTCCAAGGCCGGCGCCTGCGCGTCCTGGTGAGGCCCTGGCAAAGAAGGCGGCGAACCCGCGCTCCATTCGGGATTGGCAGGGCCGGACGGGGCCGTGGTGGAGACGACAGGCGCCGGCGAGGAGGCCGCTGACGGGCGGTCCTCAAGGACGTGGACAGGGGTCTCTGCGGCCAGGGTCGGACGAGAAGAAGAAGCAGGCGGCGCAGCCTTTGCCACCGTGGCCGGGGCGTAGCACTTTGAACGACAGCAGCGGTCATGCTGACAACCGCATGCCAGCAGAGCAGTGAGTAAACTGCCCCCGGTCCCCAAACGCAGTAAGAAGCGTCTCATGAACGTCCTCACTTTTATGGCAGCGCACCATGCAGAGCGATCGTTCGGTGCGATGGGGGCATTCAAGCCCCCTATGTCTCACGGATCGTCAAGCGGCGAATAAGCGCTGCATCCGGCAGCACCCGTTCTATCGGATGCGGTGAGATGGGATCTTGCGGCCCATTCCGGGAAAATGGCCTGGAGCAGAAGCGATTGTACTGCCGACGAAATCGGCGGCAGCGAGAGAAACAGCGGAAGAAGCGTAAGTTTGCCTGGCCGTGTATAATCGCCGAAGGACCGGACTGGTGATGGCGGTGATATAGGTGGTTGGTGGCTAAGGAGTGGTTGGGCAACCCTCTCTCCACCTGAGTAGAAAAAGGACGACCTTGATAACTCCCACGATCAAGACTTGGCGGCTGATGCCGCATGACAGCGCCGCTGTGGAACGTTTGTCAGCCGCTTTGGGAACAGGGCCGATTGTCGCCCAGTTGTTGCTCAATCGCGGTCTCACCGAGGTGGCGCAAGCGCGGCGTTTTCTCGAAGCGACCCTGAGCGGCCTGCATCCGCCAGACTTGCTGCCGGGCGTGGCCGCAGCTGCTGAGCGCATCCTTGCAGCCGTACGCGCCGGCAAGCGCCTTTGTGTCTACGGCGATTACGATGTTGATGGCGTCACCGGCTCAGCCATCCTTCTCATGGGCCTGAAGCTGCTGGGCGCGGCTGTCGATTTGTATGTGCCCCATCGCCTGGAAGAAGGCTACGGACTCAACACCGAAGCGTTGCGGCAAATCGCCGCCTCCGGCGTCGAGGTGGTCGTCACGGTCGATTGCGGCATCGCCAGCTTGGAGGAGGCCGTTGAGGCCAAGCGTCTGGGGTTGGAGCTGATCGTCACCGATCATCATGAATTCAAGGACGCGCTACCAGAAGCGGCGGTGCTCGTGCATCCGCGGCTGCCGGGCGCAAATTATCCGTTCGGCTACTTGTCCGGTTCGGCGGTGGCTTTCAAGCTGGCCTGGGCGCTGGCCCAGCGCGCTTGCGGCAGCGCCAAGGTGACGCCACGCTTCCGCGATTATTTGCTCGATAGCGTCGCGCTTGCCGCGCTGGGCGTCGTGGCGGATGTGGTCCCGCTGTACGATGAAAATCGCATTCTTGTGCGCCACGGTCTGCACCGGTTGCGGCAAACGACCCTGCCCGGCCTGCGCGCTTTGTGCGCCGCTGCCGGCTTGGCCGCCGGCGCTCCGCTGCGGGCGGCGGACATCGGCTACAAACTGGCCCCGCGCCTCAACGCCGCAGGACGCCTGGGCTGCGCACGCCTGGTCGTCGAGTTGTTGACGACGCCGCGCCCCGAACAAGCGATGCAGCTGGCCCGTTATCTGGAAGAACAGAATAGCCAGCGGCAGACCCTAGAACGGCGTATGGTACAAGAGGCGCGCAAGCTGATCGAGGAACAGGCCCGCGGCGAAGACGCCGCCCTCGTGTTGGCCCAGCCGGGCTGGCACGCCGGCATCATCGGCATCGTGGCCGGACGCCTGGCCGAACTCTACGGCCGACCAGCCTTGATGATTGCACTGCCAACCCAAGACGAGCTACAGGAGGCCGCCGCCAGCGGCCGGCATGTGCGTGTCGGCATCGGCTCCGGCCGCTCTGTTAACGGTTTGCCCCTGCACGAGGCCCTGCGAGCCTGCGATGATTTGCTCCTCAGCCACGGCGGACATGCTGCTGCGGCCGGCTTCCGTGTCTTGCCGGAAAACATCGATGCTTTCCGCGATCGGTTCTGTGAATACACCGCCGCTCACTTCCCTGGTGGACCGCCCCCGCCTATGTTGGTACTCGACGCCGAAGTGCCCTTAAGCATGTTGACCACTGGTCTGCTCGCCGATCTGGACCGTTTGGAACCTTACGGCGCAGAGAATCGCCGGCCCCTATTCTTGGCCGGCGGTTTGCAGATTCAGGGCGAGCCGCGCAGGGTTGGCGGCGGCGAACGCCACCTGAGTTTCCGCGTCACCCAGCAAGGCACGACCTTGAGGGCCATCGCCTGGGGCATGGCGGAGCGCATCGAGGAGTTGATGTCGGCCGGTGGTGCATGCTGTCTCGCGTTCACGCCCCGGCTCAACGAATGGCAGGGTTGGCACAGCGTCGATCTGGAAGTGGTGGATTTTCAGGCGGGGGCGCAAGCCCGGTTGGGATGATTCTCCGGGCCGCACACGCAGAGCGGCGAGGCAAGGAGGCCGAGGCGTGCTTGGAAATCCACGATGAAATCGCCACGGAACATCGGACGTATGAATGAGGTGACAGACTGTCATCATTCGGGGCCGCCACAGTAAACTACTGGGCATGGACGGCGTCGCGCAACTCGTTCGTTCTCGTCCCCAAGTTATACTTGGCACGGGTGGTTGAGACGCTTTTTCTCCCCCCACCTTAACCCTGGTTCCCGTTTCAGTCGCTTTTCGCAAACTCACGCCAGCAAGATTCGAGGGCGTCGGTGGATAAAGTATCGTGGACGTACAGTCCGTAGCGAAGGCGTAGCGTCTTGCCGTTGGCCAATTCTACCGGAGCAGCGAAACTAAAGGAGGCGCCCATCCACCCATCGTCGCGGACGTGGAAAATACACGGGTGATTCGGATTATGTGGATGGTCGAAAATCGCGATGCCTTCGCGTCGCTTGACATCGCGGGTCACGGCCCCGCTGTAATCAACCCATTTGGCGGGCTTCCACAAGACTTCTTTTTCGTTGACGCCGCCGGCCGAGTTGCGAATGGTTCCGCCGCCGTCGCGGACGCCGATGTTCTTGGCCATACGCACGCCGAGGAAACCAAACGGCGTCTTGCCAAAGATAACGTCGGTCTTTGCTTCCAACTGGCAATCAATGACAATCAACGCCGCGCCTTCTTCCTTGGGGACGACCGTGATACGACGGCGCTCCGCCAGCAGTGTCTGCTGCTTGGCTTCGTCGATCCACACGTTGAAGGTAGTCGCCGAGGCGGCGTCGTCGCCGTCGGTCAGTTTTTCGAGGCGCTGATGAACGATGCGACCCTTGCCGCCATCGCTCCAAAAATCGACGCCGTTGACCTTGGCGTGCGCCAACCACACAGAATTGTGATGGCTGTGCGTGACCGGATCGTGCGGATGTCCCATGCGCGTCAGCGTCCGACCAGAAGGACCGATCACGGGATAAAGGAACGGCCGTTTGAGTTCGGGACGGAAGTGGGCGCGCGTCAACTCGCGGCCGTGGACTTCAAACGAGACTTGATGGTAGGGCAAGGGAGTTGCTTGCACGCTAGGTGCCGGTTTCGGCCCCGCTTCGGAAGTCACAGCAAACACGGCAAGAAACAGCCCGGAAATGAACTTGAGGAGAGATTTCATCGGTTCACCTTGATGACGTTTGCTCGCCTCCACAAAAGAGGCAGACGAGGGCGAAGGGCACTTTCTCTGCGGCGCTACGTGCCCGGCTCGGGCTTATCGCTTGATGCGCGCCTCCTCACGGAATAGTGTTGGGTCAATTTTATCGGTTAAAAAACGAACGGACCCATCGGCCCATAAGACGTTGGCGCCGCCGCGATGAAGTCCGCCGAAGGCGGCGTCCCTGCCAATGCAGCGGTCGCTGTCCCGCAGAACGCCGCGTACAGTCGGCAGGCCGCCGGCCGGCCAGGGACCATTGTCTTGCATGGTCTCGATTGCCGTCATTGTAGCATCGAGACGGGCCGAAATGTCCGAGGCGCCAAGCAAACGATCGTAGCCGAAAAAGCCGGCGTTGGCATCGCCGTGCAAAAGGATGGCGGCATCCTCTCCAACCCCGGCGATGCCGACATAGGAAGTCAGGCCAACCTGACCCTGCGTAAATTCGTGTGCAAATGTCGGGCAGAGAAAGGACGTGACGGTTCGCCGCAGCCCTGCGTTGGCGGGAGCGTTCCAGGCTTCCTGGAACGCAATTGCTCCGACCAATTTCTCCCATTGTTTACTGGTATTTCTGCCGGCTGTTCCGCCCTCCGGGAAAAACGGCAAGATGGCTGCTTCCCAGCTCAACCGCTGGGACGGCTTCAACGCCGGATTACGGACGGTGCCCGGGGGAAAATAATGATGATCGTCATGATCACTGTATTGATAAATAGCTGCACCAATTTGCCGAAGATTGTTGGCACAGCTGGCGACATGGTTTTTTTCTTGGACGTAAAGCAGCACCATACCAATCAAGCCGAGGATGGTGGCGGCCGTAGTAAGAGCGCTCAGCGCCAGGCCGGCAAGGACCAGGCCTTGGCCGCGCAGCCGGCCTTCGCTGCGGTTGATCGTCCGAATGGCCCAGATACCCAGAAAAAACGCGGGCAAGGCCGTCACGAGCAACAGGACCAGCGAGGACGCACCCAGCACAAAGACGGCAAGGGCAGCTTTGCTAAACCGCCTCGGCTCGGAAAGTCTCGACGACTGATTTTGCACCAACAACATACTAAATAAAAACATACTAAATAAGCAGCCTTGGTGAAAACACCAAAGCTTCTCCAGGGTCCTTCCGGGCGGCGCAGCGGCAAGCACTGCGAGAGGAACAGACGCTTCGCCGAGGGATTGCAGCCAGCCGTCCCAATAAGAGGCCGTTAGCCGTATATCCGCTGGCAGAGGAACCTGTTCAAGTCCCGAAATTCCAGTCGAAGTTCGGCAGGTTTGGCCATTTCTTGACCTGAATCATTGTACTGCCCATGCTTCCCGTCTTCGTGTCGGCGACAGCGACGCTCTGAGTTCCTGTCTGCCACAGAACGATGCCGCTGAACGTGTGCTGTCCATTATCCGCGGTGGTGAAGGTATAATCTGCCGGCAGCCATGCCAACACATCCGAGCTGGTGAAATGGATCGTCCCTGTGTAGTTGGTGACCTGGTTGCCATAAGGATCGAGGGCCGTCACGGTAATCGAAAACGGCGTGAGTGCAGTGACGGAAGCGGGGGCGGTGATGCGGAACTGGCTTGCCGCCCCTGGAGTAACTGCGACCGACAACGTCCCGCTAATGCCTGAATACGGGTCCGTGACCGTCAGTGTCTGGTTGCCGGCGGTCTTAAAGATGACGTTGAAAGTGTGAACGCCGTTGTCTGCGGCGGTAAAGGTGTAATCGGCGGGCAGTACCGCCGAGCCGTCTGTGCTAGTGAAATGCACGGCGCCGGTGAAACCAGGGACGACCTGGCCGGCGGAATTGACGGCCTTGACTGTAACTTGCAGGCTCGTGCCTGCCGCAGTGGACGAGGCGGAGCTGCTCAGGACAAAAGAGGTCGGCACTGCCGACGCCTTGATCAAGATTGCGCCCTCCCCATTGCGGAGCGAGATGCTAGTGATCGGCGCGCCCAGGGTACCATCGGCTTGCAATGGATAGTAGACGCCGTCGAGTGTTACCGTGGTGGCGGTGTTGTCCGCTGTGGTGCCGGTGACGCCGTTGCCGTAAGACAGCGGTTTGTACAGCACCAGAGCATTGGTGAACGAACGTTGATAGATGTGGTAAGTCAGAGAGGAGTTCGACGGGTCGGCGCCGCTGGCGAACAGCGACCAGGCGCCTAGCGGTTGGCCGATGTTGATGTTCATCGCCGGGAACCAGTGCTGACTCCAGGGGCCGGTAGTATCGTAGCCGCCGTCGTAATCGAGGAATGTCGTACTTGGATTGGCGAGGAGATAGTAATACGCCAGAGTGGCCATCTCGGTTCGTGGGTCGGTCGGCTTTCCACCTTGCGGCGAGCTGTCGAGCACGGCATAAGGAGAAGGCGAGGCCAACGTGGCACGTGCAGCAACCGTGGCGGCCAGGGCCTCGAACTGTTGATAATTCTGGGCCAAGGCCCGGATGCCGAATTCCTCGAAATAGCCCTGGACCCTTTGGACTGTTGGATTGGCGTTGCTGCCGCCGCCGGAGGTATTGGCCAAGATCCATTTCGGGGCGATGGCCCGGCCGATCTCATAAAGCAGGGTGGCATAATCGGCGGCGTAAGTGTTCAGTGGTTCGATCACGCAGTCGGGCTGTGCTGGGACAACGGCGTTGGAATTGTCCATGAACAAGCCGGCCGCCCACGGATTGGAGTTGAGGTTTTGGACCTCGAACTGGATCGCCCAGGCGCGGAAGGCAGCGTCGTCGGGGTTGGTAGCGAAACGCATCGGTCCGTAGCTAAACAGTCGGCTCTGGTAGCCGAAGCGGGCGGTGTAGCCGGCTGCAGCGGCGAGGGCATATTCCTGCGGATCGAGATAGCCGCCCGATGGGTTGAGCGCCCAATCGTAGGCCGGGATGACGCCGGAATTGGTGCCGTTGGAATGCGTATAATCATCGCCCAAGATAGTATTAGCCACCGGAGCGACGCCTGAATTTGTCGTGAGGATGCGGACGTAGTACATCCGCGGCGAACCGCCGAGGGAAGCAGTCACCCAATTGGTGGGCGGATTAAAGGTGATTTGTCCGGATTGGGTAAACCCGGCCGTGGTGTCGCTGAGGGTGGCCAGCGGCGCCCATGCCGTGGGGTTGCCGGAAGCATCCACCGCTGTAGGGTACTCCAAGATGCCGGCCCAGCCGTTTTTCGCAGCGGAAGCCAGGGCGAGATTGATTTCCCAGAATGGTTCGGGATAGCCAATGTAGACCGATTGTCCCAAGCTACCGAACGCGATACTGCCGCCCGCGTGGGCTTGCCAGGTCCAATTGCTCAGCGTCGAGCCGCCCACGTATACGCCCCAGAACCAATTAACCGGCTGCGTCGATCCCGTACCGCTGCTGCGGTACGGCGTCGCCTGAGAAACGTGATAAAAAGCTTCCTCCCGCGAGATACCGTGTGCGTCAGCATAATTGTCCCAGGCCAGGAGCGAGCTTTGGTAGACACTGGAGACGTTGGTGTAGAACAGCTGCGGTATATTGGGAGCGACGGCGCTGATTTGGTTGACGAAGACGGCTTCGGGAATGACCAGATCCACAATGGCATTTTTCAGCAGCGCGAGATCCGACGCAGACAATTGGGAAGAGCCGCCGTTATAGGCCAGGTTCGCAAGGTTGATCCCGGAGGGATTGTGCGGAATGCTCGGGTAGGGAAGGGGCGAGAAGTTGTTTTGCGTCGTGAAGGTCAGCGACGCCTGACCAATATTTTGCGCAGGATCATAGGCTTTAACAGTCAAGGTGTGGACGCCATTGGCAATCGTTGTCGTATCAAAGTTCCAAGAGTAGGGTGCGCTGGTCTCGACGGCGCGCAGCACGTTATCGACGTAAAATTCGACGCTGGTGACACGAGTATCGTCGGTCGCCGTCACTTGCACCGGCATCACGCCGGACACGGCAGCGCCGGCTGTCGGGGCATCGATCGTCACAGTCGGCGGCTGACTCTCGATTGTCACCGGGACATAGTAGAAATTATCGAGGTAGACTGTACCAACATAGCTCGGCAAGCGTCCCACTCCTATCACTCCGCCGCCGCTGATAGAAGCGTCTAATAAGTTCAGCGCCCATGTCGGGGCGTTTTGCCACTGCCCGGAACTGTTCAGATATTGGCCCGCACTGTTCTGTACCTGGGCACGCACATTGTTGTCATTGGTGAATAGGGTCACATTGACCCACTGATTGGCGATCCAGCTGGCCGATTTAATCTCCCCCAGTGTGGTCACAACTCCATTAACGACCTTCAGCAATTTCAGGTCCAGTCCTTGGGTGATGGACACGGCATAGTATGTAGGAGTGTTGGTGTCCAGGTTGCTGCCGCGATCGAGGATTTCAACAGGGATGGAGCTGTTCAGATAGACGGCGGCGCTGACGGCTTCGTTGGCTGACTGAGGGGTGTTGACCCAGGCCCGCGCGTTCAAGGTGCTGAGCGTGGGCGAGCTAATTGCCAGGGCATTGGGTGGGCTGAGGGACTGCGTGGAAGAGACGGCGGAAGCGGCGACTCCGGTGCTGCTCCATTGCGACCAGCCGGAGGGCAGGCTGCCGGGCGTCGTCGTGTCAAACGATTCTTCGGTCCCCACGGGAGCGTAGAAAAAATTATCGACGTAGGTTGTCCCAACGTAGCTATTCAAGCGCCCCACCCCGACCGCGCCGCCGCTGCTAATCGATGCGTCCGTCTGTGTCAGCGCCCATGTCGGGGCGTTTTGCCATTGCCCGGAACTGTTCAGGTATTGGCCCGCACTGTTCTGCACCTGCGCCTCTACGCTGGCGCCGTAGGTATACAAGGTCACATTGACCCACTGATTGGCGATCCAGTTGGCCGATTTAATCTCGCCCAGTGTGGTCACAACCCCATTGGCGACCTTCAGCAATTTCAGGTCCAATCCTCGCGTGATGGACACGGCATAGTACGTAGGAGTGTTGGTGTCCAGGTTGCTGCCGCGATCGAGAATTTCAACGGGGATGAGGCTGTTCAGATAGACGGCGGCGCTGACTTCTTCGTTGGCTGGCTGAGGGGTGTTGACCCAGGCCCGCGCGTTCAAGGTGCTGAGCGTGGGCGAGCTAATTGCCAGGGCGTTGGGCGGGCTGAGGGACTGCGTGGAAGAGACGGCAAAAGCGGCGGCCCCGGTGCTGCTCCATTGCGACCAGCCGGAGGGCAGGCTGCCGGGCGTCGTCGTGTCAAACGATTCTTCGGTCCCCAGGGAAGCCGTGGGCGCCAGACGAGGTTCTAATTCTTCGAGACAAAGGGGGGCAGGGCGCAAACGTTTGGCAGGCTTCTTCATCCGGTCCTCTCCATGGTGCTCTGCAAAGGTGAAAGGAGCTTGTTCGCTTCATTGCGGGCCTTGGAAGACCATCCTGGAAAAATTCAGGGATTCCCTTTCCCTCGCACGATCTCTAGTTTCGGCGATTTCGGCGAGATAGAACAAATCGCTTCCCGGACAAATAGATGGGAAGAGAGGATTGAAAAGCTAAAGCCCGCCTGTTTGACAAAGAAGGGGTTTTCCCACTATCTGGCAGCGCCCGCAGAGGATGCCCTTGCTGGCGCTGCGGGACGGTTTCCCTAGAATGCACGTATGACAATTACAGGAAACGAAACGATTACACTATGAACACGAACTCTTCCTCGGAGACCATCCTGCAATTCGGCGCTGGCCGCTTTCTTCGCGCCTTCGCCGACCTGTTCATTCACCAAGCTAATGAAGCGGGGCAGAACATTGGCCGTATCGTCGTCGTGCAATCGACCGGCGATGAACGGGCAGCAGCGCTCAATCGCCAGAAGGGCTGCTATCATGTGGCGGTGCGTGGCTACGCGGATGGAGGCGTCGTTGATCGCATCGAGATATCTGCGAGCATTAGCCGGGCCCTTGTCGCCGCCGTCCAGTGGGATGAAGTCCGCGCTGTGGCGCGTTCGCCCCAACTCCGCATCATCCTGTCCAATACCACCGAATCCGGTTACAACCTCGATCCTACCGACAAACCGGCAGATGCACCGCCGCGCTCCTTCCCGGCGAAGCTGCTGGCTGTGTTGCGCGAACGTTTCGAGGCGGGCGGCTCGGGACTGACGGTCGTTCCTTGCGAACTGCGTGAGCACAATGCCGATACGCTTCGCCGACTGCTCTTACAACTGGCTCGGGCATGGGGCCTTGCAGACGCTTTTGTCGAGTGGCTGGAACAGGGGTGTACCTGGCTGAATACGTTAGTGGATCGAATCGTCGTCGATCCCCCTAGCGATCATCCGCTGCGACCGGAGGACGCCTTGCTGGCCGTGTGTGAACCGTATGCCCTGTGGGCCATTGAGAACAAAACGTCTCCGTTTCTCCGTCATGCCGCCGTGGTATGGACGCCAGACGTGCAGCCATACTTTCTTCGCAAAGTGCGCATCCTCAATGGGGCGCACACGGCTTTGCTCATCCAAGCGTGGCCGCGAGGTTTCCGGACGGTGCGCGACGCCGTAGACGACGCCGAATTGGGGGCTTGGTTGGAACGGTTGTTGTTCGAGGAGATCGTACCGGTGTTGGAAGGTCGCGTCGAAGGCCCGGCCGAATTCGCCCGACAGGTGCTGGAGCGCTTTCGCAATCCGTTCTTCGATCATCCTTTGGCCTCAATCGCGGCACACCACCAAGCCAAGGTCCAGGTGCGCCTCCTGCCGACCTTCGACGAATTCAAGGCGAAATTCGGGCGCACGCCGCCCCTTCTGCAAGAAGTGTTGAACATGCCGCAACCAGCCGTCCAGACCTGAGAATGTCAGGAAAACGCCCCTCTTTTTCCTCCTTTTCCTCTCTTTAGCTCACCGATAAGGGCAGGAGTTTGACACTGGGGTTAAGGGGCTTTCGCGGGGTCTGGCCGTCTGGACCGACCTGCCAGCTCTCGACCCATTGCTCCCACGCCAGGGGGACTCGGGCGAAGAGGACGCGGCCGGGATCAAGCACGGGCCAACTCGCCGCCACCGCGCCCTCAAGAGGGTACGGCTTGAGGGGGCCTCTTGGTTTAGTCAGGTCATAGCGGACAGCGGCCTCCCGGAGCGGGCCGATCTCCACGATCAGATAGCGCTCTGTCAACGTGAAGCTCGCCTGCGGCGGTAAGTTTTCGCGCACTTGCTCGGAGACCAGATCAATACCGGCCAGCTTGTATAGCCCCGCCAGGGCGGTCGTTACATCTTGCCTCTGGGTACCATCGAGCGCTTCCAACCAGCCGGACTCGCGGATGCTCGCCACCAGCCAGCCTGCTTGGTCTTCCCATTCCAACTGCACGGAGGGTAGCGTCGGCGCTTGCAACAGCTCAATGCCGATACGGGTCGGCGTCAACATCACCTTGCCGACGCGCACCGGCTCCCCCTTCCAACGCATACTTTCCTGTAGGAGCTTGATCAATTCACGCTCGACCAGACGCCGAAGGGTCTGCTCAACTCCGGCCAGGGAATGGCGTAAGGTCCGCGCCGTCCGCCAGCTGCCGGTGCGAATGGCCTCGCGCTCGGCCGCGCGCAAGCGCGCGAACAGCTTGGGCACGGTGCCTGAATGAAAGCCCGGCTGCAACAGCTGCCGCACCGTCTCGCCGTGCGGTCCCACGTTGACGGGGCGCAGCAATTTCTCGCGGTTGGCTCGATACATGTACCAGTTCTCTTTCATTTCCCAGAACAAAAAGCCGAACAGGTCCGGCAGCAGCCAGACCGTCGGCAGCGCAATCAGCGATGCGATCACGTAGGCCAGTACAGGCCCCAGGCTCGGCTCCAATCCTTTGGCCAACTCCGGCATCTGCGGCAAGACCAACGGATAAATGAATTTGGCCGCCAAGATCGAGATCGGCGCTTTGAGGGGATGGAAACCCGGCTCGATCAACACCACCAGGTAGAACCGCGCCAACCAAGCCACCGGATACCACACCAACCCGGCGATGGTGCGGACTACCAGAGAGAATCGGCTGTCTCCTTGACGGAAACGCAGCCACTCGTCCACGGTGTACAGGACATATTCGGTCATGTCGATAGTCTGCTTGAACGCCCACACCAACAAGCGGAGAAGACCTGGTAAAAGGCCGGCCCGCAAAAGCTTGTAGACATTCACCAGCGCTTGCAGCAGCGTTTCCGTCACCGCCTTACCAAAGCGTGTGTTCAGGACATAGCTGAGCACCAAAAAGGCCAGACATTTGGCTGGCCAGGTGAACAAGCCTCGCAGGTCGTCCGGCATCAGCTGCCACAAGAGCGCCGACGCCAACGCCGGCTTGCACACATAGGACCAGAACAACAGGAATGGCCAGCCCTTTAAGGCTTTTTGCACCAACGGCAGATGGATAAGGTAGAGCGGAACATCCACCAACACACCCCGAAGCGTGCGATACGTAAGCAGCAGCCCTTGCTTGCAAAACTCGCGGAACCACGGCAGATGCAAAAGTGCTAGCAAGAAGCACCCTAGCAGCAACAAGGACAACACGGCCGTTTGGGGAAACTGGGCCGCCCGCAGGGTTTCAAGGCCGCTGACGGGATCGAACTTAAGTTCGCTCCACTGTTTCAAGAGCGGGTACTTGTTGCCCAAATCGAGCAGCACTTTTGCGCCTTCGAGCAGCGCGGCCGCGCCGCCGAAAGGCAGCAGCACAAAAAGCACAAGCCAACGTCCACTGGCCGTGCCGAACGCCGGCGCCGTCAACCGCTCCAGCCAGCGCAGATAAATCTCCCCCGGCCGATATACGCCATCCAACGCCGAGGCCAGATGGCGGTCCAGCCGCAACAGAGGATCGCCGCGTGCGAACTCATAGGGATCGTGCAGGTCTGGCATCTTCAGCTGATTGCGCGAAATCGTATCTCGTAAATCGCTGAAGGTCAAAAAGCCCAACTCGACAATGCGGTCGAGCATTTCTTCGATCATGCGGGCGAAGGCCGTGCGTTCCGGTGGATTGCTGGGCGCCAGGCCGATGTTGACAAGGGCGTCGGTGAGGACCGGACGGAAACGGCTGCGCAAGCGTTCTTCGCAGTGATGTAGGGCAGTTTGCAGCAGATGGGCCAGGTGTTGGCGTTCCTCATCGGCCAAGCGGGCCTGGGTCAAACGCTGGGCGGCACCACGCAGGTGCTTGGTGATGCGCACCAACCGCTGACTGGGCAACGGCCGTTTGATCGGCCGCCGACCGCCCGAGGTCAGCCACGTCACCACATCGAGCGCGTAGATGTCACGCTCATGATCGTCGCCGATCTTTTGCAAATCGTACAACAGTGCCGCTTCGACCGGCCAACTGCCCTGGTCGGCTTTATCCAGAAGCGCGGGCAGATCTTTGAGCCATTCTTCCGCCTCGCCGTCACTCAACTCCAAGGCCGCTTGCAAGCGTTGCGTCAGACGACGCAGGTCGTTAAGGGCCTTGTCGCGCGTTGGATCTTCCAACGACGCCGGGGCGACACGGGCCGCCTTGGTGCGCAAGATCGCCGCCCGTACGGCGTTGCCTTCCTGCTCTGCCTTGTCTGCAACATTCATCAACCGCCGATAGTAGTCGTGGGACTCGTCGGAACTGGTGTCGGCGCGGAAAATGGGCTGGGGAGCACCTTCCAGGCGCGTGCGGTGGAACAATTCCTTTGCCTCCACATCGCGCGCCAACAAAGCGTCGATCTTGGCGAGGTCGGACAGCCCCGGAAAGTACACGGGCAGCAGGTTGGCTGCGAAATAGCGCAGCTCCAGGTAGACCGCTGCAAATTCGATGTATACGTCTGTCTCGCTGGCCTCGGCCCCGCTGGACACCAGGTAGTTTTCCTGATCCAGCACCATACGGATCTCTGCGAAGGCGCTGACGCCGATCTGCTCAATGCGCTCATGGATTTGAGCATGATTCAGTTGCCCGGATTGGACCTGTTGCCGTAAGTGCCGATGAATACTGGCGTGAAACAGGCGCCGCCAATAGGTCAGTAGGATGATTTCCCGATCCAGGGTGTTGAGGGTGTTCGGAGACGAGGGCTGCGACAGCAGGATCACGGTAGGCGGCAGCAAGCGATCCGGTTCGAGTCCTAACTCGTCTGGATCGACAAAACGATAGAGGGTCGGCCGATCGATGACATACGATTTCCGATGCGGCACTTGTCTGAAGAGATTAGACAGCTGGTTTTGTTCCTGGATCAAGCGTTCGAGTACCCGGCGTGGCACCAACACCGCCGCGGGGTCGGCTGCCCGTAACGCCTGCTGCAATTCCGCCAAGCGCATCGCTGCGTTCCTCATCTTCGGGGGCGACTTACACGACCCCGCTGGCTTTTAAGTTGCGAACATCTCGTCTTCGTTTGTACTCTCCGGGATCTTAACAAAGCAAGGATACTTGGCGAATCCGGCTAGTGAAAATTGCTGATGAGAGGGCTTGCCCGGCAGTAGACATGTGTATCGCTGTCCGAGGCGAACTCATCATGGTAGAGTTCCAAAATTTCCTACCTTTAGACATATCATAATAGAGAGAGATTTTTTCCCGCCCGCCTGATCATCGACTCGCTTGACACTCGCTATCGAAGTGGAAGGCGGCAGAGATAGAGATCTAGAGATCTTCTCACCTGTGGGGAGGCGATATGCCGCAACTCTCGGCGACCAATGAGTTCATCTCCCTCTTCACTCAGGGGCAGCGGCGTCTTTACGCCTATATCCGCTCGCAGGTATTCAATAGTCACGACGCCGACGACTTGTTCCAGGATGTTAGCAAGGCTCTTTGGGAGCATTTTGATGAGTTTCAGCCTGGGACCGATTTCGTGCGCTGGGCCTGTGCCTTCGCACGATTTCACGTGCTGGCTCATCACCGGCATCGCAAGGAGTTGGCGGCGATCCTGGGAGACGACCTTCTCGATGAGATAGCCGATGAAGTATGCCAATTGGATGAGACCATTGATCCGCGGGCGGAGGCTTTGGTGGATTGCCTGCCACAACTACCCCTTGCTGCTCGGAGGATGCTTGAGCAAAGATTTGTCCAGGAGATGACCGTTGCCGAAATCGCTGCTCACCAGGGGCGAACAGTGTCTGCGGTGTACAAGACGCTTCAGAAAGCGCGCGATGCTCTCTTTGACTGTATCGAGGCTGCCATGATACGGAGGGCTGTGCGATGAAGGAGCGAAGCGAAGAGAGAAGCGAGTTCCGCGCGCTGGTATCTGCTCTCTACGATGGCCGGCTCACTACGGAACAGGGCTTACGCCTTCAGGAGCTAATGCGGGCCAATCCTGAATGGCGATGGATGTACGCCCGCTACGCCATACTCGAATCTCTTTTGGAACTGGGTTTCGCTGTCACCGAGGCGCAGAAGCCATCTGCGGCGGCCCCTTGGTTCACAACGGACAGCAACAGCGAGGAGGCAGCGCGCAGGCCCATGCATCGCTCCCTCGCCTCATGGGATTGGATGGGCATATGTCGAAAACTCCGCCTGGCGGCGGCCGGGGTACTCTTCCTTTTGGTCGGATGGGCACTTGCCTGGCTCTGGTGCGGCAAACAACGATTCGAGGCCGAAATCCCAGCGTGGCTAATTCATGCAGAGGATTGCCGCTGGGTCGATTGGGATCCGGCGCCCAAGGCCAATACGCCGCTTCGAGTGGGGCAAAAAATAGAGTTGGCCTCCGGCCAAGTTGAGATCTACTTCGCCAGCGGAGCGCGGGTGTGGTTGTATGGGCCCGCTATCTTCGAGATAGAGGACAATAACACGGGCTTCTTGACCATTGGTCACGCTACGGCTCGCGCAGAAGAGGCGACAGCTGCCGGCTTCACGATTCGCTCCCGTACGCTGACCGTGATGGACATGGGGACAGAGTTCGATTTCCTCGCTGCGGCCGATGGACGCAGCCAAGTCGCTGTCAAGGCGGGCGCTGTTCGCGTCCAGTACGAGAAGGAGGGACGCGCCTTGCCACTCCTGGGAGAAGGCTCATCCGTAGCCGTTGAGCCGGGTGCACCACGGATCATCGTCCGTATCGAGCCAGGCGATGGCACGCCGGCTTTTCACTTTCCTTCCATTGAACCACCGTCCGCTCATGATTTCGCGGATGCTTCGATGGGACGCGCCCGCATCCGGGTACTGCGCGGCCACCTACACCCCGCAGCCGCTGAGGTAGAGGCGCTGCTGGATGGCCGTGGACAATCCAACGCCGATGCGCCTGCGCAGTCGGTGTTTTTCGGGCAGGATGAATCTGGGCTGATCCTTCTCGATCTGGGCCGAATCGTGAACGTGATGAAGGTCAACACATATAGTTGGCATCAAGATCGCCTGAAGGCCCCCAATCGCATTCGCGCTCCACAGAAGTACTGCCTCTACGGATCCGCCGCGGATCGACCTCCTCCTGTAGAGGGAGACCTGAGGGCCCAGGGGTGGAAACCGATAGCTCGGGTAAATACCGATCAATTTTTCGGCATCCCGATCACTCTGCCCCGCCCTGCCCAGCAAGCGGTATCGATCACAGGGGCCGGCGGAACTCTGGGGAGCTATCGCTATTTGCTCTGGGATGTTCAGCCAACGCGAGCGGAGCATCTGAACGTAAATGATAATACTTTCTATGGCGAATTCGATGTGTACGCCAAGTGAAGAGGGTGCGGATCTGCGGGCGCGGATCTGTGCCCTCGATATTTGAGGGAGAAGCCGATCTCTCTACCAACCATTTATGGAGGTGTCGTATGCTGGCCCTGCGTTTCTTCCGCGCTTCTCGTGGTTTCACCTTGATCGAGTTGTTGGTGGTGATCGCCATCATCGCTATCCTCATCGGCCTGCTATTGCCGGCGGTGCAGAAAGTGCGCGAAGCTGCCAACCGCGCCCAATGCCAAAACAATCTCAAACAAATCAGTCTCGCCCTCATCAACTGCGCGGACACTCACCAAGGCCTTCTACCTGGCGTCAATGGTCTTTACCCTATTCCA
>Ga0078972_1005168_pt1 | contig 33847 bp, 24 predicted proteins | sample YelNatPaOPGAMG01_FD_67568 | JGI IMG/M metagenome (GOLD analysis project Ga0078972, IMG submission 67568) | Hot spring thermophilic microbial communities from Obsidian Pool, Yellowstone National Park, USA - OP-RAMG-01 (SPADES assembly) (version 2) | ecosystem: Environmental > Aquatic > Thermal... | reverse complement strand
CCCTTCTGGTAGATGAAGCGGCCGTTGTCTCCGCCGGTCCAGAAGTCGGCTCCATCGGCGTGGATGACGAGCACGCCGTTGCTTATGCTCTGGTCGCCAGCATCGGTGGTCCCGAGGTCCGTGGCGGTCCACTTGGCGTTAAGGGTGCTGGCGCTGAAGTCGTCGCTGATGGCGGCATCGGGCTTCTCGATCTTGAACGGTGCGTAGCTCACCTGCAGGTCTGGCGCGGTCGTGACCTTGCCGCCCGGCACGTCGACGGCGAGGGTCGTGGGCGAGGTACCGGTTACGGTTCTGCCAGCTACCGTGCCGCTATACGATCCACCAAGCATGTTGGTGATCTGATAGCCGCCCTGGGCGTCTGGAGTTGCCGTGTAGGTGCTCTTGCCATCCGCGGATGTGAGGGTGAGGGTAGCCCCTTCCGCCGGGAGGGAGGAGCCTGCGATGAGCATCTTGCCTTTCAGCACGCCGAAGTAGGCGGAGCTGGCGAACATCGTGGGGCCGTCAGCAGCAGTGACGTTCATCCCTGCGCCACCGCCGCCCTGGTACCCCTTGATGGCGAGAACATTGTCGCCGTCCCAGTTGACCCATGCTGGATCGATAATGTATGTGCGGTTAGTGTTCCACATCCAGCTCATCGATCCCAGCAAGTGGCCGTTCAGGTAGGTCCAGTCGCTGTCGTCGATCTGGAAATTGGTGATGGTAATGGGCCGATCCTTGAGCGCACTGAACGCGGCGGGCATCCTGAAGTGGGCCCGGTACCAGAAGTAGGTATTGGTGCCCACCGTGCCAGCTACATCGCCAGGAACGTCCACGTCGTCCCAGCCAGTGTCGTTGAACGCGGGGTCCGCAGCGGCGAAGTCGGTCCCATCCTTCGCGATCATTGCCGCGTCGCCGTTGTCCGAGTAGGTGAACAGCTTCCACTTGGCGATTCCGGCTGCGGTGGACAGGCTGAACGTTGGCAGCGGCGTTCCGACAAAGTCCTTGGTAACCGTTTGGTCCTTGACAACTGTGACCGTGACCGGCTGGAAGTCCGCGGCAGAGCTGCCCGGGACCAGTGTGTAGTCACCCACCTTCAGCATCATGCTGTACTTGCCGTTGGCGTCCGTTGTGGCGCTGCCGCCACCGACGGCGTTCACCACGGCGCCGGAGATCGGCTTGCCAGATGCGTCTTTGATGGTGCCCTCAACCGTGCCAGCGGGGATCTCCTCCACCACGAGGTTGGAGAGTATGGGATCGCCCATGTTGTCGCCGTCGTGGGACTGCACGTAGATGGCGAACACCACCGGGCCGGTGTACGGAGAGCCATCGGCGTTCTTAAGGACCATCGGCGAACGGATGTTGGCAAAGGTCTTGCCATCCGTTGAGTACTGCCCGGTGATCGTTGAGCCGATCTTCTCAAGGCGCACCCACGCTGGCGGCTTTGTGCCAGCAGCGGCCGTGGCGCTATCACCGATCGAGGTGGCGGCGGGCGTGCCTTTCATCTCGAAGCCGTTGTTGTTGGTAAGGGCGGCCACCCAGAAAGCGGGGAGCTCCTGGGTGTCGTTGTACTGCAGGATGCTCGGCGAAGCGATCATGAGGCCGGTGCTGCTCCAACCGTCGCTATGGTCGGGGATGGGAGTCTTGTCGACCTCGATCGTTGCGCGGAAGTTCCCTGTGATGTTGTCTTGGTAGACGATGAAACACTGGAACGTGGTACCCCACAAGTCTGCGCCGGAGCCTATGGGGTATATCTTGCCGTCTTTAACGGTGACGCTTCCGCCGTCGCTCTGGCCCACGTCCATTGTCTTCCAGAAGCTCTTCAGTGTGGTGCCGGCGAAGTCATCGCTTTGGGGAATGGCGGCGAAGGCAGCTGCGTAGGCAATCAGCAGCAGGCCCACGCACAGAGCCGATAGAAACCATGTCTTACCTCTCACCTTGGGGACCTCCTTACACAATGCGTTAGCTGAGGAGCCAAGAGCTCGCAATGCATGGAGGAAACGAGACGTCTGACGTCTAGGAGCCCATGGCGCCATGCGTGCGTGGTGGCTGTAGAAGCTAGCCAGCACCACCTCCTAGGGATCGCCAGGCGAGCGCCAACGCGGGGGGAGCAGCTGGCTTGGGCAGCGCACAGGCGGCGTGTTGTGGCGCTATGCAGGCCGCAATTCGTTGCAGAGCGGCATACGGAGCCGAACAAGAGGCCATGTGAGCCTTCCCTCTCACCCTGGCGGACGGCAGCGAAGCGTTTGGCGCCCATTCGGGAACCTGAAGGGCACCCGCCCACTGTTCTTGGCTTGCAGTATAGCACTGTGCGTACGGCCTGTCAACGCGTTGAGGAGCTCAGGATGAAGGCGATGCGTTCCGGGACGGCCCTCTTCTCCGGCCCCCCCGCCCCACTTCCCCGTCCGATAGGTGCGCTGGCAGAGGAACGCCGGGTTCGCCGCAGGACCTCTCCGCGTCCGCGAACTCGCGGGCATGCCCGCCAGCTTGACGGGTGGCGGGCCCTGTGATAAGATCGAAGCGGCCGCGGCAGAGCCGTTTTGGCCTCCGGGAGGTCCTAGTGCGCCGTTACTTGCTCCCCCTTTTGGCCCTATTGGTTCTTTTGCCCATCCTATCTTCCAGCTCAGCACACGCAGCCATCCGCGCAAGGCTTGGCGATGTGACCGGCGACGGTCGCGTTGCCGTGGACGACGCGGTGAAGGTTCTCCGCATCGCCCTGGGCCTCATGACGCCCAGCAGCACCGACGTGATCATCGGCGATGTGCAGCCCTACCCCGGCACGGGTGATAGGCGGATAGGCGACGGCGTCCTAACCATTGCGGACGCGCTCGCAATCCTCCGATACTCTCTTGGGCTGATGACCGACGACCAGTTTGGCGCCAACGAGGTGGTGGTTGGCGTGCTGCCGGGGAGAACCGTTCTCGGTCCCAACCAGCAGCAGCAGTTCAACCTGCTCCTCATTGGTCCGGCCCCAGATAGCGTGCAATGGAGCGTCGTCGGATCCGCCGGTGGCTTCATAAATGAATCAGGGGTCTACACCGCACCGTCCAACATTCCCAGCGTCTCCAACGTCACCGTCCAGGCCGATGTGGGCCCGGCCAGCGGCACCGCCCTTGTGGTGCTGGATCCAGAGGGCCCGCCACCTCCGCCGCCCGGGCTGGGGTAGCCGGCTGGGACGGTTGCTTCTGTTGCTTGCCCCAACCTGGATGGCGCTTTGCCCCGCAGCATTCGCGGGCCTGCGAATAAGCGCCATCCAAGGCCCCGCCCTCGTCCCGGGCCGCACCACGCCGATCCTCCTTCGGGTGGCCAACGACGGCCCATCCACCGCCCTGATATACGCCGCGGGCCTCTCCGCCTACGACGGAGGGCGGGAGATCACCCAGTCGCTCCGCCTCCGGCCCCTTTCCACCTACCCCGTAGCCGTGCCGCCGGCGGCCACCCTCACCCTCAGGTTTGAGGCCACGCCGCCCATCGGTGGGCCAGCAGGCCGCCCAACGGTCTCCGGCAACGTCTTCGGCTACGACACCGCGGTAGGCTGCGGCGTCAACCTCCTGTCAAACCCCAGCCTCGAGGCCGGCCCGTCGCCGGAGCCCGGCACCGATCCGCCCGCCTGGATATTCGGGCAGGATTACCCCGCCTCCGCCAACAGGTCGCTCTGCGCCGATGCACCCATGGGCGGCCTCTCGTGCTTCAGGATCGACAAGCAGGCCGGCATCCGCCAGTCGTACCTCCAACAGATGGTGCCGGGCAGCCTACTTAAGCCATCAACCACCTACACCCTCGCCGCGTGGACTAGGTCCCGCAACCCATCCAGCAACGCGGCCGCCCAGCTGTGCGCCTGGTGGTACGACGACGCATACCGCGCCGCAACGCCGGCAACGTCCGTGGGAGACGCGGGGTGGACCCGCCTCGCCACCGCCTTCACCACCGGCCCCGTGCCGCCGAAGTTGGCAGTGGTGCGGCTGCAGGTTGTGGGCCCAGCCGACGTCACCGTCTGGTTCGACAACGTCACGCTCTCCGAAGGCGGCGCAGACGGCGGGCTGGTTAGCGCAAGCCTTCCTGCCCCGCTCCGCCCAGTCTCCGGCGACGCCAACGGCGATGGCCGCGTCGACCTCACGGACGTGGTGCTGGCGCTGAGGGCGTACCAGGGGCTTCTCACGCCCACCCCCGAGCAGCTGATGGCCCTGGACGCCAACGGCAACGGCGTGGTGGAGCTGGCGGAGGTCGTTGCCTGCGTGGGCGCCGCGATCAGCAACTGACGGCACGCAGACCGCATGGCTCCCAGCGCCACCGCCCGCGGTTCAACATGGCCGCCGACTGGGTATATCGTTTCACAAAGCTGCCGGTCGCCGTTGGTCGCTCCGCACGGAAAGGGCCGCCAACCTGGGGCTTCAACCCGTAACATTCCCGGCGCACAGCGGTCTAAAGAACCAGAGGGGTAACCGCGCGCATCAGCTCGGCCGGCCAAAGTACCACGGATCGGCCAGGCGGAAGGCGGGATCCAGGTGCTGCATCCACGTCTCGAGGAGAAGATAGCGCGCCTGAGACGCACCTCAGGCGTAGTGGCCGCCACGGAAGGGGCCCTGAACCTCCTAGCGGCGTGCGCCTGCGCCGTTCTCGCCACGTACCTGCTCAGCGTCACCACCAAGCTCGGCCCCAACGCCCGCACCCTCGTTGTTGCTGCCTGCGGCGCCGCGCTGTTCGTTCTCCTCGTGCTAGCGGTCATCAGGGCGCTGAGGGCTCCGCCTGACCCGCGGGCGGCCGCTCTGATGGTGGAGCGGGCCAACCCGTCTTTGGGGGAGCGGCTGCTCAGCGCAGTGGAGCTCACATCCGCCCCAGGACCTCCCCTGGCGTCGCCGGCGATGGTGGATGCGCTGGAGTGGGAGGTCGTGACCCTAACGGAGCCGCTGGAGTTCGAGCAGGCGGTACCGCGCCGCGGACTGGTGCGCAGGCTGGCGGCCGCGGCCATCCCGTGGGTTGCGGTTGCAATCCTGGCGTTGGCAACCCCGGGCTCGATGGCGCGGTGGTGGGCGCTCTACTCGCATCCGCGGGCGGACGGCTCCACCTTCAGCCTGATCCGCCTGCGCGTCTCGCCCGGCAACTGCGAGGTGGAGCGAGGCAGCCCGCTTGCCATCGCCGTCACGGCATCCGGCCCAGCCCCCGCAGCGGCCACCTTCTCGTACCGGCTCGCCCACGACGACGCCCGCAGCGTAAGCGTCGGCTCCGCCGGCCGCGGGCGCTTCCGGTACGTCATCCCGTCCGTAACCGCGGCGGGAACATACACGGTGAGGTGCGGAGACGCCGAACGCGGCCCATACTCCATACGGGTTCTGGACCGGCCGAGGCTGCTTGGGATAACGGCCCAGTACCGCTACCCGGCATACACGCGCCTCAAGCCCCACACCGACGCGAACGGGGGCGGCGTCTTCTCCGCGCCGGTGGGCACAGCCGTGTTGGTTACGGCATCCACCGACCAGCCGCTGAAAGCCGCCCGGATCGCCATAGGCCGCGGCCCGTCGTCGCCCATGGTGGTTGACGGGCCCGCCGCCCGCGCGGAGTTCGTGATCCGCGCCAGCGACACCTACTCCGTTCAGCTCCGCGGACGAGACGGCCTGGAGCTGCGTCGCCCGGCGGTGCGCACCATCAACGCCATCCCCGACCGACCGCCGGCCGTCTTTTTGCGGAAGCCAGGCCGCGACCGATCCGTCGGCCCCCACTCCAAGGTGCCCATCCTCGCGGAGGCCCAGGATGACTACGGCGTGACCACGCTTTGGCTTCGGCACCGGCTGGGCTCGTCCGGCGTAAGCGCAACGTCTGGCCTTCGCGTCTCCCACATCTCCGCCGAGCGCGCCTTTGGGTACCTGGTGTGGGACCTGACCCCGCTGCGGCTCAAAGAGGGCGACACCGTAATCTACCAGGCGGTGGCAAGGGACAACGACGCGGTAACCGGCCCCAAGGAGGGCGCGTCCCAAGAGTACAGGCTGACCGTTGTGAGCGATGCCGAGCTGAGGTGGCAGCTTACGCAAGACCTTGACGACGCCGTGCGCGACCTTCTGGCGCTGCTGGGACGTCAGAGGGCGGCGCGCGCGCAGGTCGAGGCGGGCCGCGCGGCTGCTCCGGGCTCCCAAGCGAGGGGATCAAGGCTGTCGGACGCGTCGGACCAGCAGCGCAGCCTGCCTGCCGCGGCGGCGTCTGCGGCGGAGCGAGTGGCGAACCTGGCGCGCGATATGGCCTACAACGGCTTGGCGATGCCGGAGGACACGCGCACCATGGCCAACGCCGTCGAGGCGCTCAGACGCATGCAGTCGGAGCAGATGCCAGCGGCGGCGGAGCGCATCGATGCCGGGAGGCAATCCGCAAACCCTGCCTCGGCCAACGCCGCGCTTGGTCAGGCCATCCAGCAACAGAAGCAGGTGGAGCAGTCCCTTCAGAGGATAGCCAACCAGATGGGGCTGATGCAGCGCACCCAGCAGGCTGGGCAGCAGGCGGCAGACCTTTTGCGCAGGCAACGCGAGACGTCTCGCGCCACGTCCGCGTTGGCCCGGCGCCCCTCCAACGCGCCTGAGGACGGCGCCGCCGACCGCCGGGACGAGGCCGAACGGCTGGCTCAGGAGCAAGACGCGCTTCGGCGGGAGACGAGGGCGTTGGGCTCCACGCTGAGCAACCTCTCTCGCCAGACGCAGCAATCGGGCATGGAGTGGGATTCGAGGGCACAGCGGGCGTCTGAGGCCCTCAGCCGAGGGCGGGTGCCCCAGCGGATGGCGAGCGCGGCGCAGAGCCTCGAGCAAGGGGCCCCCTCCGATGCGGCGAGCGCCCAGAGGCAGGCGGAGGTGGGTTTGGCCCAAAGCGTGCAAGCACTGCAGGGCGACCAATTGCCGTCCGCGGCCGCCCAAGCCAACGCCGCCCAAGCCGAGGCCGCCCGCGCCGCGAGCCAGGCCGCCTCCTTGGCCAGGCGACAGAGGGAGGTGCTGCAGAGGACCGCCAGGGCCGCGCAGGGAGACCAATCGAGCCAGCGGCAGGAGGCCGGCAGGATAGCGCCCAGCCAGCGGAACCTGCGCTCCGAGGCGCAGCGGCTGGCCGACGCCCTCAGCCGCGCTGGCCTGCCCGCATCGAACGATGTGGGCGAGGCGGTGAGCAACATGCGGGAGGCGGAGGGCCACCTGTCGGCGGGCGACCCGGAGTCGGCGGTGCCAGGCGAGAGCGACGCGCTGCAGGCGCTCCTCAGGGCGCAGGCGGGGCTGCAGCAGACCGGCCAGCAGCGCACCGGGGCCGGACAGGTTGCAGCGCGGCCGGGTCAGTTCACGCAAAGGGGCCAGCAACGAGGCGTCACCCCTCTTCCCGCCAGCCTGGACATGACCGGCGAGGTGCTGCACGGGCGGCTTGGGGCATTGGGCAACTCGGCTGGATGGGGCAAGCTGCCGCCGCACCTCCAGAAGGCGCTGCGCGAGGCCAACGACGAGGGCCTGCCGGAGCAGTACAGAGATCTGCTGAAGGCGTACTACCGCGCACTTTCGGAGGGGCGTGTCTCCGGCGGAGGGAGGTGAACCACACATGGCGTCTCGCTGGGCGACGCACGCCGTAGCGCTGCCGATGGCGGCCCTGCTTGCGGTGCTGCCCTGCAGCCCAACCGCAACCTCGGAGGCGGCGAAGGCGTCGTTCATCACACCGGCCTCGGAGGCGGCGGTGCAGAAGGCGCTCAGCTGGCTTGCCAAAAACCAGCGTCCGGACGGCTCTTGGCACACCAGGAACTACTACAACAACGGGGCCGTTACCGCGCTGGCCTGCCTCGCGTTTCTGGCGTCCGGCAACACGCCGGGCCGCGGCAAGTACGGCAGAACCATCACCAGGGCGCTGGGCTATCTGCTCAGCCTGGCGCGGGCAGATGGGTTGATAGCCAGCCAACAGAGCGGCAACGGCACCATGTACGAGCACGGCTTTGCGACGCACTGCCTGGCGGAGCTGTATGGCATGACCGGCAGGCGAGATCTTAGGCCCAAGCTCGAGCGCGCGGTGCGGCTGATTCAGGCGGCGCAGAACCCGGAGGGCGGCTGGCGGTATCAGCCGGTGCCCCGCGATGCCGACATGTCCGTAACCGTCTGCGAGATGGTGGCGCTGCGGGCGGCCAGAAACGCGGCGATCCCCGTGCCCAAGGCCTCCATAGAGAAGGCCGTTGCGTACATGAAGAGCTGCACCTCGCCAGAGGGTGGGTTTGCGTACCAGGGCCACGGCCCGGCCACGCCCGCGTGCACGGGCGGAGGGGCGCTGGCGATGATGCTGGCGGGCCGCAGCTCGGACCCAGCGGTGCGCTCGGCGCTGGAGTACCTGAGGAGGCAGATCGCCGCCAGGGGGTTCGCGCCGGGATCCGCGGGCGGCCACTTCTTCTATGCGATGTACTACTGCACCCAAGCCATGTACCAGGCGGGAGGTGCGTACTGGAGGGCCTGGTTTCCCCCTTTGAGGGACAGGCTGGTATCTGCTCAGCGCCCCGACGGCTCGTGGGAGGACCTGAACGTGGGGGTTGACTACGGCACGGCCATGGGGGCGCTCATCCTCGAGGTGCCCAAGGGGTACCTCCCCATCTTCCAGCGATGACGGCTCGCAGTTGGCTGGCGGCCGCCGTCGCCGCTGGCACGCTCTTGGGGTTGGCGAAATCGGCCCCAAGCGCGCCCGCCCGCCGGCCGCCCGTGGCGCGGGTTGCGCCGGGGGTCCTCCGCGTCGGGCCGATCACGGTGCGCCAGGCGGCCAGGGAGGTGCAGGTGCCCGCCACATTCGCGATGGACGGCGGCATACTGGAGTACGTCGCCTGCACCGGCTACGGCAAGCTGTACGAGAGCCTGCTGCGCGCGGAGGCGGACGCAGTTCACCTTCAGGTTGCCCTCCTGCTGGCCGGGCTTGTGCCGGGCAGGTCCGCCGGTGGCCTCCGCTACCAAGGGGACCCGTCGACGCCGCAGGGGGACGCGGTTACGTTGAGCGTGCGCTGGCGTCGCGGCGGCAGGGAGTACGCCCGCCCAGTGGAGGAGCTGATAACGGACAGGGCGCGCAAAGCTGGGATGCGGCGCGCGCCCTGGGTGTTCACCGGCTCGCAGTTCCGCGGCAGCGAGTTTGCGGCGCAGGCAGAAGGCTCGCTCGTGGCGGTGTACCACGATCCGGTGGCGCTCATCAACTACAAGCCGTCCTCCCAGTCGCCCTACCGCGGTGGCGACAAGGGGTTCGAGGTGAACAGGAAGGCGGTGCCGCCCATCGGAACCCGCGCCACCCTCATCATTCGCGCTGCCGCGGCCCCGCGTGCCAGCGCCAGGAAGGTTCCACATAAGAGATGATTGCCCAGGATAGGACCCCGCGAGACGACCTGGATGCCGTGGCGAGGCTGAGGGACGCCCACGCCCTGCTGAAGGAGGAGCTGGCGAAGGTGATCGTCGGCCAGGAGCAGGTGATAGATCAGCTGCTGGTGTGCCTCTTCGCCAAGGGGCACTGCCTACTGGTTGGCGTGCCCGGCCTGGCCAAGACCCTCCTCATAAGCTCCCTAGCCAAGGCGTTGGGCCTGCAGTTCAAGCGTATCCAGTTCACGCCCGACCTGATGCCAGCAGACATAACAGGGACCGAGATAATCCAGGAGGACAAGGTCACCCGCCACCGCGAGCTGGTGTTCATACGCGGCCCCATCTTCGCCAACATCGTGCTGGCGGACGAGATCAACCGCACCCCGCCCAAGACGCAGGCCGCCCTCCTCGAGGCCATGCAGGAGCACCACGTCACGGCCGCTGGAACCACCTACCCGCTGCAGGAGCCGTTCTTCGTCCTCGCCACCCAGAACCCGATCGAGCAGGAGGGCACCTATCCGCTGCCGGAGGCCCAACTCGATCGGTTCATGTTCAACGTCTTCGTGGATTACCCAACCCCGGAGGAGGAGCTGCTCATCATGAAGAGCACCACCTCCTCGCAGACGCCCGAACTGCAGGTGGTGCTCCAGGGCGACGAGATACTGGCCCTCCAGGATGTGCTCAGGCGCGTGCCGGTGGCGGACCACGTCTTCGAGTACGCCCTTGCCCTGGTTACCGCCACCAGGCCCACAAGCCCAACCGCGCCGGACTACATAAGGGAGTGGGTTACCTGGGGGGCGGGCCCCCGCGCCTCGCAGTACCTCATCCTCGGGGCCAAGGCCAGAGCCATGCTGAACGGCAGCAACTGCGCCACCTGCGACGACGTGGCTTGGGTGGCGCCCCCGGTGCTGCGCCACCGCATCTGCACCAACTACAACGCCGAGGCGGACGGCGTAACCACCGACGCCATCGTCAACAGGCTGCTGGAGTCGATCCCCAAGCTGGACGGCGGCCGCGCCAAGGGCGCCCGCAGATGAGCGACGGACCCACCGCCTACCTGGATCCCGCCGTCCTCGCGCGCATCTCCCACCTGGAGCTGAAGGCGAGGCTGGTGGTTGAGGGCTTCATGACCGGCCTCCACCGTAGCCCCCACCGAGGCCACAGCGTGGAGTTCGCCCAACACCGCGAGTACAGCCCGGGAGACGAGATCCGCCACGTGGACTGGAAGGTGTTCGGCCGAACGGACCGGTTCTTCATCAAGCAGTTCGAGGAGGAGACCAACCTCAAGTGCTACCTGCTGCTGGATGCGAGCGCGTCCATGGGCTACAAAAGCGGGCCGATGAGCAAGCTGGAGTACGGCGCACACCTGGCGGCGGCGATGGCGTTCCTCATGCTCAGGCAGCAAGACTCCGTGGGCTTGGCCGTGTTCGATCGCGAGGTGCGAACCTTCATCCCGGCCCGCGGCACCCCCGTGCACCTGAAACCGCTCATCCAGGCGCTGGAAGCCGCCCAGCCGGCCCTCCCCACGGACATGGGACGCGCCTTCCACGACCTGGCAGAGCGGCTTCACAGGCGCGGCCTGGTGGTTGTTATCTCGGATCTCCTCGAGGATCCCAAGCGCGTGCTGGCCACCTTCGCGCACTTCCGCCACCGCAAGCACGAGGTCATCGTGTTCCACGTGCTGGATAGGCACGAGGTGGAGTTCCCCTTCCAAGACCAAGCCGTGATGCACGGGCTTGAGGATGGCCGGCGAATACTCGTCGAGCCGCGCTCCATCCGCCGAGCCTACCTGGACGAGCTGGCGCGCTTCACCGCCGAGCTGCGCCGCGGATGCCGCGAGGCCCGCATTGACTACGTGCCCCTGGTGACGGACCAGCCGCTCGACGTTGCGCTGGGGCAGTACCTGGCCAGGCGCGCAAGAACCTGAAGGAGCCCGACGGCAGCTTGGATCCCTGACGGCAGCCGCATGAGGCGATGGCGCAATGCTCTCGTTCCTCCATCCTTACATGATGTGGGCGGCCGGTCTGGCCAGCATCCCGATCATCCTGCACCTGTACCACCGCCGAAGGGCGCGGGCCATACCATGGGCCGCCATGGAGTTCCTCCTCGCCTCCGTGCGCAGAAGCGCCCGCTGGTTCAGGGTGCGCCAGCTGCTGCTGCTAGCCATCAGGGTGCTCATACTCCTGCTGGCCGCCTTTGCCGCCGCGCGCCCGCTGCTGCGCTCCGCCTCCGGGGCCGGCTTCCGGCGCAACGCCGCCACCTACGCCGTCATCATCCTCGACAACTCATACAGCATGGGCTGGCGCGACGCCCAGGGCGTCGCGTTCGACAGGGCGCGCCAGGCGGCAGTCAAGTGCCTCTCGGTGCTCCAGCCGGGGGACAGCGCATCCCTCATCCTCGCGTCCGACGTCCCGCGCCCGGCGATCCGAGAGCCCAGCTACGACCTGGGCGCGGTGCGACGGACGATCGCGGCCGCGGCGCTCTCGCAGCGGGCCACGGACCTCTCGAGGGCCATCGCCCTTGCGGCGACCTGGGTTAGCCGCTCATCCGCTCCGAACAAAGAGGTGTACATAGTCACGGACATGCAGGCGTCCGCGTGGCCCAAACGGCGCGCCGCCGCCGGCGAGCTGGCCAGCTTGAGCAGGGCGGCGCGGGTCCAGATCGTGGACGTCGGCGGGCGGCGCCCCGGCCAAGCGGCGATCACCGCCGTCGCCCTCTCCGACCCAGCTCCGGTCCCCGGCAGCCCCGTGCGCATAACCGCCACCCTTCGCTCCTACGGCAACTACCGCGGGCCGCAGACGGCAAGGCTCTTCGTGGACGGCCGGCCAGTGGCCAGCGCCGCCGTTGACCTCCGCCCCGGCGCACAGGTGCTGGCCTCGTTCACGGTGCGCTTGGACGGCGTGGGCTATCACTCCGGCTACGTGGAGCTGCCAGCAGACGCCCTTGCAGTCGATAACCGCCGATTCTTCGCGCTTGCCGTGCAGCCGTCGCGTCGCGTCCTCATAGTGGATGGCAGCCCCGCCGCCGACCCGTTCGCCTCCGGAGGCGCCTACGTGAGGGTGGCCCTGTCGCCCGGGGGCCAGGCGTCCGACTTCGCGCCAGCAGCGGTGGCGCCGAGCAACCTGTTCGCCAACGAGTTGGCGGGCGCAAGCGCCGTGGTGCTGAGCGGCGTGGGGCGGCTAGACCCAGCGTGCGCGGCCGCCCTAGCCCAGTTCGTGAGGGCGGGCGGCGGGCTGTTGGTGCTCCCAGGGGACAACATGGACCTCAGCTACTACAACGGGTACGCGAGGCGGATGGGACTGGTGCCCGCCTCCATGACCCGCGCGCCGGCGCACGCGGGCGAGGACGTTCACCTGGACCCGTCCATCGCCGCGGAGCCGGCAGTGGAGCCGCTGACGGAGCTGAAGCCAGCCACCATCACCGCCCCGCGCGTGTTTCGGCGCCTCGCGCTTGGCGGCTCCGGGGCGACGGTCCTCCTCCGCTTCGCCGACGGCCGGCCCGCCCTGGTTGAGGGGAGGCTGGGCAGGGGGCGCGTGCTTCTGCTGGCCACGTCGTTCGCCCCGGCGTGGAGCGACCTGCAGGTGAGGCCGCTGTTCGTGCCGCTGCTCCACACGCTGATGGGGCACCTATGCCGCGGCCAGGCGGGCCAGCTCTCGCGCGAGGTGGGCGAAGGGCTTGCGTGCCGCGCACCGGCCGGGCTTGCGGGGCAGCCGATCGCGGTGGTCGCGCCGAACGGACGGCGGTTTCCCGCCTCGGTCTCAACGGAGGACGGGGCGCTGCTGCTCTCCCACCCCAACGCGGAGGCGTCCGGGGTGTACCGCTTCGTCGCCGGATCCCGCACCGTGGCGGCGTTCGCCGTGAACCCGCCAGCCGAGAGGGAGGGCGACCCGGCCAGGATCAGCGCGCGCAGGCTGAGGGCGATCTACCCCGGCTTCCAGTTCGCGCTTGCCGCCGCGGGGGATGACCTTCGACAGCGCGTGATGCTGGGCCGCACCGGCATGGAGCTGGGCGGGGCATTGCTCTGGATTCTGCTCCTGCTGATGCTCCTGGAGCTGGTTGCGGCGCGCGTCGCGGAGGGGGAGTGATGGGAACGGCGTGGCTCAGGGGCGGGCACGTGCACCTCCTCGCCGGCTGGCCCCCCGGGCTGGTGGCAGTCGTCGCGTCCGTCCTCCTTGGCGCGGCGGTGGCCAGCTACATGCTCGTCGGCCGTCGAGCTGCGGGCGGATTGAGGCTGACCCTGGCCGCCCTGCGCGCGGCGGCGCTGCTGGTGGCGTTTGCGTGGGCCCTCCACCCCATGCTCCGGATGGAGGAGCGGCGAGCCGTGCGGCCCGCGCTCGCGATCCTCCTTGATACATCAGCAAGCATGGCGCGCGTGGACCGGCGGCTGAGCCCGGATAGGCGCGAGGCGGCGCGCCGGGCCACGGGCGGGCTGGATGCGCGCGCCAAGAGCCGATTGGAGCTTGCCCGCGGCGCCCTGACGCACGGCAGCTGGCTGAGGGAGCTAGCCCGCCGATACGACCTGCACCTGTTCGCGTTCGCCGACGGGGCCCGCGAGCTGGAGCCGCCGGTCGTCTCGAGGCGCGAGGTGCGGCTGCCCCAAACGCCCGCTGAGGGCAGCCCATCCGGCACCCAGATCGGCGAGGCCATCTCGCAGGCGGCGGACGAGCTGCGCGGGCGCCCAGCGGCCGGGATCCTGCTGCTGACCGACGGGGCCAACAACGGCGGGCAGGACCCCGTGGCAGCTGCCGCCGCCGCCAAGGCGATGGGCGCCCCGGTGCACGCGGTCTGCTTCGGCGACCCGGTGCGCACGCCCCAGCCAAAGGACGTGGCGGTGGCGGACGTGGTGGCGCCCCAGGTTGTGCGCGCCAACCAGGAGGTCACGGTTGCCGTCACGGTTACGTCGCGCGGCTATCCAGCGGGGCCGGTGCGGGTGGCCCTCTCGGGTGCCGGCCGAACGGCAACCAAGAGCGTGGTTGTGCCCGCGGGTGGGTCGGCAGAGGCGTGGCTGCCGTTCACGGCGCCCGGCGCGGGCGACTACTCGCTCACGGTCTCTGCGCCAGCCCGCGCCGACGACGTGAACCCGGCCAACAACCGAAAGACGGTGTTGGTGCGCGCGGTGAGGCAGCCGGTGCGGGTGCTGATGGTGGAGGGCGAGCCGCGCTGGGAGTATCGCTACATAAAGAACGCGCTTCTGCGCGACCGCTCCCTGGAGCTGAGCATACTGCTTCGCGCAGCCACGCGCGATCTGGGGCCGGAGGGCAACCGCGAGATATACGCGTTCCCGGAGACCCGCGAGAAGCTGTACCAGTACGACGTGATACTGCTGGGCGACGTGGGCGCCAGGGATTTCACGTTGGAGCAGCTCTCTTGGATGGCCGACTTCGTGTCGGAGCGGGGCGGCGGCCTCATACTCGTCGCCGGAGAGGCTGCGGATCCGCAGGGGTTCCACGGCTCCCCGCTTGAGCGGGTCATCCCGGTGGAGATGAACGACTCCGGGCAGGGCGGCACGAGTTCGGAGGAGCCGTTCAGGCCCGTGCTCACACCAGCCGGCCGCGAGCACCCAATCACGATGCTGGGCGAGACGCCCGAGGAGAACGAGCGCGCGTGGGCGGGGCTGGAGGGGCAGTACTGGTGCTACCGCGCCCGCCGCGCCAAGCCCGGCGCCACTGTGCTGGTGGTGCACCCCACCCTCCGCGCCGCCGTGGGCAACGTACCCCTTATGGCGGTACAGCAGTACGGCGCCGGCAAGGTGTTCATAAGCTGCCTGGACAGCACCTGGCGCTGGCGCGTTGAGGGCGACGAGCGCTACTTCTACCGTTTCTGGGGCCAAACGCTCAGGTGGATGGCGCCGAAGGAGGTGCCTGGGGCGAAGGTTCACCTTTGGGCGTACACCGATCGGCGCACGTACGCGGCAGGCCAAGACGCCATCGTCACCGTGCGCGCCCTAGACCGGCTGTACCGCCCCATGCAGGGCCAGGACGTCGTGGTCACCATTGAGCGGGACGGGGGGCAGGTGACGACGTTGCACCTAACTCCGGTGCCTGGAAGGCCGAGCCACTACTCCGGCGTCTTCCGCCCGCCGTCCGCGGGTCGCTACGCGGTGCGTGCGCGCCTGGCCGGCTACGAGGATGCGCCGGCGCCGCCGCTATCCTTTGAAGTGCGCCTGCTTGACCCCGAGCGTGACCACCCGGAGGCCAACGAGGAGCTGCTTCGCGCCGTTGCCAGGGCCGGCGGAGGGCGGGCCATCAGGATGGACGAGCTGAGCCGCCTCCCCACGCTCATCAACAGGGCGGCGGAGCTGGTGCCGGTTCGTTGGGAGCTGGACCTGTGGGATTCGCCGCTTCTGCCGTTCATCCTGGCGGCCATCCTCGGGATGGAGTGGGCCCTTCGCAAGCGCAAAGGGATGCCGTAGCCGCGGCCACATGTCGCTCTGTTGGCTTCCGGCACGTGGAGGACACCCCCGCCCCACCGTCGAACTGATTGCAAATCCCCGGGGGGTGCCGCTGTGAGCCTGCCCACAGGAACGCTGACCTTTCTCCTTACCGACGTTGAGGGGAGCACCAAGCTCTGGGAGCTGAACCCGGAAGCGATGGCTGCCGCCCTTGCACGCCACGACGCCCTCATCGAGGCGTGCGTTGCCGCGGCGAACGGCGTTCTGGTGCGCCCGCGCGGCGAGGGGGATAGCCGCTTTGCCGTGTTCGCGCACGCGGCCAGCGCGGTGGCCGCGGCGTTCGATCTGCAGTGCGCGCTCCACAACGAGCCGTGGCCCACGGAGCAACCCGTGCGCGTGCGCATAGGCATCCATACGGGAGAGGCGGAGCTTCGCGGGGGCGACTATTACGGCCCCGTTGTCAACCGCTGCGCCCGCATCCGCGCAGCCGGCCACGGCGGCCAAACGCTGATCTCCGGAGCAACCGCAAGCCATGCCCGCAACTTCTTGCCGGCCGGGGTTGCGCTCAAAGACCTGGGCGAGCATCGTTTGAAGGACCTACAGCGCCCGGAGCGCATCTTCCAGCTCATCCACCCCAGCCTCCAATCCGAGTTCCCCCCGCTCCGAACGCTGAACGCGGTACCCCACAACCTCCCACAGCAGATTACCTCGTTCGTGGGCAGAGAGGCGGAGGCTGGGGAGCTCCGCGGTCTGCTGCTGGGGTCCAGGCTCGTCACCGTTACCGGGCTGGGCGGTGTCGGCAAAACCCGCCTCTCCGTTCAGGTGGCGGCCGATATGGTGGACCAGCACGAGGACGGCGTCTGGCTCGTCGACCTGGGCTCCGTCGGCAGAAGCGCGTTGGTGCCGGAGGCGATCGCGTGCACGATCGGGCTGCCCGCGGACGGCGACCCGCACGAGGCGAGCGATTGGATCCGCCTGCTGGTCGACCAGCTGAGGAGCAAGCAGATGCTGATCGTGCTGGACGGCTGCGAGCACGTGCTGGCCGGGTGCGCCCACGCCGCCATCGAGCTGCTCAACCGCTGCCCCCAGGTCCGCGTGCTCGCCACCAGCCGAGAGCGCCTGGGCGTCCCGGGCGAAACCACCTTCCGGCTTCCGGTCCTGTCGGTGCCGGACCCGCGCCACCTCCCGGAGCTGGCCGCGATGGAGCGGTACGACGCGGTCCGCCTTTTCGTGGACCGCGCGACCGCGGCGGACCCGTCCTTTGCCATGACCGCCCAGAACGCCGCCGCGGTCGCGAAGATCTGCCATCAGCTGGACGGCATCCCCATGGCCATCGAGCTGGTTGCCGCCCGCGTTCGCGCCATGCCAGTGGAACAGATCGCGCTCCGCCTCGACGACCGGTTCGCCGCTGACGCCGGCTCTCGCAATCAGACCATCGCCTCCCTCATCAACTGGAGCCACGAGCTGATGACTCCCGAAGAGCGCGCGGTGTTCAGGCGGCTGTCGGTCTTCGCCGGCGGCTGCACCCTGGAGGCGGCCGAGAAGGTGTGCTCCGGAGGGGGGATGGAGGAGCGCGAGGTGGCGGATCTGCTGGTGGCGCTGGTCGACAAATCGCTGGTGATGTACTACCCGGACGAGCGCCCGGAACCCCGGTACCGCCTCCCAGACACTGTGATGGCGTACGCCCGGGAACGCCTGGTGGAGAGCGGGGAGGCCGCGGAATGGGCCGGCAGGCACAGAAGCTACTTCTTGGCCCTAGCCGCCAGCGCCGCCACAAGGCTCATCGGGCCGGAGCAGGCGCTCTGGTACGGCCGGCTTGGGAAGGAGAGCGAGAACCTGAGGGCCGCCCTCGGGTGGTGCCTGAGCGGCAGGAGCGCGGTGGACGCGGCCCGCAAACTGGCGGAGCTCTCGCGCAGCTGGATTGCGGGAGACGGCGCGCCCGCGAGGACGCTGCTGAGCCGCGGGATTGCGAAGGCGAAGCAGCTGGGGGAGAGGGCGGGCGTGGGCGGCGTCCTGCACAGCATTGGGGAGGCCGCCACGAGGCACGCCGCCTTGCCACCCGCCACCCCGCTGGAGCGCGTGATGGCCGCCTCCGAGAAACCGCCCAGCGAGGGCGCAGTCGCCATGTTCCGCACCGCCGCGGCGGCCTGCCGCGACCGCGACCTGACCACCGCCCGGAAGCTGTTTCAGGAGTGCCTCTTGGCGTTCGCCAACGACGGCCACCTCCCGGCGGTTGCGCTCGCCCTGGACCGCCTGTCGGCCGTGGCGCAGCAGGAGCGTGAGCTTGTGAAGGCGGCGAGCCTGGTGGGCGCGGCGGAGGCGCTGCTGGAGCGAACTGGCATCCCCTGCCGAGAGGCGTTTGAGGGCTACGCCGCGCGGGTGGGGGAACTGAGCCGGGCGCTGGGGCACCCCATCTTCACGTCCGCGTGGTCCAAGGGCCGGGCGCTTCCGCTGGCTTCCGCGATATCGATGGCGCTTGGCAGGCCGGTGTAGGCACGCTGGTGGGAGGCCGGCCGGCTGAGCGGATCGCTTTTCTGGTTCATGTGCTCGCTGCCCTCGAGCCGCGCCGCTCCCAGCGGTACAATGGCTCTAGGAAGATGATGGATACATGACACGAAAACAAGCGCTCATCGAACTGCTTGATGCGCTGCCGGACGAAGAGGCCGAGCGCCTATGCGCCGCGCTGATCAGCCAGGTGGCATCATGGTGCCCGGACGCTGCTGGCGCGTCGCGGCTTCTGCGGCAGTGGATCGAGGAGGACGCCACTACCGACCCCGAAGAGCTGGACGCTCGGGATAGAGAGTGGGAGGAGTTCGCGGCAAGCCTCAACGCGCACCGCTCCTCTCACCGCAGAGTCTACCCGTGAGCGTGGTCGTGCTGCTGGACGCCGGCCCGCTTGGGTTGGTGACCAACCGTTCGGGCAGGTCAGAGGTGAACGCTTGCCGCAGGTGGCTCGCCTCGCTGCTGGATGCCGGCACCGCCGTACACGTGCCCGCGATCGCCGACTACGAGGTCCGGCGGGAGCTGCTGCGCGCCGACAAGATCACGGGCCTCGCCAGGTTGGACGCACTGGTAGACAGCCTGGGGTATGTGCCAATCACGCGCCAGGCTATGCTGCAAGCGGCCCACATATGGAGCTCAGCCCGGCGCCAGGGGAGGCAAACAGCCCCGGACGCCTCACTGGACGGGGACTGCGTCCTGGCACGCCAAGCATTGACGCTTGGGCGGGAAGTAGTGGTTGCCACAACCAACGTGGGGCATCTCAACCAATGGGTGCCTGCCATGCACTGGCGCGATATCCCTCCATCGCCAATCAGCACGCACACTGTGATGAGTGGTGTACTCCCGTTCAACCTCGTGCCGCTCAGCAGGCCGAATGAGAAAGGTGTGACCGACGACTTGGATGTGCTAGTAGCCGGCAAATCGCTAACCCTTCATATCGTGCGTGGCTTCCTAGTGGCGTATACTGACAGCGACGGAGTGCTGTGGGGGCCGGGCCTAACGGCCGATCTGCCCGTGCAAACAGTCGACGGCAGTATCACCATGCTGCGCTTCCGGCACAGCAGGTTGATCGAAGCCCCGTGAGCAGTGCCCCCCGGCACCGCCACGCCAGCCCCCTCCGCGGCCTTCAGGCTTGCTAGCTCCTCAACAGCGGCGTATCTCTGGCGGCTCCGTGCGCCTCGCCGGCGGGACATCACCATCAGCCTAGACCCTATCCGCAATGACAGCCGCCGCCTAGCGCATGAACCCGCCGCCGGTTCACAGGAGCGCCGGTGGGTCGTGGCTGCTTGCTGGTGGCCTGAACAGCCGGGGATGGGGGATTTGGCGCCGTTGTCCTAGAGCACGGCTGCGCGACGACTACGTGCGCCCCTTCTCCGTTCTGCCTGCTTCGTACCTTTGTGGTTCATCGCGCCCCGCCGGATCCCCGGGGGGCAGAGTCCGTTTCTCGGAACGGATCCCGCAGGGCGCAAGCTGGACGCGGGGACGAAGCGCCTAAGCTTACGGACAGCAACAGACCCCATCCAGCGCTGCCGCGCACAACCAGGCCAACAGATGCACAACCGCTCCACGTCCGATCCGCCGGTCGACGCCTCCCAGGGCTGCGAGTGCTCCAGCCTGGTCAGCCGCGCCTTCGCCGGCGACGCCTCTGCTTTCGACGCCATTGTCGCCAGGCACCGCGCCTCCGCCTACAGGTAGGCCCTCCGAAAGGTCGGGGATCCACACGACGCCGAGGAGGCTACCCAGCGCCTCTCCGCCGCCACGGCCCGGCGCCACCCAAGGTCGCCATAGAAGCACCTTGCCCGTGTCCAGGGCGGAGGCGACCGCGTCGAGGTAAGCGCCGGGCGAACCGGCAGCTCAGCTGCAAGCCGAGGCGGCGCCGGACCGCACGCCGACCGTTGGCACGCCGGTGGCCGAGGCGGCGGAGTCCCCAAGCAGCCCGACGGTGGAACGCGCCGACGACAGCGAGATCATATTCCATGAGGGCGGCCTAACCCGCAGGTTCGGGATGCGCGATGGGAGGCTGTACGTCGGGGAGGACGGCAAGGGCCGCGCTGCCACCCCTGACGAAACAGCTCTGTGCAACTCCATCCAGAGGCGCCGAAAGGCGATGGAGGAGCGCGCCCGACAGCTGGAGGAGAAGGCTGAAGCCATCCGCCGCATCACCGAAGGGGCGCGCAGGATGGCCGAGCCCATGCGTCCCCGCGAGGAGGAGCTCCGCAGGATGGCCGAAGGGCTGAGGCGCAGCGCGGAGGCGATGGCACCATCCCCCGGGGAGCTCCAACAGCTGATGGATGGGGCGCGTGGGCTGAGAGCCGCGCCGGGCGACGAGAAGAGCGCCGCAGCGACTGCCGACCAGTTGCGGCGAACGGTTGATGCCGTCAAGCCTGGCGAGGAGGCCATCCGCCGGCTAGGGAAGCTGGCGGAGGGAATGGCCACGGCCGCACAACCCAAGCTGGATGAGATCCGGCGCGTGGCGCCGCAGGTCCGCAAGATGGCTGAATCCTCCGTGGGACGCGGCTATGGCAGGGGCATGGAGGGCCTTCATGGCGACGCACAGAAGATGGTGGATGGCATCATGTCGCAGGTCCAGCCCATGCCGAAAGAGGTGGGGCCCATCACGGAGAACGCAAAACGCCTTCGCGAGGAAATGCCGCAGCTGAACGAAAGGGCGCGATCCTCGTCAGACTAGATGGCGGGGACGGCGCGCACCTGCGTAGAAACTTGACGTATCAGGGGTAAACTGCGGGCGTGGCGGAGTTGCGCGTCACGCCCTTTCAACGTTTGAATTCGCTCCAGGAGAGCTGAATGGACTGGCTTGCCAACATAGACCTAAGATGGATCATCCTTACCGTGATCGGCCTTGCAGTGGCGAGGATAGGGATCGCCAAGGCGGAGGGTATCCCCAAAGCCACGTCCGCCTCCGTTGGCGAGATGCTGGAGTCGCTCATCTTCGCGCTGGTGCTGGTGTTCCTGGTGATCCGGCCGTTCATCGTGCAACCGTTCTACATCCCATCGGCGTCGATGCGGCCAACGCTTTGGGAGGGCGACCGGATTCTGGTAAGCAAGTTCGCCTACAGGATCGGCACACCGAAGCGGGGGGATATCGTCGTCTTCAAGGCGCCTCCGCAGGCGTCTCCGGACCAGAAGGACTTCATCAAGCGGGTGATCGGCCTGCCGGGTGACACGGTTGAGGTGCGCAACGGCGAGGTGCTGGTCAACGGCAAGCCTCTCGACGAGAAAGAGGTGGGCGAGGAGTACGCCGCGGACGGCGCCAGCCACGCCAAGCTGCCGCCGGACACGGTGATCAGATCGCCGTTCGACTTCGGCCCGGTGACGGTGCCGCCAAACAGCCTGTTTGTGATGGGAGACAACCGGCCAAGCAGCCTGGACAGCCGGTACTGGGGGCCCCTGGCGGAGAGCCGGCTGCTGGGCAAGGCGGAGGTGATCTTCTGGCCGCCAAGCAGGATTGGGATTTTGCACTGAGCCTGCAAGCGCACTTCGCTCGGGGCGACCGCCCGACCGTCGCCCCAGTTCACCCATCGGGGCCGAGGCCCGCGCCTCAGCTCGATCCTCTGCTTCCGGCCCTGATCGCCGCCTCCACCAACGCGTCCAACGGCGCGTTTGCAACGCACACGGCGGTGTCCGCTGCGCCGTAGTAAAGCCACAGGTCCTCGCCGCGCACGACGGCGCCGTTGGCGAACACCACGTTCGGCACGTCGCCGGACATCTCGTACGGCTCCATCGGGCCAAGCACCCAGTATGGCACGCGGCCCCGCACCTTGTACGGCTCCTCAAGGTCGAGCAGGGCCAAACCCATCCGGTACGTGGGCCGCTCTGCCACCATCTTCACGCCGTGGTAGATCAGCAGCCAGCCCTCCGGGGTTTCGATCGGCGGCGGGCCGGCGCCAATCTTGGCTCCGTCCCACCATGGACCGCCGCGCTCCTCCAGCAGGATGCGAGGCTGGCCCCAATAGCGCAGGTCGGGCGATTCGGTGAGCCATATATGCTCCTGCCCGCCGGCCATGGGGCGGTGCAGCATCCACCACTTCCCGCCGATTCGGCGGGGGAAGACGGCGGCGTCTTTGTTGTTGGGGGCCAGCATCAGGCCCAAACGCTCCACGGACCGGAAGTCGGTGGTGGTTGCCAGCGCCACGCCCGCCCCGAGCCCGGAGTAGGCCGTGTAGGCGATGACGTACTGGTTCAGCTCGTCAAGCCAGCTTATCCTGGGGTCCTCGCAGCCGTACGCCTCCTCCGGGTGCGCGGGGTCGCCCGGGCGCATCAGCGGTGTCTCCTCCACCTGCCACCCTATCTCGCCGTCACGGCTGCGGGCCACGGTGAAGTGAGAGCGGCCCTCGAGGTCCTCAACGCGGAGTAGGAGCAGCGTGTAGTCGCCCATCTGCACGGCGCCTGGGTTGAACACGCTGTTGCACGGATAGGGCATCTCGCGAAACGTGAGTATTGGGTTTCTGTCGCTTCTGCGGAAAAGCTCTCGCATGGTACCTCCCACAACGGCTACAGGCCGTATCGGATATCCCTAAGCACGGGGAACTCGCGGCGGTAGCTCTCGAGGGCGGCGAAGTCGAGGTCAGCCCAGGCCACGCCCTCACCGTCGCCAGCGTCGGCCATTACCTCGCCCCGGGGGCCGACGATCACGCTGCGGCCCGGGTAGGCCAGCTTCGGGTCGTTGCCGCAGCGGTTCACGCCCGCAACGTACGCCTGGTTTTCGATGGCCCTGGCCCTAAGCAGCGTGACCCAGTGCTCCACGCGCGTGGCGGGCCAGTTGGCGATGACGACCAGAACCTGCGCCCCCCGTCTAGTGGCGGCGCGGAAAACCTCCGGAAACCGCAGATCGTAGCAGATGAAGGGCGACACCCGGGCTCCGCGCCAGTCGAAGGTCACCACCTCGCCGCCGGGCACGTAGTGCCGGTCCTCCTGGGCGTAGCTGAACGGGTGGATCTTACGGTAGCGGGCGATGACGGCCCCCTCCGGCGAGAACGCCACGGCCTCGTTGGCGCCCTTGCCGCCCGACGCCGCCGCAACCAGCCCGCCAAGCACGTACGCCCCCCGCTCCCGCGCCAGCAGCGACATGAAGGCCTCCGTCTCCGACGGCCGGCCATCCGCGATTGAGGCGACGTTCATGCTGAAGCCGGTGGCGAACATCTCCGGCAGCACCACCAGCGAGCCTGGCGGCACCCCCGCCCCATCTAGGATGCGTCGCACCGCGGCGAAGTTGGCTGGCTTATCCTCCCAAGCTATGTTCAGCTGGCAACAGATGACGCGCATTCTCTCCCACCCCGCTGCCGAATCGCCTGGCTCGCCGCGGCCAGTCACCTACCCAACGATTGCCCTGAGTCCACGCACCAGCCGTCCCACGGCCTCCGCCGCCGTGTCCTTCTTCAGTGCGCCGTACGCCACGCGCAGGTAGCAGCCCGACTCCATGCCGAACGCGTTGCCGGGCATAACTGCCACGCCGTGCTCCTTGATCAGCCGCTCCACCAGTACCATGGGGGCCATCCGCGTGTGCACCCTGAGCAAGAGGTAGAAGGCCCCGTTGGCGGGCGGCACCGCACAGATATCGCGGACCGCGGCGAGCTCGTCCAGCAGCAGGCGCCGGACCTCCGCCATGGAGGAAAGGAAGCTCTTGCAGTACGCGGCTCCGGCCTGCAGGGCGCCCACCGCCGCATACTGTGAGACCACCGGCGGGCAGATCAGGATCGTATCTTGGATCTTCTTCACCGGAACCAGCAGATGCTCCGGGATCACCATGTAACCGATGCGCCAGCTTGCGAAGCCGTACGCCTTGGAGAGCGAGAAGAGCGAGACGGTGTGCTCCGCGCTTCCCTCTGTGGCGCCTGGCGAGAAGTGCACCGCGCCGTCGTAGGTGAAATACTCGTACGCCTCGTCGTGGATGTGGTAGAGGCCGCGCTTGCGGCATAGGAGGTTCACGGCGCGAAGGTCCGCCTCCGGGTACACCGCGCCGCTGGGGTTGTTGGGCGAGACGGTGAGGACGGCGCGCGTGCGCGGCGTGATCGCCGCCTCGATGGCATCGAGGCGAAGCTGGTAGGAATCGTCAGTTGGCACCGTGACGGCGCGGCAGCCCGCTATGACGGCGGCCATCTCGTGGTTGAAGTAGTAGGGCACGGGGATGATGACCTCGTCGCCGGGCTCGGTGACGGCCAGCACCGCGTTCATGAACGCCATGTTCCCACCGGCCGTGACCACCACGCGGCTGCCGTTCTCCAGGGGTATGCGGTTCTCCTCGAGCAGCTTCGCCTCCAGCGCGGCGAGCAGCTCCGGGATGCCATCAACCAGGCGGTACTTGTGGTTCTCCGGGTCGGCCAAGAAGCGGGCGATCTGATCGATGGCTTGCTGCGGCGGGCCGTAGTGGACCACGCCCTGGCCGAGGGAGATTGTGCCCGGATGGGCCCTGACCATCTCGCCCACGATGGGGATGACGGGCGACTGGACCGCCTGCATACGGGGGTTGACGCGCATGGAAAGCGATGGCACGGCGGGGGCTCACCCTTCTGGCCGCTTTGGCCGCCCCACCACACCGCCATCGTCTTCGTCGCGGCAGGCGACGTGTCCTGCCGGTGAGCTTAGCGCGGAGCGCGGGCCGTCGTGCGCTATCGTACGATCGCCGGGTACACCAGGCTGGGCGCGCCATCGATGGAGAGGCCCATGTAGTAGAGGCCCTCCTGCCCGTGATGGAAGAGGACGGTGACGGTGAAGCGGCCGCCATCCACGCCGGCGGGCGGCATCGATATCTGGCGCCCGCTGCCATCCATGGCGGTGAAGAAAAGGCGCACCGTCTGCGCCTTGCCCTGAACCGCGCCGCCGACGGCAACCGGCTGCTCAACGGCGAAGGCGGTGGGAAGCGGCTGATCCAGCAGTGCGCCCTCGAACGCATCAGGGGGGAGGGGCGAATCGCCGGGGTGAGCGCCGAGCAGCTGCACGCCCACGAGCATCCCGTCTGGTCGCTTGGCTATGCCGAGGCCGACGATGGTCCACCGCGGGTTCAGGACCTCGGAACGGTGGACTCCGCTGCGCATCAGGCCGCCCTGCAGGCCCAGCACGTCCGCATCGAGGGCCAGGTTCTCCGCCACCTCGGTGCCGGGCGGCGCGCCGGCGCGGGCGATGCGATAGTCGGCGCGGTGGCCCTCTGGGTCAACGTGGGCGAAGAAGCCGCGGGCCACCATGTCGTCGGCGTAGGCCTGCGCGGCGCGCGCGAAGGCGTCGTCCAGCAGCACGGGCCGGAGGCCGCGAGAGGTCCTGTCCGCGTTGAGCAGCGAGAGCCAGCCCGCAATCGCCGCTGGCAGGTCGACGGGCCCCTGGCGCGGGGCGGCCTGGCGGTCGCCGGGCGACGGCAGCAGCGGAACGCCCCCGACGTACACGGGGCAGTTGAGCGCCGCGGCGCCGGCGGCCTGGTTCACCTCCAGCAAGGTAGTGCCAACGGCCGCAAGCTTCCAGGTGAGCTGGAACTTGGAGCCGGGCGCGATCTGGGGACCGAAAGGGCCGTCCTGGACGGCGCCGTTCTGGACCGAGAGGCGAACGCTTTTGGGGAAGCCGTCGGCCTCGGTCACGTACGCGTAAGCCCTGAGCGGCGCCAACGCAACCCCTGAGATGGTGAGCATATCGCCCACCTGGGCAGCGTCTGGAGGAGGGGAGTCCAGCGCCAGCGCCGCGGGGTCCAGGGCGCTTGGCATGTGAGCAAGGGGGGTGATGTACGCGAGTGCCAATGGGATCTGCTCACCGCGGGAACGGACCAGCACGGAGACCGCGACCGGCTTGTTGGGGGAGAAGGATGCGAACTGCAGGTAGTCGTTGTGGAAGGCGTCGGTGGTGGGATCGAAGAGGAGCTCCCTGGACAGGATGAGCCTGGCCTCGGTGGTGGCGGGCAGGGTGACGGTGGCGGCGTTCTGGGTGAAGGTTACGGTGGCCTGCCCGGTTGGGCCGGCGCTCCAGTCTACCACGGTTTGGTCATCCTGAACGAAGACGCGAGGGGCCGGCCAGAGGGAGTTGAGGAGGCGCAGGCTGTAGGCGAGGATGCGGAGGGCATCGTCCATGCGGACGTAGCCGTCGCCCATGGGCCTTCCGCCGACGCCGGGGTTGGGGGAGACATCGGCGGCCTGCCTTTGGTCGGCGGAGAGTGTTGCCAGGCCGAGGGCCGCGCGCAAGGCCACCTGCGCGTCGTCGACGCCGACGCGACCGTCGCCGTTGAGGTCACCGGGGATGGGCGACTGAGCGGAGGACGGGATGGCAACCGCGCCCGCCGCCGTTACGAGCACCAGAGCCCACAGTAACCCCCTCACAGCCAGTCGCATCGTTCACTCCTTGCACCAGGCGCCTCAACGCGGATGCATTATAGCCCTCGGGCCGGACCTGGCGCAAGCGTGGATGGGTGGCCCGCTTGTCGGTGGCGTGGATGGATTTCGGATGCGCGCTGGGTGCCGGCCACGGGCCGTCCCCCGTCAGCGGCGATATGCTGCCACAACGTCCAACACGGCCCCAACCACGTCGTCCGCGTCTTGGTCCGTCATGCGCGGGTTCAGCGGAAGGGAGATGAGGCGCTGGTACGCGGCGTATGCGATCGGGAACTGGTCGGGGCGAAAGCCGTACTTGTCTCGGTAGTAGGGGTGCAGGTGGTTAGGGATGAAGTGGACGCTCGTGCCGATGTTGCGATCTTTGAGCTCCTGGATGAAGCGCGCGCGGTCGATGGTGAGGGCCTCAAGGTTCAGCCTGATGGGATAGATGTGCCAGGCGGACTCAACCTGGGGGCGCTCCACCGGAAGCTCGAGGGCGGGGCATTCCGCGAAGGCCCGGTTGTAGCGGCGCACGATCTCCCGTCGTCTCTGCTGGAAGCGGGGCAGTTTGCGAAGCTGGTGAATGCCCAGCGCGGCCTGGATATCGGTCATGTTGCACTTGAACCCGGGGCAGACCACCTCGTAGTACCAAGAGCCGGCCGCGGTGTACCGCTTATAGGCATCGCGGCTCATGCCATGAAGGCTCCAGACGCGCGCCTGCTCGATGACCTCGGCGTTGCCGGTAAGCATGCCGCCCTCCGCGGTTGTGAGGTTCTTGGTGGCGTAGAAGGAGAAAGAGACCAAGTTGCTGGGCTGGGTGGCAGAGCCGCTTGCCACCGGCGCGAGGTCGGCAGGGCATCCGATGGGGTGGCCTTTGTACTTGGCGGAGACTGCGTGGGCGGCATCCTCAACTACGTGCAGCCCGTGCTGCCTGGCGATGGCATACAGCGCGTCCATATCGCAAGGGTGGCCGTAGAGGTGGACCGGCATGATGGCGCGGGTGCGCGGCGTTACTGCTGAAGCCACCTGCTGCGGGTCGATGTTAAGGGTATCCGGCTCCACGTCCACCAGCACTGGACGGGCGCCCACGTGCTCGATGACATGGACGGTGGAGCAGAAGGTCATGGTGGTGGTGATGACCTCATGGCCGGGGCCGACGCCAAGCGCGGCGAGGGCGACTAGCATGGCATCGGTGCCGGAGCTAACGGCGAGGGCGGCGGGTGCATTGGCGAACTGGGCGAACTCCTGCTCAAAGCGGCGCGTCTTGGGGCCGGTAGTGATCCAGTCGGAGCGGAGGGTGTCAACGACCTCGGCGATCTCCTCCTCGCCGAGGAGGGGAGGAGAGAAGTTGAGGAAGGTTTGGCGCATAGAGTGGCTATCTCCTTGGCAGGCGTGCGATCTGCGGGCGCACCGCGCAACTATCGAGCGCCAGCCTGGTTAGGGCCGCTGTATCCTGGTGCGTTGGCTTCGCGAGCCCATGGTGGCCGTGCGCGCCAGGTGGCGGCCAAGGGGCAGACCGCCGCGGGCGGGTCGGCGGCTTCCCAGGTTCACGGCAGCCCATGAAGCTATGGGCAGACCTACGGGCTCCCCTTGCCGACCCAGCACAGCACGTGGGTCGCGCCCGCATGACGACGGCGCTTGCACGCGTGCGCTAGCGCGTGATTGCGACGAAGCGCCCCTTGGTCCGGCGCCGCACCACGAAGTCCCACACTCCGGCAAGCCAGCCACAGCCGTAAGCGAAATGGTAGCACGCGAACACCGCCGGCAGAATCGGGAGGAGGTCCCAGCCAGCGTGGGCCGCGCTCACAACAGAGGCTGCTAGCACTGCCACAGCATACACGGCCGCCAGCGCCCCGAAAGCGACGCGCGCAAGCGGCACGACAACTGACGCCGCCCCCAGCAACGCAAGCACCGCCACGAAGGTGCCCGGTACAAGATGCCGCCAGGACGCAGGCAGACGATGCTTTTGGACCACGCGCACCTTCCAGTAACCATACTGGAAGTACTGGCGAAAGAGGCCGCGCAAGGAGTCGCGCGGTGTGTACCAGGATCGGATGCGAGGGGACTGCCAGATCCGGCCGCCGGCGCGCAGGAGCCTGAGGTTCAGCTCGTCATCCTGGTTGCGCACCAGCTCCTCGTCGAAAAGGCCCACGTCGAGCAGCCGCCGCTTCCTGTAGCATCCGTACGGCACCGTGTCGGCCGGGCCCTCATACCACGCCAGGTGGAACACCGCACCACCCACCGCGAAACGGGAGTGGTAAGCCGCAGCCACCGCCCGCTGGACGTAAGATCTCGACCTGGTAAGCGCGGGGCCGCCCACGTTGTCGGCGCCGGTCTCCTCCAGCGCGCGGATGCACTGCGTGAGGTAGTCCGGAGCGAACTCGGTGTGGGCGTCCATCCTCACGACGATGTCGCCCCGCGCCGCATTGATCCCCACGTTCAGGCCGCATGGTGTGGTGCCCTTGGGGTTGTCGACCAGCCGGAGCCTGGCGTCCTCCGTCGCTATCCGCTGGATTATCTCCCGGGTGCCATCATCCGACATGCCGTCGGCAACGATCACCTCGAAGCCTCCTTCGGGGGCATCCATGCGCAGGACGGACCGCAGACACGCCTCGATATGCGCGCGCTCGTTGCGGCAAGGGATCACCACGCTGACCGCCGGACGTCCCTCCGGCCGGGGCTCATTCACTCTGCATCCCTCCAGCACGCGACGGCGGTTGGCCAAGCAGGGACACCACCGCCTTGAACTTGCCGGCCCGCGTGCGGGGGATCTCTGGCACCTGGTGCACATCCACCTGCACAGATGGACCAAGCCTTTGCCTCACCCGGTGCACGATGTCCTCTCTGTCCACTGGCCCAAACCCATCCGTGGGCACCACCTTCACCGTAATGCGATCCCGCGCCACCTGCACAATCTGCCCCTCACGCACGTGAGGCTGGTCCACGAAGATGCCATGGAACCGCACCATCTGGCGGCCATCGGGCCCCACCACCACATCCTCAAGCCTGCCCACCACCTCCTGGAGCACCGGCATGCTCCGCCCGCATGGGCATGGCTCCGAAGCCCACGCCGCCAAGTCACCCAGCCGATACCGGATAAGTGGCTGGTACTCCCGCATCAGGCATGTGGCCACAACCTCGCCCACCTCTCCTGGCGCGCAGGGGGTCCCGTCCGGCCGAAGGATCTCGACAACGGCTACGTCCGGGCTCACGTGGAGCCGCCCATGCTCGCACTCACTGGCGAAGAGCGCGTTCTCCACGGTGCTGTACTCCTCGAAGACGCGGCAGCCGTACGCCTTCTCCATCACCTCACGCATAGAGGCAGTGAGCTTCTCGCTCGTGGTGATGACCGCCTGAACGGGTGGGAAGCGCAGGCCTTGCTCTAGCACCATCTTCGCCAGAAGGTAGTAGGAAACCGCGTATCCGGTCATCCACCGCACCCCGTGCCGGCGAATGGCTTCTGCGTACTCGATAGCCGTGTCTGGACGCAGGTGGAAAGCCGACAGGTACACCTGCCGTTCCGCAGCGTTGAACCGGTGATACGGACCGCGGCTGTCCGGGTCGGGCTCGACCATGCGCCCAGAGAAGGTGGCGCGCGGCATTGAGAACGAGACGCCAGCCCACCGCGCAGAACGAACCTCGCGAACAGCGAGCGAGTCCCTGATCTCCGCCGTGGTCCAGATGGTAGCGATGGGCGTACCGGTGGTGCCGCTGGTATGGAAGGTGCATCGCAGAATAGGCCTGACGTCCTCGCGAAGGAACGCCCGCGGGTTGGCGCGAAGGGCTTCCTTCTCCAGGAGTGGAAGCTCGCCCAACCTGCATTGCTTGGCCGCGGCCTTCTGGGCGGGGCTCCAGGCGGAGCGATAGTACGGGACCCGTTCCGCCGCCATTGACAAGAGGTCGGCAAGCCTGGCCTGCTGCCACGATTGCCATTCCTCCGGGGAAAACCGCTCCCTTTGGGCGTATGCGTGCACGAAGCGCCGGTACCCTGGCCCAAACCGAAGCCAGTGCCAGTACGCCCCGTATCCCGTTACGGCGCAGTGCTGCGCCCATACGGGAAGCCTGCTGTAGATGCCATCAAGGTATGCCATATGGAAGATGCAACCGCAGATGAGGGCCGAGAGCCCAAAGTCGAACTCGAGGCTCGAGGGGTGAGAGAGGGTGCCAAGGGGCACCGTTCCGCGCGCATGCCCACCGGGCTCTGCCCTCTCAACTCTCGTCTCTCACCTCTCTCGCGCCACTTCCGTCAGCAGCTCCTCCCAACGGGGGAGGACCGCGGCCCAGTCGTACTGCTCAGCTTTCGCGCGGGCGTTGCCGGAGAGCCGGCGCGGACAGACACCTGCGGACCTCAGCCTCTGCCTCAGCGCGGCCCCCTGTTGGCACAGGACCCTCCACGTACCGCCGCGCCCACTACGGCCTCGAGCCAGTCGGATTGTGCAGCCACACAGCGCTTTTGCTCGAAGCTGTCCAGGAAACGCTGCCGAGCCGATCTGCCCATCGTCATCCTCAGCGTCGGGTCCTCGAGCAAGATGCGCAGCTTCTGCGCCAGCGTTGCTGCATCGCCCGGCGGCACCAGAAAACCATCGCTCCCGTCGCGCACGATCTCCGGAATCCCTCCCACGGCCGACGCGACTACCGGCGTCCCCGACGACATAGACTCGATGTTCACAAAGCCAAAGGCCTCACTGCGCGAGGGCACCACCGTCACCGCCGCTTCGGCCATCATGGTCAGCAGCTCCCGCCGCGGGACCACGCCGCGAAACGCACACAGGTCCTCCACGCCTAGCTCCCGAGCCAGCGCAACGCAAACGCTCCTCATGGGACCGTCCCCCGCAAACACCACCTGAGCACGCACCCCGGAGGCCTTAAGGAGCGCGAGAGCCCTGATCAGCACGTCCTGCCCTTTACTCTCGTGGAGGCGACCCGGGCAGAGGACGTACGGCCTCTCCGTCAGTCGCGTGCCGGGGTCGGGCGGGCCCCAGTCGGCGATCGAGTTGGTGAAAACCGTGCTCTTCGCCTCTGAGACCCCGAAGGTTGCGGACAGGTCCGCCTGCGCGGCTCGCGAGTTGGCCACGACATGGGTGGCTAACCGGTACACAAGCGCCTTTCTCGCCCGAAGGGCCTTTTTGCGGAGCCGGGAGCCTCTCCAATCTGCATCAATCGCTGACGACAGCGTGCGGTACCAAGCCACGCGGCAGGGGACTCGCGTCAGCCATCCCACGCACATCATCACGTTGGTGGCGCCGAAGTTGGCAACGAGGCACTGGGGTCTGCGCACACGGATCAACCGCCATAAGAACCAAGCATCGGCGGGCCGCACGGGACGCCTGGACGGCCAGGTCCACACCGCAGGCGCGCCATAGGGGTCCTCCACGTCACGCCTCTGGCCGTCAACCAGCAGGGCCACGGCGTGCCCGCGCTCGATCAGCTCCGCCGCTAACGCGCGGAAGTGCAGGGACACACCACTGTCTCCCCAGCTAGTGGCAATAACGAAGGAAAAGCCGCTCATACCACCCTCCCGCGGCACAGTGGGTTCCCCAAGCCGGGCACGCATGGAAGCAGTCCGGCCGCGAGCACATACCGGTGAACCCGGCCAGCAAGATGGCGCTGGCTTGTGTGCAAGCATAGCCAGTTGTGACTCTTGAGGCACCGCTGGGGGTCGGCGCGCCTGAGGGTGAAGCGCGAGATCTCCCACACCTCGTAGCCGAGGGCAAGCACCTCCGAGTAAAGGTCGCCTACGCTGTGCCCCGCCCGTCTCTGAAGGGCCGGCGAGGCCTCCAGAACGACGGCCGCACGGGAAGCGGCCAGCACGCTGCGGGCGCCCTGCAGAACAGCCAGCTCCGCCCCCTCTACATCCACAAAGATCGCTCTGAGTCCACCGAGCACCGGCTCAAGGCTATCCAGAGTGACGCAGTTCACTTGCACCGTTTGCGGGACGCTGGTTGCGCCTTGCAGACATAGGTAACCGACACCCGACGCTTCCTTCGTCGGGGGAGGCACAAACGACATTGTGCAGTTGCTGGCGGCTACCGCGCACGGATGTATCGCGACGTTGCGGTACCGGATGTGAGCGAGCGCGCGTGTGAGGGTCTCAACGTTAGCGGGAAGCGGCTCGAACGCGTGCACACGGCCAGTTGGCCCCACGATATCCGAAAAGCCCACCGTCTCTGTTCCTACGTTTGCCCCCACCTCAACAATCGTGTCGCCTGGGCGGCAGAGGGCCCGGGCGATGGCCCAGTTACGCCATTCGTAGTATCCGTGCACCGCGAATGGATACCCATGGAAATCGGCTGTGCATGTTACGAGGTGAGACCCTGTCAGGGCCCGCACGCTGACCTGGCGCGCATCCTGGTAGGCGCGCTGCATAGGGTAGAGGAGGCTCCGAAGCCTTTGGGCCGCAAGCGGCGGCAATGGCCTGCAAAGTCTCTGCGCCACAGATAGCCTCAGCGATGGCATGCCAGAACACTCCTACGGCAGAACCACCCGGCCGTGTCGAGTGGCGGTCCCGGACGACCCTGGGGGCTTCACCGCATGTCCCCCACCGTGCTCACAAGCGTCTCTGGCCGGACTGACCGGCCGGCCTCCATCAGCAGCTCCTCCCAACGGGGGAGGACCGCGGTCCAGTCGTACTGCTCAGCTTTCGCGCGGGCGTTGCCGGAGAGCCGCTCCGCCAGGTCCGGCTCCGTGAGGACTCGCTCCACCGCTACTGCCATCGCCTCCGGGTCGTTGGGCGGCACAAGCAGTGCGTCGCGCTCATGCTCCAGCAGGTACGGGATGCCGCCAACGTTGGTGCTTACCACACACAGGCCGCACGCCATGGCTTCAAGCACGCTGACCGGGGTGTTGTCTACGTTGGTCGTGTTCAAGAAGACGTCCCCTTTGTTCATCCATTCGCCAACCTCCCCCTTGGATACCTTCCCAGGCAACGTCAACCGGTCCAGCACACCCAAACCCTCCGCTACGGACCGGACCTCCTGCATGCTCCCATCGCCCTTATCTGGACCCACCATGGTTAGGCGCACGCCTGGAAACCGGGGGAGCAGAAGCGCCAGCGCCTTCACCGCCAGCGCGGGATTGTAGATGGCGTGGAAGGCACGGAGCCAGACCAGGCTGGGTTGGGGGTGCGCACGCTCCCGGAAGGTGTACATGCCAAGGTCCAGGGCATTGGGCAGCAGGCGCAGGTCTTGCCTATGGGGCTTCATCTGCTCCAGTAGGTACCGCGACGGAGTGGTGACCGCCGCGGCAGATAGAAGCAGGCGCTTCACGCGGGCGGGGTGGCGCGCTGCAAGGGCTGGAAGGTTGCCACCGTGGAGGGTAAGGATGTAGGGTTTGCGGGCATGGCGAAGGGTCCAGCA
>Ga0078972_1005167_pt1 | contig 33849 bp, 29 predicted proteins | sample YelNatPaOPGAMG01_FD_67568 | JGI IMG/M metagenome (GOLD analysis project Ga0078972, IMG submission 67568) | Hot spring thermophilic microbial communities from Obsidian Pool, Yellowstone National Park, USA - OP-RAMG-01 (SPADES assembly) (version 2) | ecosystem: Environmental > Aquatic > Thermal... | reverse complement strand
CCCCCACCAGGGGGGAGGGAGCACCATTCCCCCCACCCCAACCCTCCCCCACCAGGGGGGAGGGAGCCTCTTTTCTCCCTCCCCCCTGGTGGGGGAGGGCTGGGGTGGGGGGCAATTGTGCCCAATTCAACCGTGCCCAGTATAACACCCCCCGCTCGCCAGAGAACAACCGGGGGGTTAACACCCCCCGCTCGCCAGAGAACAACCGGGGGGTTAACACCCCCCGCTCACCAGAGAACAACCGGGGGTTAACACCCACCGCTCGCCAGAGAACAACCGGGGGGGGACATACACCATAAAGAGAGTAAGAATGGGGACTTCTTCACAGAATCATAATATTTTTTTCACATTCTGCCCATAGCGATTCGATAGCATCGCGGGAGAAATAAGGACAGCAACGGATTGATAGGGTCTACCACGCCTTACAAGGGAAGAGAAATGAAACGTATTCGGTTTGAGATGGGCGGAGTTGTGCTGGCGTTGAGTTCGCTCTTGGTTCTGTCGGGATGCGGCGGCGACGGCAAACGTCTGAATGCCGGCGGCTCCACTTTCGTTTACCCGATGATGTCGAAATGGGCGGACGAATACAAAAAGGCAACGGGAGTAGAAGTCAACTACCAGTCCATCGGCTCCGGCGGCGGCATTCAACAGATGACGGCCAAGACGTTTGATTTCGGCTGCACTGATGGGCCGATGAACGAAGAGCAGCTGAGCAAGTGCCGGGAAGCCGGCGGCGAGGCCGTTCACATCCCGTTGGTCCTGGGCGCCGTCGTGGCAACCTACAACTTGCCGGGAATCGAAGGACCGTTGAAATTCACTGGGCCGGTGCTGGCCGACATCTATCTCGGTAAGATCACGAAATGGAACGATCCGTCGTTGCGCGACCTTAATCGCAACGTTCCTTTGCCCGATCAGGACATAGTGGTCATTCATCGCTCCGACGGCAGCGGCACGACCTACGTGTGGGCCGAATATCTGTCCAAAGTCAGTCCCGCATGGAAAGAGAAAGTCGGCTTCGGAACGTCGGTCAATTGGCCGACAGGCATCGGCCAGAAAGGCAATGAAGGCGTGGCCGGCCAAGTGAAACGAACGCAAGGCAGCATCGGTTATGTGGAATTGGAATACGCTTTGCAAAACCAGATGAGCGTCGGCGAAGTCCAGAACAGGGAAGGCGTGTTTGTCAAGCCGACGTTGCAGTCTGTTAAGGCGGCGGCGGAGGCCCTCTTGAAAGAGATCCCCGACGACCTTCGCTATTCTTTGACGAATGGGCCAGGTAAGGACAGCTATCCCATCAGTGGTACGACCTGGGCAGTCCTGTATAATACCTTACCGGCCAGCAAAGGTCAGCTAATCCTCGACTTTCTCCGCTGGGTGATACACGACGGTCAAAAGTATTGCGAGGAACTCCATTACACGCCTTTGCCTGCGGGATTAGTGGAGCGGGCCGAGAAGAAATTGGCGGGCATCCAGATTGTCCCGTGAACCAGCACGTCGCCGTCTTCTTGCGGGGGCAGCGGAGCAGAACATGACCAGTTCGGACGCGAAAGCAACAATGGGCAAAGCAGCTCCCCCAAGGCGCCAATGGGACCGCTTTGCCCTGCCGAGGCGACGTTGGCGGCGTCTGGCCGATAAGGGGTTTGAGCACGTGTGCCAGGGTGCGGCCCTGTTGGTGATCGTCCTTTCTCTGTTGCTTGTGGTTGTGCTCGTTTGGCAGTCGTGGTTGGCGATTCAGACCGTCGGCCTTCGTTTTTTCGTCAGCAAAACGTGGGACCCGGAATCGAGCCATCGCCAATTCGGCGCCTTGGCGTTCGTGTGGGGCACGATCGCCACTTCCGCCATTGCCATGCTCGTTGCCGTACCGCTGGGCCTGGGCACAGCTGTGTTCTTGGCGGAGATCGCGCCGCGTTGGCTGCGCCGCGTCGGTTCGTTTCTGGTGGAGATGTTGGCCGTCGTCCCCAGCGTGGTCTACGGCTTCTGGGGCCTGTTCGTCCTGGCACCGATCCTCCAACGGCTTCTTACCGCTGCCGGAGGGCCCAACCTGGGCGGAGTAGGGCTTCTCCCCGCCGGCTTGGTCCTTGCCATCATGATTGTGCCCTATGTGGCGTCGGTGTCTTTCGATGTCATTCGCGCCGTTCCCCGCTCGCAGCGGCAGGGGGCCTTGGCGATGGGGGCCACACGCTGGCAGACCATCTGGCGCGTGGTGTTGCCCTATGCCCGACCGGGTATCATCGGCGGATGTTTTCTGGCCCTGGGGCGGGCCTTGGGGGAAACGATGGCCGTCACCATGCTCATCGGCAACAAGACGGAAATCCGCTTTTCGCTGTTCGCAATGGGCAATTCCATTGCCAGCGTCATTGCCAACCAGTTCACGGAGGCGGACTACGACCTCTATCTCTCTTGTTTGGTTGAGTTAGGACTGGTGTTGATGCTCGTCACCGTTGCCGTCAATTCTCTGGCCCGTCTCTTGATCTGGCGTGCGGCCCATCCTAGCGGCGTTTGGCGCGGTTGGAAGAGGCGTTTGCTGCCCCGAAGGGCCGTGCAAGAAACCGCTCCCCTTCCCAGTTCCTCGCGGAATGTGGAGGCGAATGCACCAGCTCATCCTTGGCAACGGACGCCGTCGGGTTTGGCGCAGCTGCGGCTGGGTGCAAACGTCCGCCTCAATTTGTGGATAGATCGCTTCATGACCGGCTTGCTGGGGATGTGTCTGGCGATGACGGTTGGTTTTCTGTTCCTGATCCTCGTCTATCTGGTGGTGCAAGGCGCCGGGGCCTTGAGTCTGGACTTTTTCACCAAGTTGCCGGCCCCCGTCGGCCAGAAAGGCGGCGGCATCGCCAACGCCCTGTACGGCAGTTTTCTCTTGGTGGGCCTGGCCGCCCTGTTCGCTATCCCCATGGGGCTGTTGGCGGCCATCTACCTGGCGGAGTATCGCTGCGACCGGATCGGTCCGACGGTGCGCTTTATCGGCGAATTGCTCGCCGGAGTGCCTTCCATCGTCATCGGCTTATTCGGTTACTACCTTGTCGTCAAACCGATGAGCGACCTAACCGACAAGCAGGTAACGTTTTCTGCCTGGGCGGGAGCGTTCGCCTTAGGAGTCATGATGGTCCCTGTGGTCCTGCGGGCGTCCGAGGAAGCGCTGAAGCTGGTGCCGCAGTCCCTTCGCCAAGCTAGCTACGCCTTGGGCGGCAGCCATGCACAAACAGTATTGTGGGTCGTCGTGCCGGCAGCTTTGCCGTCGATCATTACGGCCGTGTTCTTAGCCATAGCTCGGGTGGCTGGCGAGACGGCCCCCTTGCTGTTGACTGCCAACAACAACACGTTCTGGCCGCGCTCGCCCAATGATTTTACGCCCTCGATTCCGGTCTACATCTTCACTTATGCCGTCAGCCCCTACGAGGACTGGCACCGCCAGGCGTGGGGAGCGGCCTTGGTCTTGCTTGTCGTTGTCATGGTGTTGAATTTCGGTATCCGCGTGGCCTCGGGCAAACGTATCGTGCTGGCCAGCCACGCCGATTGATCTTTTCCCGGATTGTCGATGTTTCGCCGCCTTTTCTCCTCGTTTACCCTGCTTTTCTTGGCTATCCTTGCCCTTTGGGCTTTGCTGGCCATTCCGATGGTGAAAGACGGCGAGACCCGATGGCGCTTACTTCTCCTAATCGGCTGTGCCGCAGCCGTCACTGTGCTGGCGAACTTTGCACTCAGTGTACGGCTGATGCGCCAGTGGGACCGGCCTCTTCGCGCGCTCATCGGCGTGGCCGGCAAGATCGGCGAAGGCAACAGCGGCCAACGCATTTTCACCGATGGACAGGATGAAATCGGCGAGCTGATAGCGGCCTTTAACCGCATGAGCGATCAACTGGATGCGCGTATCGCCCGGTTGGAAGAAGACCGGCAACAGCTGCGCACCATTCTCAGCGGCATGGTTGAGGGCGTGGTCGCTCTCGATGCCAACCAACGCATTCTTTATGCCAACGAACGGGCCACGCAGCTGCTTGGTCTGCCCTGGCAAGCGCCCGTGGGCCGCCGTTTGTGGGAAGTCGTTCGCCAACGACCTCTTCTCGAGGTGGTGCAGCGCGCCCTCGATAATTCCGAGCCGCAGCACGAGGAACTGAGCTGGAACGGCCCCAACATGCGCAGCCTGACTGTTCACGCCGCGCGGCTGCCGGGACTGCCGCCACGCGGCGCCGTCTTGGTGCTGCACGATACCACCGAGCTGCGTCGCCTGGAACGTTTGCGTCAGGAGTTTGTCGCCAACGTCTCCCATGAGTTGAAGACGCCGTTATCGATCATCAAGGCGTGCGTGGAAACATTGCTCGATGGCGCGGTAGACGATCCTCAGCACCGCCGTCCTTTTCTGGAACAGCTCGACAGCCAGAGCAATCGTTTGCACGCATTGATTCTCGACCTGCTCAGCCTCGCCCGCATCGAATCCGGCGAAGAGCTGTTTGAGTTTCAGCCGCTCCCAGTTTGCGAAGTTGTTCAGGCATGCATGGAGCGGCATCGCCCGCGCGCCGAAGCCAAGGGACAAATCTTCGAGATGATACCGCCGGGCGGCGACCAGGCGCTGGCGGTCTGGGCGGACGAGGAAGCCCTGGAGCAGATCCTCGATAACCTGCTCGACAACGCCGTCAAATACACGCCCCAAGGTGGCCGAGTCTCGGTGCGTTGGCGGCGCGAGGGGGAGCAGGTATGCCTGGAAGTGGCCGACACCGGCATTGGCATTCCCGAGGCCGATTTGCCACGCATCTTTGAACGCTTCTACCGCGTGGACAAGGCGCGTTCGCGCGAATTGGGCGGCACCGGCCTGGGTCTGTCGATCGTCAAGCACCTGGTCCAGGCCATGCGCGGCAGCGTCCACGCCGCCAGCCGGCCGGGGCAAGGCACCACGTTCACCATCCGTCTTCCAGCAGCCCAAGACGCCGTTTAGTTCCGAGGCGAGCGGGGGGTTAACCCCCCCCGCTCGCCATGCTCACACCCCCCGCTCGCCATGCTCACACCCCCCGCTCGCCAGGGTTACGCAATCCTGCTCGTCCGAACAATGTGGGTTGAGAGGTTGTCATGGCCATCGTTTCATCAGGTCGGCGAGGACAATCAAGTCGTCTTTTTAGCGATGGAGTATCTCGAAGGCATGTCGCTGGCCGATGGGCTCCAGATTGTATCGCTGGCTTGGCTTCCTGACTCCTGTTCTCTGGCTTTACGCGGCATTGTCAATTCTCCCTCACATCTTCATCAAATCCACACATTCATCTCCTAGAATACCCCCGCTTGTGCAATCCCGGAGAAAAGCAAGGACGCGGCGCCGACAGCCGCTTGAGTGTTTCTATGTCCACTCTATCTTACACCGCCATTCTCTCGGAGCGTCATTTGGCTGGCCGCAAACCCTCGAACGGAGCGGGGGTGCGGTCCAAGTTCCAGGTCCGTAACCTGTCGTTTTGGTACGGGACCAACCAAACCCTTTTCGACGTGTCGCTGGACGTGCCGGAGCGGTCGGTGATGGCCCTGATCGGACCATCCGGCTGTGGCAAATCGACGTTTCTGCGCTCGCTCAATCGCATGAACGATCTGATCGAAGGTACGCGGCACACCGGCGAAATCCTTCTCGACGGCGAGGAGATCTACGGACGCAACGTCAATCTGGCGGAGTTACGGCGGCGCGTGGGCATGGTGTTCCAGAAGTCAAACCCCTTTCCCAAGAGCATCTTCGAGAACGTAGTGTTCGGTCCGCGGGTGGCGGGCGTCCGCAGCCGGGCGCAGCTGTACGAAATCTGCGAGCGCTGTCTACGAGGAGCGGCGTTGTGGGACGAGGTCAAGGACCGCCTCGACGATTCAGCCCTGAACCTGTCCGGCGGCCAACAGCAGCGTTTATGCATCGCCCGCGCCTTGGCCACCGATCCAGAAGTCTTGCTCTTGGATGAGCCGGCCTCGGCCCTGGATCCAGCCTCGACGGCACGCATCGAAGACCTGATTTTCGAACTGAAACGCGATTACACCATCGTTATTGTGACGCATAACATGCAACAGGCCGCCCGCGTCTCCGACCAGACGGCCTTTTTCTTCCAGGGCCGGCTCATCGAATCCGGCCCAACCGATCAGCTATATACACGACCGTTGGTCAAACAGACCGAGGACTATATCACCGGACGGTTCGGGTAAAAAGGAGAGGGAACAATGGAGGGAACGATGGTTGCAGCTGCGTCCAATACCCCGACGCCCCCCACGCCGCGCCTGCGCATCCTCATCATCGAAGACGAGCGCGGCCTGACCGATGTGCTGGAATACAACCTCCGACGCGAAGGCTACGAGACGATTGTGGCCCACGATGGTCAAGAAGGACTGCGCAAGGCCCAGACCCTGTTGCCAGACCTGATCTTGCTCGACATTATGCTGCCGCGGCTGAGCGGCTTCGACGTGTGCCGCGAACTGCGCAGCGGCGAGCGAACACGCGACATCCCCATCATCATCATCAGCGCCAAGGCCGAAGAAACCGATCAAATCGTCGGTTTCTCATTGGGAGCAGACGACTATGTAACCAAGCCGTTCCATGTCAAGGTGTTGCTCCAGCGCATCAAGGCGATTCAACGTCGTATTGAAGGCGTTGCCGATCCGGTGGACGTGGTCGAGCATCTCGGCGTGCGCATCGATCGAGTGCGGCATCGCGCCTACGCCGAAGGACGCGAACTGGAGCTGACGCCGACGGAGTTCCGTCTGCTGGAGTGTCTGCTGCGCCAGCCGGGCCGGGCCTTCACACGGCATCAACTCATGGATGCCGCCATCGGCGAAGGCGCGATTGTCCTCGAACGCACCATCGACGTACACATCAAGACGCTGCGCAAGAAACTGGGCGCTTCGGATCTGATCGAAACAGTGCGTGGCGTCGGCTACCGCTTCCGCGAAACCCGCGAGTGATTCTTTCGTCTGCCTGCCGTGCGCGCCCGAGCATCTCCTGGGCGCCACGCCAGGCGGATCCAAGGCCGATTACGGATAGAAGGCATTCCAGGCCGACCGAGTAGCAAGCACAGCCGACAAGCGACGCAGGCAACGGCCGCGGAACGGCCCTGTCTCGGCTTCTCCGGTCACACGGTTCCAACTGCTGCCGCTCTGCTCATCCACCACTTTGTCTCCAGCCAAGCGAAACGTCAGCACCGTCGCCGCCAGTCGTCGTTCGTATAAGGCGGCCGTGGCACGGGCCGCATCGAACACGACCAGCACAGGCTGGCCTTTCCACTCGTCATTCAGGACGGCATTGCGACGCAGCACGTCCAACCCCCACGCTTTGGCGCGCTGGCCGTCACTGATCCCCAGGACAAAGTTTTCGGGCTGATGATAAAAATCACGGCGAAAGTGCCGGTGCTCAGACGGCAGAAACAGGACGGTACTTTGGGGATACAGACGGCACCACGATTCCCAGTCCGTAATGACAGAGGGGATCCTGCGCAGCTGGCTCCCGGTGAGGGGGCCATATTTCGCTTCGCCGGCAAGCTGAGACCAAAACGTTAGCGTTTCTTGATCGTAGAGGACCATGCTATCCTTCCACAGTTGGCCGGACACGGCCAGAGTCAGCGTGCGCCCCTCGACGACCCGTTCATAGACGATGCCGCTGTGACAAGCGTCACACCAGGTGACTACGATCGCCTGTCCTCCGAGCACGTCGTTGACAACCTTCCGCCGCGGCAGGTGGTTAAGCCCGTTAAGCGGATAGGCGCGGGACTCGCCGCCGAGAGTCACGCCCAGCACCAGTTCGGCGGCGTCGAGAGCATCCTGCACCTCCGCAGCCGGAACAATCGGAGAGGCGATGAACGGCCCTTCGGGCAGAAGATAGCGTTCGGGTTGGAATTCCCGAGGCGGCGGTTCCGGGACGGTAAAAGGCCAACGGCCTTCGGAGGCTGCCAGGATGAGCCAAGTCCCCGTCGCGGCGATGGCCAACAGGATAAGGGCCGATCCGACTGCTTTCAGAAGTTGCCTTGCTAAGGACGAGCGGCGAACCACGGCTATCTCTCCCCAAGATGCTCTCTGGTGGATGCGGTGGGTTGGTATTGGGCAAGCGCTTGACGTGCGGGTTGGTAGGTCGGATCTTGTTCGAGGGCCGTTCGCAGCCAGTTCCGACCGTCTTCTTCAAAGCCGTTACGCAAAAAAAGGATGCCGATTTCATAGCGCAGCGGCGCACTCTTGGGCGTTTGCAAGACCTGCTGGACCAGTTTTTCCATACGGCGCGCATCCTCTTCAATCTGCCGTAGCCGAGCAACATAGGCCTCCGCCTCGCCATCCTTGCCTTGGCGTTGCAAGCAGCAGATCAGGTTGTAGACAATGTCCTTGTCATGGGGCAGGGCCGCCACGGCCCGTCGCAACCATGCCTCGGCCTGCTCCAACTGCCCGCGCGCTAGCGCCAAGCGGCCGCGTTCTCCTAGTGCGGCCCGCACCTCCTTATGGTGGGCCAGCAGATCATCCAGCAGCTCTTCGGCCTCGTCCAGGCGGGATTGTTGGATGCGGCAGCGTACCAGTCCCAGGAGGGCCGCCGAATCCTCGGGGCGCTTTCTCCGCAGATACTCGAATTGCTCAGCTGCTTCCCCGTCCTGGTGGAGGCTGAGGAGGATCTCGGCCAAACGCTGGCGAACGGGATCGCGGTGAGGATCGAGAGCAAGGGCCTGACGGTAATCCTCCAAGGCATCTATCTTGTGGGACAGGTGTTCGCATATCCAGCCGTGACGAACCAGGGCTTCGATTTCCCGCGGCTGGCGTTGCAGCCAGACTTCGGTAGCCCACAAGGCTTCGCCTAGTTGGAAGGTACGCATCCACTCCCAGCTGAGGACTTCGAGGATGGCCGGCGACTGCGGATGATCCAGTTCGACTTGTTGACGCAGAAGCCGGTCCACTTCGGCCAAGCCGCCGCGTTGGACCTGGAGCAGCATCCGTTCGAGTTGGCGCTCTTCCAGGATGTCCGGTGAAGGCGGGCAAGCGTCCAGATGTTGCTGGGCCTCGTCCAGAAGTCCGGCGCGTCGGGCGGCACGAGCGGCCAGAAGGTGGGACCGCGCGCCGCGAGGCCAGACCTCCAGGCAGACGGCGGCATGCTTCTGGGCCTCGATGAAAGCCCGGCGTTCTAAGGCTTTTTGGCCAGCCTGATAGTGATATCCGGCCCGCAGATACGGCCCACTCACATAAACGGCCGTTGCCGACAACAGCAAGCCGAACAAAACGCCCATCAGCCGACGATGCTTAAGGACGTAGATCAGGTTGCGACAGAAGACGATCATGGTAGTTTTCCGCCGAGGGCGCCTGTAAGAAGCGGCGATGGGGAGCGGCCAAGTCCGTTCTGCCGTTCTGCTCGTAGTACACGGCGAGCGCCTGGTGCGTAGCTTGATGAGCGGGGGCGACTTGCAAGGCGCTTTTCAACCAGAGAACGCCCTCACGCGGCTCACCGTTGGCCAGGAAAAGCCGACCGATTTCGCAACGCAAATCAGCATCGTAGGGGCGCGTCTGTAGCAGGTCCGTTAACTCGTTCATGCGAATCATAGCCGCTTCAAGACGACGGACACGCTGATGTTGCTCTTCGGCCTCGTCCCTTTTACCGCATTGATTCAAACACAGCAAAAGGGTGTAATGAGTGTGGTAATCGTAGGGGGCTAGCTCCGCAGCTTGTCGCAGCCAATTCTCGGCTTGCTCCAGCTGGTTCTGCTGTAGGGCCAAACGGCCACACTCTAGCAGAACGGCCGAATCACGCGGAGCGCGACGGACCAACTCGGCAAGCAGTCGCTCCGCGGCTTGGCTTTCTCCCAACTTGCGGAAACAGCGCGCCAGCCCCAACAGCACTTCTATATCTTCTGGCCGTTGCTGACGCAGCGACTCGAACAAGGAACGCGCTTCCTCAGCCCGATCGAGGAAGAGAAGGACTTCCGCCAAGCGTAGACGGGCCGTGTCCCCTTCTTCCCCTCCCCCTTGCGGAGGGGAAGAAGAGGAAGCCGCAGCCACGGCTTGCCGATAATCCGCTGCCGCCTCCTCAAATTGGTGTTGGCGTTCGCGCACCCAGCCGCGCCGCAGCAAGGCTCGCAGGTTGTTCGGCTGCCGCTCCAGCCATAGATCCAGACAGTAGCGAGCGCTGTCCAGGCGATAAATCTTCACGTAAGCCTCGCTGAGGGTGTCGAGAATAGCCGACAGCTCCGGGTGATTTTGATCGATGTAGCTTTGCAGCTGCTCTTCTAAAGCCAACGACCACCGCCCCTGCTGGACGCGCAAAAGGGTGCGTTCCAAGGCAACGGCCTCGCTGGCGCCGCCCAGTTGTTGACACAGGTTCAAACGAAACTCCGCATCGGCCCAAAAACCGCCCAAGCGGGAAGCCCGTGCTAAAAGGAGTTGGACTTCGGCAGCGCCCGGACGCAGGTCACGGCAGAGCCACAGATGGGTCCGCGCTGCAACCAGGTCATGGCCTTCAAGAGCCTGCCGGGCGGCGCGCAGATGAGAAGCGAAGCGCAGCGAGACGCACAGTGGCAAAACCCCTACCCCAACGACGGCCAGCAGGATGCAGACCACCGACGCCTTACCTACCCCACGCCGCCAGGAGGCCAGCTTGCATACGAAGCCCATCATTTCAGTTCGATGTTATGTTCCTGCTTCCCGCTGACGACCGTGTAGGTCAATCCGGACTTCTCCACATCCTGATATTCTTTCGGAAGGGCCACGCCTCCCTTCTCCTCCGGCGGCGGCGGCGCCGGGTTCTGAGGTGCCGGGGCGCCCATCTTGGCTGGATCCATTTCCAGGCCCCCCATCATCTTCGGAAGCACGAGGGGAGGATCGATGGCGATCTTGGCCGGGCCGACCGTCACTTTGTCGATGGTGTATCTGCCATCGGTGCCGATCAGTGCGGTTTTCACTTTTTGGTCCGAAGAAAGGAAGGTCACCTTGCCGCCGGTGAGAGGCTTCCCCTTGTAAGTGACCTTTCCGGATATCGAACCAACGTCGGGTCCACACCCGACCAGGGTCAGCAGTGCCAAACTCAGCAGGAAATACACGGAGCGCATCTCTAGGACCTTCCTCCGAAATAAGAAACCGAGTCGAATAAGCGACGCTTCGCCGATGGGTTAGGAAGTACGATGTTTCGACGAAGCGTCGCCAACCAGGGGCTTTTTCTTTCTCTGCGGGGCCCCATAAGAGATCACCAATCGGGTCCGAGGAGATCGCCACTGTTGGGCGTACAAGCGGACCACCATGTTGTTCCGGAAAGACCCTGCGCCAGCATGCGCACGCTGGCATCGCATAAGGCCACTGGCATACCGCCGGTGTGGGGGGTGGAACAACGGGTGACATCGCAGTTGGTCTGATAAGGGACTGGCAGCACCTGGAATATCGAGGTAGGGCCAATGCTGTAGTGGGCGAACGCCGCCAGAGCGCTGTCGCCACGGCCCAGGTAGCCCCACCAGTTCCAGACATTGCCGCCGCTGCCCGGTGGGTAACTCGGATTATTCATGTAATAGCCGCATACGCCGTAGCGCTCGGCAATCATGATGGTGTTGGAGGTGCCGTCGCCGAAGCTCCCTGGCATCCGCGCCGCGCCTTCCGTGGTGATAAGCTGACCGAAGCCGTTTGTTGTGCCGAACACCTGGGCATTGGCGGCATAGGTCGTCAAGGACGGATTGTCTGACCAGGTGGCCAATTGGATACGGGTGCCAATGCCGTTGGCGGGAATGCTCGGATCGGATGGACAGATATAGAGCTTGATGGGATGCCAGCGGTTGATCCAGGGACGGTAGCCAGGACACGAGAGGTTGCCGTCCGGGTTGGGGTCATAAGTAGATTGGTAGAAGGTGTTCTGCTCAATGAAGGGCAAGATGAAGTAATGCACGTTGCCCCAGGGCGGACCGTTGCGGGTAGCCGCCGTCGAGGGACAGGGCTGCTCGATGCCATCCCTCCCTAACAGAGGCGGGAAACGTTTGTACGTGTCGTGAAAATTGTGGACAGCCAAGGCCATCTGTTTGAGGTTGTTTTGACACTGGGCACGGTTGGCGGCCTCGCGCACCTTCTGCACGGCCGGCAAGAGCAGGCCGATCAGAATGGCGATGATGGCGATCACCACCAACAGCTCGATCAGCGTGAAACCACGCCATCTTCCCCGATGTGGATTCGTACAGAAACTTTTCCCCATGAGCTTTGCCATACGACCCTCGCTTTCCTAAAGAAGGCAAAAAGGATAGAAAATCACCCAGGCGGAGCCTCAGCGCCCCGATTTCTACTCCCGTACCTGTAAGTACGTGGGAAGAGAGGTCCTTCAATCTACTCTGGGAGAAAGCGTAGCCTTACGAAGAATTAATCTTCAATTCTCACGAATATCTCATCACTTGTCAAGGGGAAGAGCGATTTTTTTCTGTTTCTAGTTTGTCGAAGCGTCTGAACATTAAATATTTTACATATTTATATTTCTTTTGACTAAATAGCATGGGAGCAACGGCAGAAGTATACTGCCCCCCGGCAGAATGCCGCACCATGCTCTCTTACCCTTGTGGAGAGGGGGAAAGAAAATCACAACTACCCATGCTCAGTATAGATAGCCCCATGTATGGCAGATCTCCTTGCTTCTAGGCTTTGTGGAGATTATTGCTCTACCGCTGGTTGAAGGGTATACGCCAGTATCTACAATCAGCTGAGTACGCGATACATGGAGAGTTTGGTCAAAGAGACTGTGATGGACACACAGGTTTTGTCCAATTTGCCCGATGAGGCCCTGCGTTCGCGTGTTTGCGAAGCCGTGCGCCGGCATTGGGTGCAGCCGCACGCCGCCGAGCCGTTCGTGCCGCCGGGGCCGGAGCGTGTTGAGCAACTCGCTCGTACCGCTCTGGATACCATGCTGACTCGGCAATTCCGCGTGGGCCCACTGCCATCCCCAGAGGTGTACGAGCAATTTCTGGCCCCCATTCGGCGCTTCGTAGCCAAGGGCAAGCCGATTCGCGTCATCGTCGGCTATGCCCCACTCAAGAACCCCAATGCCGTGCCCTACAGCCGTGCCGACTGGGCCGAATTTTTCGCCCTGGGGCATCTCGTCGCCTGGCACAATAAGGTGCAGCGCGTCTATCCACCGGGCCTGCAATTCCAGCTCTATTTCGACGATGAAACGCTGCTGTTGGCCAACTTCGCCAACAAGGACGTTATGCACTCTTATATGTCCTCTGTAGCGGACCTTGTCCGCGTCCTGGGGTATCAATCGGTCTTTCGGCCGCCGACACGCCTGACAGCCATCGCCTGGTTTTTGCGTTTCGGCCCGTATCAGCTGTTTCGCTTTGTCTTGATGCAGATTGCCGAAGGGCGCGTGCGCCGCTGGGAGCGTGATCCTGCCAACTGTGAACAGATAGAGCGCATGAAGGAATATGCTCGCCGCAATGTGCTTGTGCCCGCGGGACTTAGCGAGGAGGCATGCGAGCACTTCTTCGCGCACGCCAGTCATCGCTTTCGCGTCTGCTGGGAGGCGCTACAGATGGGGGCGCGCCTTTTCCCGAACCGCCAGCGCTTGCTCGCCCTGTATCTCGACGGTTTGCAGCATCATCGCCCACAGATAGCCCTACACCTGACCAGCGTGGACAAAGGACAAATAACGCAGCCGTGGCAGGGCGAGGAGGTCTTGCTCGATAATGGGCACGGAAAATTGGAGCCGTTCGTTCTGACAAGTCGACGGCAGCGGCACTATCATCTTCGCGTAATCGACGGACTGAATGTCGTTCCTGCTCCTGGTTTCGAGCGCATCGCGGTGGTTTGGCCGCAAACAGACGACGAGCCGGGCCGCGCAGGCAACATCGCAGATCTGTCGGTTTAGAAAACAAACGGCATGTCCTTTGCGTAGAAAGGACACTGGCTCTCCCATTGCTGTGGAAGCAATGCGCCTTCCGCGGCCTTCTCGAAAGGACGGATGTGCGATGTTCTGGACACGTTGGCAGTTGTTCCGCCTGCTGGGCATTCCTATCCGCATCGATGCCAGCTGGCTCCTCATTCTCGCCCTGCTGACCTGGACCGTGGCCTTGAAGTTCCAACCGGAACTGCCGGAGATGGCGCCGCCCCTTTTGTGGCTATTGGCCCTGCTGACGGCATTGGGGTTTTTCCTGTGTATTTTGTTGCACGAGTTGGGACATGCCGTGGTGGCCCGCAAAGTGGCGATCCCCATGAACGGCATTACTTTGTTCATTTTCGGCGGCGTCGCGGAAATGGAGGGAGAGCCGGCCACGCCGCTGAGTGAGTTCTTCATGGCTATCGCTGGGCCTCTTGTCACGGTGGCGCTAATCTTTCTCTTCGGCTCGCTTAGCTTGATTGGGGTTTTTCTCAACTGGGCGAAAGCGGCACAGCTTGTGTGCCAATACTTGTTCGGCATCAACTTGATGGTGCTGATTTTCAACCTGGTGCCGGCCTTCCCACTGGATGGCGGCCGAGTGCTGCGTTCCTTCCTCTGGGCAGCGACAGGCCATCTGCGGCGCGCCACGCGCGGGGCATCATTGGTCGGCCAAGGCTTCGCCTTTTTCCTGATCGCCGTCGGCTTGCTCCTCGTGTTCACCAGCGGCGATCTCGTCAGCGGACTTTGGTTTATCTTGATCGGCATGTTCCTCAATAATGCCGCTCGATCCGGCTACACCAGCGCCCTGCTCCGGGAAGCCTTGACTGGTGAGCCGGTGGCACGGTTCATGAACCGCAATCCCATCGTGGTGCCACCCTGGATCAGCCTGCGCGAATGGGTAGAAGATTATGTTTATCGCTATCATCGCAAAACATTTCCCGTGGTCGCTGATGGCCGGTTGGAAGGCGTCATCAGCACGCAAGCCTTAGCTGGCTTCCCACGCGAGCATTGGGGCGAGCACACCGTCGCCGAGGCGATGCGCCGCGACCTGGACGCCTTGAGCATTTCGCCGCAAACCGACGCCATGCACGCCCTGGCCCGGATGCAGTCCACGGGCGCCAGCCGCTTGCTCGTCGTGGAAGATGGCCGCCTGGTCGGCATCGTCAGCTTGAAAGATCTCCTACGCTTCTTCCACCTGAAACTGGAGTTGGAACCTGCCGACGGCCAGGGGGACGCCCGTCCCAGAGATAAGGGACCTTCGCAGGCCCCCTCCCTGCCGCCTCACGAAACCATTGAACCGCGGAGTTAATCCGTTGATTCCGTGCTGGGATTGATCTTGACGAACTCAAGGATTGGGCTATTCTCCCGGCTCGTTCGGAATCCCTACGGGAACAGCGGATCTCGCGGTTGGGCTTGCCCTGGTCTTTTCGGGGCCTCCGCCTCTCCGCCCGCGGGAACGGTGCCTGGAGACCGTGCCATGCCCTTTCCACGCTGCGGATTGGCGAAGTGGAGCATTGCCTTATTGGCTGGCGTCCTGGCCTTGGGGGCGGAAATGCAGGTTGCGCCGCCGCCGTCGCAATCGACCTCCTCCCGCGAATCCGGCACGCCCGATGGGCCGTCGTCCTCCAGCGGCAACCCCGCGCCGGAGGTCGAAGCGCCTAGCATTGGCGGCCCCTCCGGATCGGATCTCGAGACGTCCCCAACAGCCCCGACGCCAACAAGCGAAGCGATCCCCGAAGAGGAAGCTCCCACCCTCGCTGGCCCCTCGGGAGGTGAGCAACCGCCGGAGAAAGCTGCCGCCGGCCGCTACGCCCCCTGGTGGACGCGCGTGCCCAACGTCCAACCGTTTCCTCCGGCGGGCAATACCATCATCCCGCCGCGCGGTTCGGGCTACTACACTCTTGGGGAGCTGTTGAGCGGCGATCGGCGTGAGAAACCGCCGGTGTATCCCTATCCGCGTTTCGGCATTTTCCAATATTCCTTTTTCAACGCCGATTGGCGCTACCTCGACACCGCCGACTCCAGTGACCGCGATTTTTGGGATTTCCTCAAACGCATCCGCATCGGCGACAACTTCCTGTTCACCACCGGCGGCGAATGGCGGGGGCGTTACGCCAACGAGGTAGACAGCCGGCTTTCCGGCACCGATAACACTTACTACTGGACGCGCACGCGCATTTACGGCGATTTGTGGTTCCGCGATTTCTTCCGCATTTATGGCGAATTCATCAACGCCCAGTCCTTCGATCAGGATCTGCCGCCGCTAGCGACCGACCAGTACAACCCGAATTTTCTCAATCTCTTCGCTGATGTCCGACTGGCATGGATCTATGACCAGCCGCTGTGGTTTCGCGGCGGCCGGCAAGAGCTGCTGTACGGCTCGCAGCGCCTGATCTCGCCGCTGGACTGGGTCAACACACGCCGCACCTTCCAGGGCGGCAAACTCTTTTGGCAGAACGATAAACTCAGTGTCGACGGCTTCGTCGTGCAGCCGGTCGTGCCCAGCGCCAACAGCTTCGCTTCGGTCAACCGCTACCAACTCTTCAGCGGCGTCTGGGGGACTTATCGGCCGATCAAGGGCGAGATCATCGATCTCTATTACCTCGATCTTCAGGACTCGGCCCTGATTTACAGCGGCCAAAACGGCGTTAAAGGAGCACAAAACGTCAGCACGATCGGCAGTCGTTGGTACGGCAACAAAAACGACTGGCTATGGGACGCCGAGGCCATGCTCCAGTTCGGCCGCTATTCCAATCAGGGTATCATGGCCAACGCCTACACGATGGGCGGCGGCTATTACTTCAGCAAATGGTTCCTGAACCCCAGCATCTGGATCTACTACGATCATGCATCTGGACAGCCTGGCCCCCCCGGCGCTTCCGGCGTCCATCAGACCTTTAATCAGCTGTTCCCCTTCGGCCATTATTATTTCGGCATGATGGATCTTGTCGGCCGCCAGAACATCAACGATTTCCACGCCGAATTGGCCTTCTTTCCGGTCAAGTGGTGGACGGTTTGGGCGCAGTACCACATGCTGCGGCTAGCCAGCCCGTTTGATGCTTTGTACAACTCCGCTGGCGTGGCTACGCTCCGTGATCCCACCGGCAAGGCCGGCGTCAACGTGGGCGACATTCTCACCATCATCAATAATTTCACGCTCGACCTGCACCAAAACGTGTTCGTGCAATATTCCCACTTATACGCAGGCGATTTCCTCCACCGCGCCGGCAACGGCAAATCGCCTGACGAATTGTATCTGATGTACAGCTATCGTTGGTAAGCTCTTACCAGCCCGCAACGCAAGCAAAGGGATGTCTCGCTCTTGAGTAGGACTCGGATACGGTTAGAATAAGGCTGCATGGGGCCACTTTGGGCCAGGAGATTTTGTGATGGCGCCGCTGCCGGACCCACAGATCTTGGCCCAGTTCATGTTTCCCTTGCCGGTTGCCGGGCGGCTGGTCTACATCGAAACGATCCTCGTAGATGACGATCCGACCGATCCGACCATCCATATTGTGAGTATGCACGATGCCTGACCAAGAAATAAGTGCGAAACTGCAGCAGGCCGAGAAACCTTTCCCCTGGCGCTGTCCGAAATGCCGCCAGCTGACTGTCAGCCGAGTGACGATGCCTTACCGCTGCCGACGGACGCACCGTGGCCGCGCCGTGACTGTGGATGTCCCTAACCTTGCCGTCCCCCGTTGCTCCAACTGCAACGAAGTTGTGTTCGATTACGTTGCCGATGAACAGATCCGGGCAGCTTTCCGGTTTCAGTTGGATGCAGACGCAAAGAGAACTCGGACGATTATAAAGTATCTGTTTTTTGGGGGCGCTGCCTTCTTTTTCGCCCTGGGACTTTTTTTCTGATTAATGGGGAATCTGTAATATCTTTAATCTTGCTCCTTCTTACGATGTGGATACTACTCGCCAAAGTAATTACCGACGTGCGCATGCGAATGGAACGACTAGAAGATCACTTGCTGAATCGCCCTAGTCCCTGATAACCTGTTGCGACGTTAGACGGCCGGGAGGGCCGTCCTCGATCTTTCTCCAACGGCAGGATGCTCCTTATGCGTTTATTCCTCAGCGCAGGCGAACCCAGCGGCGATCTGCACGGTGCCAATCTCATCCACGCCCTGCGGCAGCGCCAGCCCAATCTGGAAATCCACGGCTTCGGCGGCGAACGCATGGCGGCAGCCGGCTGCCGGCTGGCGTTTCCGCTGTGCGAGATGGCCCTCGTCGGCCTGTTCCGCGTCCTGGCCAACGTGCCGCAATTTTGCCGCATCCTCGGCCTGGCCGATCGCGTCTTTGTGGAGCAGCGGCCGGATGCGTTGGTGCTCATCGATTTCCCCGGCTTTCACTGGTGGCTGGCGCGGCGTGCCCGTGCTCACGGCATCCCTGTAGTGTATTTCGTGCCGCCGCAACTGTGGGCCTGGGGCAGCTGGCGCGTCCGCAAAATGCGCCGCCTGATTGATCGCGTCCTCTGTACCCTGCCATTCGAGCAAGAGTGGTATCGTCAACGCCATATCGCTGCCGAATACATCGGCCATCCTTATTTCGATGAATTGCGCGAGCAACGCCTGGATTCTTCCTTCCTCTCGGCCCAGCGTGAGCGGTCGGGAACCATCATCGGCCTGTTGCCCGGCTCACGTAATCAAGAACTGCACTACAATCTTTCGTCGCTGCTTGGCGCCGCTGCTCTCATCCACGCCCGTCGGCCTGATGTTCGTTTTCTCGTCGCCTGTTTCCGCGAGCGCCATCGCCGGCAGGTCGAGGAACGTCTTGTTGGTCTGGGACTGCCGATCGAAGCACACGTGGGGCGGACGCCAGAGATCATCCATCTGGCCCATTCGTGTTTGGCCGTGTCCGGCTCCGTTAGCCTGGAGCTGTTGCATCACGGCAAACCGTCGGCGATCCTCTATCGCCATCATTGGACGGGCATCGCCCTGGCCCATCTGCTCAAGAATTGCCGCTTTATCACACTGGTCAACCTGCTGGCGGACAAAGAGCTATTCCCAGAGTATTTCGGCACCGGTTGCCCCGCCGAAGCGTTGGCCGATCACGTGCTGCATTGGTTAGACGACCGCTCGGCCTATGAAGCATTGTGCGGCGAATTGGCTGCTCTGCGTCAGCGCGTGGCTGTGCCGGGCGCCTGCGAGCGCGCGGCCGAAGCAGTGCTGACTATGATGCGTCAGCGTGAAACGCATTTGCGGGCGGCGTAATCGGTCAACGTTTCAAGCGCCGGGCCAGCGCCTCGATGCGCTCACGGCATTCATTGCGTGCCCGGGCATAGCCTTTCGCATCGAGGTGCTCCGATTGGAGATAGTTCAACACCACGGCCTCCGCGGCCATGTATTCCTCGCAGGCGTGGGCCACCGCGGAAGCAATCTCCACGGGAATGCGCGTGACGCCGTTGCGGTCGCCGTGCAGCAAATCGCCGGGATGGATCGTCAAGCCGCCGACGTGGACCGGCACATTGATCTGCGGAAAATAACAGTAGCCATGAGCGCAGATAACCCCGTCGCAGAAACAGGGAAATTGCAGCGCCTCCACCTGATCGAGATCGCGGCCGGCGCCGCTGGTAATGAGGCCGGCCGCTCCGAAAGCCTTGTAGGTGCTGCACATTACTTCGCCAAAGGTGGCCGCCGCCGGCGGATTATCGAGATCCTGAAACACGACGATGGGCGGCTGCCAACTCTGGGCGAACGCTTCGACCTGTTCGACGAGACCGGAATAGGCGCAACCGGCCCGGGGCGAGTCGGCGGCGCGAAACGTGGCCGTGGCAGCGAAGCCGACCATCGGCGGCAGCTTGGGATAGCAGGCCCGAATGCGGCGATCCATGTAACCAAAGGTGCGTGGGTACAGGTCGAACAGTTCGATGACGTTGCATACGGTCGGCGTATCAAAGCGGCGCAGCAAAGCCAAATCGGCAGCAGAGACGGGAGGAGTCGGCATGGTGAAAACCTCTGTGCGACAAAAGGTAAAAGGGGCCTGACGGCATGGTATGAACACGGCCCTTCTGCCGCCAGGAGAAAAAGCGCTGTTGTCAAGCTCGCCGTTGCAGGGAACAATGAGAATATGAACCTATTTCTGGCCCTATTCTGGTTGATCTGCACGGTGCTGTTATTGGTCTACGAGCGAACCGTCGGCCCCACGCGTTTCCGTTTGTGGCTGGGCAACCACGATTTTTCCTACGCTTGGCTGATGGTGCTCTTGGTGCTGTACAATCTCCACCGTTGGCAGTGGCTGCGTTCCTACCGGGCCAAACAACGGGCCGTCGAAAGGGTCCACGCCGGCGCAAAGGGACAGCGACGCCCTGCTTCTAGCGACCCAGCCCAGCTCCCTGACCGGAATTTGGCCTTCCCCGATGAGCCGCCCCCGTTATCTCCCCGCGATATCCCAGACCCGCCGCCGTCCCAGAACTGACCGAACCAATTCTGCTGCCGGGGCGATCGTCCGCCGATCCGCCGTTGTCGGGGCGTCCTTATTCTTGCAGCCGAAACAGTTTCCGCAGAGCGTCGAGCAGTGTATGTCCGCCGCTGTCGCTGGGCGTTTCTTCGGTTAGCGCGGTGATGGGACCGTGAAGCAGGCGGTTAAGCAGCAAGCGGAACGCGCCCTCGATATGGCGGCGGTCCTCATCGGTCAATCGGCCGTTGAGTTTGCTTAGCAATTCGCGCATGATCTCGCAGCGCTTGGACTCGAACTCCTGGGTCAAGCGGGCGATCACCGGGCCATGGCGCCGCCGCGCCCAGTCCTTGAGGAACGCTTTGGTTTCCTGTTGCACAATCGCCTCGGCCGGCTCGACGTGTTTGAGCCGGTCGGCCAAGGTTGCTTCGCGGATACGTTTGAGGTCGTCAATGTTGAATAAGCAGGTGCGGTCGCCGTCGTGAATGCTCGGATCGAAGTCGCGCGGCACGGCGATGTCGAGAATGACCAGCGGGCCGCCTCGGCGCCGGGCGGCGATCTGCTCGTAGCGCTGACGGGTTACGATCGGTTCGGGGGCGCCTGTGGTGCTGAGCACGATGTCGGTGCGGGTCAGCAATTCATCGAGCCGTTGCCACGGCATGGCCTCGCCGCCACAGCCTTTGGCCACCGATTCCGCTTTTTCCGGGCTGCGGTTGGTGACCCAGATGTGCCGCGGCCTCAATTGCCGCAGGTGCTTCAGCGTCAGCTCGCCCATCTTGCCGGCGCCGATGACGAGGATCGTTTTATCGTTGAAATGATCGAACACTTGCTTGACGTAATCGACGGCGGCGCTGGAAACAGAGACGTGGCCGTGCGCGATGCCGGTCTCGGTGCGGACGCGGCGGGCCACGCGGCGGGCATGACGAAACAGCGCGTGCAACAGCGGGCCGACGCTGTTATCGCGGACGGCCTGTTCGTAGGCCCTTTTGACCTGGCCGGCGATTTGCCCCTCGCCGACGATCATGCTGTCGAGGCTAGCAGCGACGCGGAACAGATGCCGCACCGCCTCGGCCTGGCGATGAATGTACAAATGCGGACGCACATCTGAGATCGGTAGATTATGAAAATCGGCAAGAAACTCGGCGATGGCCTCCGCATCCAGGTGAGCCACCGCATCCCGGCGAGCCGCCGGGTTTATCCCGGCGGCCTCCGCATCCAGGACGCAGCCGGCGTACAGTTCCACGCGATTGCAGGTACTGAGGATGACGGCCTCGCAGTTGAAGCCCGCGCATAGCTCGGTGTGCGCGCGGCTGAGTTGTTCGTCCTTGAAGGCCAGGCGTTCGCGGAGTTCAACGGGCGTGGTTTTGTAGCTGCACCCAATGGCCACAAGGATCATCGCCCGCCTCCTTGCCCCCAGTGAGGCAAAACGATGCAGCCGACCAGCAGCACAAAGGTCAAAATTGTCAGCAAGGCGACCGGCCGGCCGCGCAGATGATAGCCGAAACGCAGGTACACCAGCAGGGCGAACGTCAGCCACAAGACGATCGAAGCCAGCACACGCGGATCAGTCCAGCCGGACAGATTTTCCTGAAACATAAGGACCAGGCCCACGAGCATTCCCCCTGTCAGAAGCGGGAAAGCAAGGACAATGGCCCGGCGGTTCATGGCCTCGATGCGTTCCAGGCTCCCCAGGCGCAGGCCGTGGCCAGGCGGCGTCTTGGCGCGGAGGCGATGAGCTTGCACAAGATACATCAGGCTGGCCAGGAAGCCGACGCTCAATCCGACGGCGGCCAATAGCAGCAGCCAACCGTGAAGGGCCCCCCAGGCGGCCGGAAGAGATAACACTTTCTCGGAGGGCCAATGGGCGCTATCCGCCGGCCGGCCGAACACCGCCCCCAGGCCGACCAGACCGAGTACCAAAGGCAGCACGAACAGGCCCCAGGATAAACGGCGATGATGCACGGAGCCGACCAGATAGAAAACCGCCAGGATCCAGGCCAGGAACAACATCCAGCCGTATTGCCAGATGAGCGGCGGCCGCTGCACGGCCAAGAAAATCGTTTGCGCCGTCAGCCCCGCCGCGCCGAAAACCAGCGCCAGCCAACGAATCACCGGAAGCGGCCGAACTTGGTAGATCAATTCCAAAGCCAGGGCCACCGCGTAGGAGGCGAGAAAGCAGATGATGGTGACGCGATCCATAAGGATATTTTGCCCTCTTCTGTCCTCGGAGGGTAGGCAAAGGATGGAGGTTTGGGTCTCCGATTCAGTGTACACGATGCAGGGATGAGAGCCAAGCAAGGGCGAAGAGAATGAAACCTCGTTCCGTCATTGTTTCGATGCATGCTTCTGTAGCTTGGCCACAACGGCCGCGTGTTCGGGAGCGGCCAAGCGGCTTGGCCGTTGCCATGTCACCCTCCTCTGCTACTCCGTATCGCGCACCAAGGCTTGGGACACGGTCTAGATTTTGCGGCGAAGTTAGTCGGCGCTTCGGTGCGAATCTCGCGCAGTTTCGCCAGGATGCTTTGGGAAGACTATGGCTTGAGCGCTCGTAAACTGTTGGACGAGGCGATCCAACTCATCCCAATTTTCTTCCGGGACATTCGCCATCTCGGCTGGAATTAGCTCGCGTGTAGTCATGACCGTATCCTCCCGTCCAGTTGTATCACAAGGATTGCACCGCGACTCCTCTAGAGAACCAACCTTCATGAGAGCGTAACGCCTTCTCGCGGCGAAAAACGGCGGCGCAATTGTTCCTGCACGCGCCGCAGCCACGCTTCCGAAGGCAATCCATAGGGCCGAAACTTATCGAGCCGCCCTTCCTCCTCGTTGAAGAATAGCGCTCGGTGCAGGCCAAGTTTGCTCGCTGCCGGGCTGTCAATCAGATTGCTCGAATCGCTCACATTCATCTGGAAGACAACGCGCAGGGCCAATTCGCGCATCGATTGGCGGTCGAGAGTGCGTTGGAGGTTGTTGAGTGTATCACACCATAGGAGCGTGTGAATGCCGAGGGGCGGACCTTCGCGCAACAGGGCGGCAAATTGTTGAGCGGGGTTGGGCGCCTCGTCGGCTTTGCGCAGGAAACTGAAATCGTCTTCCTGCTTGCGCAGATCACGCAGGCGCTGCACGCCGAATAATATAAGATAAAGAGACAATGGAATTCCTGTATCTTTTTGCCGTCGCCCCAGTTCTGTGCTCCATTCGGTCATGAGAATGGGCACGTCGCGCCAGCCAGACAGGCGGATCGTCTGCGGCAGCACTTCCGACAGACGAGCTAGCGGGCCATCGGTCGGAGCGTCGGCTTGCCGGCCGTCCACAATGTAGAAACGAGGCAAGTCACTCGGTCCCATCTGGGCAGCAAGGCTGACGACGGCGGTGGCCAACAGGCCGAGCGCGCTTTCTTCCTGTTGGCCGATGAGCAGCAGATTGCTGCCGTGATGGCGACGAAACGGAGCGGCGGTCAGCTCGTTGATGGCCATTGCTTCGCCGAGCCAGGCACGTTGTTCGCGTCGGTCTTCCGTCTCGGTCGTCATCGTCCCGGCGAGGTATTGGTTGAGCAGGTGATTGCGTGACACATCGGCGGGAGCGTTGCCCTCGAAGACAATGGGCGCTTCGCGGAGCAACGGGGGACGCTGTATGGCGAGATCGTGGATGCGATTCAGATAGTGCTCCCGGCGGTCGTCGCTGAGCCAGACGACTTGAAACGGATTGTTTCCCTCGACTAATCCGTTGGCGTCGTTGTAAATGGCTTCACCGGGACGCGACAGCAAGCGAGCGGCGGAGTTGTCGTCGCTGAGGATCAGGTGGGCGTCGGCTTCGCTGCACTGCAAGGCGATGCGCACGGCCATTTGGTCGATGGTGCTGCGGGCCAGCGTATAAGCGCCACCGAGGGTCTGGGAGCCGAGCAGGACATGCATACCGAAGGCCCGGCCCTGACGGACAAGGCGATCGAGCAGCTGCGCCGCTTCCTGAGAAATGCGATCGTCTTCGGTGAAAAATTCCTGGAACTCATCGACAATCAGGAGCACGCGCGGCATGCGTTCATCAGGTTTGGCCTGGCGAAAAGCGTTGAGGTCTTGGGCGCGGACTTCGCGGAAGCGTTCGCCGCGCTGCCGCAGTTCGGCGTCGAGGCGCTGCAAAACGCTCAGGCCGAACTCACGCTCGCTCTCGATGGCGATGACGCGCGCGTGCGGCAAATCGTGGACGGCGTAGGTCTTAAATTCGACCCCTTTCTTGAAGTCAATCAGATACAACTCGACTTCATCGGGACTATAGAGCAAGGCCAGGTTGGTGATGAGGGCGTGCAGGAGCGTCGATTTGCCGGAGCCGGTCTTGCCGGCGATGAGGGCGTGCTGGGCCGTGCCTTTGCCCAGATCGAGACATTGCCGCTGCGTGGCCCCAGCCCGGCCGAGAGGGACGCGCAGCCCTTTGCGGCTGTCGGCGTGCCACCACTCCTCTGGCGGCGGCGCGATGAACTCGAACGGTACCTCAACGCGCTGAGCATGGACGGCAGCCTGACCGATTTGAGCGAGAATGCGATTCGCAAAATCGTTATCCGGCGGCGCTTCTAACGTCAGCGGATACGGGCCAAAATCCGGGTCTTTCCAGCGGAATCGTTGGCCATCCCAGATGAAATTCATGCTGCTCGCTTCCAGATCCGTGAGGTCGAAGCCCTTGGGCAACGGCACTTTGGTATCGACGCTGACGAGGGTGAGGACGCCGCAGCGTGGGCCGCTCTGCATGATGCTCAACAACCGGCGGATCGCCTCTGGACTGAAATTCACCGGAAAATGGGCGACGACCAGCACGCGGAACGCCTCGGCCACTTCGCCGGCCTGGGCGTTGTAGTCCATGATCGTCTCGTATTGATTGCGCAGATATTTCTGGATGACATTCTCCATGTGCAAGGTCAGGTCGGCCAGACGCTGCTCGATATGCGGCGTCTCGGTCCAGATACGGTTGGCGACCAGTTGCTCGTCGTAGTCGGCCAAGTGCATGAAAGCGGCGAAATTTTGGCCCAGGCCGACCGGATCGACAATGACGAAGCGCACCTTGCCGGCCGGCAGCGACGCGAGCAGACGAAAGACAATCGCTTGCAGGGTTTGCACGGCGACGGCCCGGCCGGCGTCGTGGGCCTGCAACAAAAGCGACGCGCGCGCTGGAAAATCACCCAGCGCCGGCAAATCGAACTCGGCCGGCGTCATGGCTTGCAATTCGGGATCATTCGGGATCGCTTTGGGCACTTGAGTCATGCAGACGTGATATTGACCCAGACGCAGCACCGGCGGCACCGCGGCGGGCGGCTGCCATGACTGCCACGACGGATCGTCCCAACCGGGCATGAGGTGGCGCGTGGTTTCGTGGATGTCGGCAACCTCCTCGCGCAACCGCGTCATGGCCTGCCGCCAATTCTCAATCAGGTTGTTCCAATCGCGGTCGTGGCGCTCGTGAATCTCCCGCAGCTGTTGCTCGCGGCGTGCCGACAGTTCGCGCATCTCTTTTTCGTAGCGAGAGCGAATATCGAGACGGCGGTGCTCATAAAGCTCGTCCGCTTGTCGCAGGTCCTCGCTGCGGCGTTTTTCGTTCTCATCGCGCAGACGCTGATAGCGTTCCTCGACGGGGAGCAATTCCTGTTCCCGGCGTCGTGTGGCGGCGGCGCGCTTTTCCTGGTAGAGAGCATGGGCTTGGCGGACCTCGTCGTTGTGTTTTTTCTTGGCCGTCACGATGCGCTGACGAAACTCGCTCTCGTAGCGGTCGAGCAATAGCTGCCGCGTGTTGTCGGCATTGACGACGATTTGATAGAGCGGCTCATACACGGCACGGACGCGCCTGCGAACCACTCCTGGGAGGAACAGTTTCAACAGCGGCCAGATCACTGGCCGCGCCAGCTGCTGCAACTGTTCGAGCCGTTGCCTTGCCTCAGTGACACACTCGGATAGCTTGGGCGGCGGAGCGCTCTCCTCCGCCGAAATGCTAATGCCGGCTTCGATCTCATCGGCCGGCTGTTTCCATTCGTCGAGCAAGGCGCGGGCTTGTTTGTGGATGTCATGCAGTTCATCGAGGCGCGATTGGAGGCGTGATTTGTTGTCGCGCAACTCCTGCTCGGCTTCGTTTTTGGCCCCTTCAAGGACGGCGCCTATGGTCCAGCATGCTTCCTGATACGCGGCCTTGGCCGCTTCTTTTTCGCTCTCTTCGCGCTCCAGGATTTTCTCTCGCGCTCGAAGAAACTCGTGATATGCGGCGTCTTGATCGGCCTTGTAGCGGGCTTCGATACTGCGGCGCACCTGCTCGATCCGCCGTTCGTTTTCTTCCCATTCCTGCGTGCGGCGGCGCTCGATCGCCTCGCGGGCCTCGGCAAACTCGATCTCGACATTGTCTTCCTGCTCGCGCAACGCCGCCGCAATGGCCGGCTCATTGCGAGCACGTTCGGCAGCGTGCCGAATCAAGTCGCGCAACAGTGTCCGCTGCCGAGCGATCAAGGCCGATTCAGGCATGGCACTTGTCCCACCAGAACATCGGTTGGCCGCGAGCCCTAGGTGAGCGTTTCTCGCGCTCGCCTACGGCTCGCGGCTAACCGGGTAATTCCATCAAGCGAGCCCTAGGTGAGCGTTTCTCGCGCTCGCCTACGGCTCGCGGCTAACCGGGCAATTCCATCAAGAACATTCTTCCCGTGCGCGGGCCAGGATAGGGGCGAGGCGGTCGAGGGCCGTAAGAGCCGCCTCAACCTGGTTTTTCAAAGGCAGCCAATAGTTGGCCTCGAACGCTTGGGCGATTGGATCGTCCCAGCCGGCGCGGGCGTCCTCCCAATGGGCGGCGACTGTTTTCAGGCCGTCGGCCAGGCAGATCGACGTGGTAGTCAAGCTCATGAGGTCCCTCCCGGTGGCGTCGGCGGCTCGGTCGTGGACACAGCCATATAGGCTTCGAGAAGGGCAATCTTGTTCTCCAGGACCGCCAGTCCCTGCTTCAGATCGGCATCGAGCAGGCCGGCCAGACGCCGTGCTGGCCCTTCGTATTCGTTGACGGCCTGGGGCAAATGCACCAGCCAACGCTTGACGACGGCCACTTTTTCTTCGGCTTCACGCAGCCGGTCCTGGGCCTTGCGCAAGGCAAGCTCTTGCTCGACGTAGCCGCTGCGCTCTCCTTGGCGAATGGCACGAGCGTGGGCCAGGTCGGCGCGCGCGCGATAGACTTCCTCGTGCCGCCTTTCGACCTGACGCTGCCAATGCTTGAGTTGCTGGTGCAGATAATCCAAGACACGGCGAATCTCCATTTCGGCCGCACCGAGCGCTTCTAGGGCTTCCGGGCCATAGCGGGCCAGCGCGGCGTGCAGTGCCTTGAGGGCGTCAAGCGAGTTGACTCGTGCGGATGGACTCATGAGTGCTTGTCAACGTTGTTGCAGGTATTCTTCGATGCGCTCGGCTTTACGGATTAGATACGGAATCTGCTGTTGCGATGCTTCTATAAAGCGTGCCAGCACCTGGACGGCCTCGGCGAACTGTTGGGCGAAGCGCTCGTGTTCTTGATCGCGCCAGGTGTCGCCAAGCCCGGCGAACTGTCCTTGGAGGACGGCCAGCTGGTGCTGCAATTCGTTGTTGAAGTGCTTCAGGTTATGGGCGAAGCGCCGCAACTCCGCCGGGTCCACGATGGCTTTAGACATGCTCACCCCCCTGCGACCGCGTGATGGTTTTCCTCCTCCAATCTAGCAGGGAGAAAGGCGGCTGTAAATCACCAGAAGAGGGAGGGGCGAGAGGCCCAGGGCCAAGGGCGAGCGAAGGGGCTGGTTCTTCTCTCGCCTCTGGCCCTTCCTCCCTTCCTTATTCGCGGAAGTCGCTATGGCAGTTGGTGCAGCTGGCGCTGAGGTTGTTTGCCGCCTTCTTAACGTCATTGACGCTGTCGCTTTTGACGGCCTTGAGCAACTCCTCGGCGCCTTTTTTCATCTCCTTGGTATAATCTTTCCACTTGGCCGCGTTCTTCTTGCCATAGTTTTGGACGTACTTGTCCTGCTCACTGATGAGGGCGACGGCCCGGCTCAACTCGCCGACCTTGATAAGGTCCGCTTTCATGCCGGCGAGCTTCTGGGGGGTCAGTTTCGCCTTGCCGGTGGGGCTGCCGATCTTGCCAAGTGTCAGCTCGATGTCATCGACGCCGTCCTTGCCCATGCCGATGCCGCCTTTCTTTTTCGGCTTGTACACCCACATGATGGGTTCCAATTCATCAAACTTCTGAGTGATGGCTGCGATTTGGCCCTTAACATCGCCTCCCTTGTTCATCGCATCCACCAATTTGAGAACAGCTTCTTGGGCGGCTTTCTTGTCATCGTCATCCGCGCTCAGGGCGGTGATCGACCACAAACCCAGGCCCAATAAAGCTGCCGTAAACGTAATTGCTGCACGCCGTTTCATGAGTTTCTCCCGCAAAGGATTAGGGTCCCGCAGAGAAGGTTATTGCCCGCAGCGGCGGATGACAAGACTCTCTCAGCCCGCAGCGTAAGCAAGAGAGGGACTTACCCTTTGTTTACGCTGCGGGCTGGGAGGAATACGCTGTTTTGCTCCCGTGTCAATTGCAACCTATACTTTGTGCAAGCTAGCGCCAAGATGCCGTTCCTCGCCCGTTGTGAGGACGAAACATGGCCGGATCCTCTTCCCTCTTGGGCACAAAGACGCATTGTTGTACGCCGGGCGATATTGTTGGCGTCTTCCGGCACAATGTCGTCTCCGGTGATGCGCCAAAGGAGAAACGCCTTTCGGACCTTGCCGTGTCTAGCGATGTACGCGCCTTCCTTCACCAGATTGTTCGCCTTCATCTCTTGTCGGCAGACGTCGTCGATCGCTTCCTCAGCGAGCGAGAGGAGCGCCTGGCAGAGTACAGCAGCGGCGTGCAGATGGGCCAGGCGCTGGTGCAAGCCGGCTTGCTGACCAACTATCAGCTGGAGCGTGTGCTGGCCAGCTCGACACATGGTCTGGTGCTGGGTAATTATCGCGTCCTCGATCGGTTAGGCAGTGGCGGTATGGGCACGGTTTTCTTGGCCGAGCATTGCCTGATGAAGCGCCGCGTGGCTGTCAAGGTGCTGCCGGTGGATGACGATTGTCCTCTTTCCGTCCGGCAGCGCTTCTATGCCGAGATGCGCGTATTGGCCGAGCTATGCCACACGCACATTGTCATGGCGTTCGATGCTGGCAACGTTGTGCCCGACGATCCTTCGTTACCGGAGTTGATTTACCTGGTGATGGAACTGGTGGACGGCGGCGACCTGGAACGGCTCGTTCTAGACAAAGGGCCATGCGACGTGGCGACAGCGTGCCGCTACATCCATCAAGCGGCCAGCGGTTTGCAAGCCGCCCATGATCGCCACCTAGTCCACCGCGACATCAAGCCCTCCAATATCCTGCTGACGACGACGGGGCAAGCAAAACTGGTGGATTTCGGGCTGGCTCGGCAATTTTGCAGCCGGCTCACCGACCCGCGCGCCTTGCTGGGCAGTCTGGAGTTCATGCCGCCGGAACAGAGCCACGATCCCTCGGCCGTGGGCAAAGAGGCCGACATCTACGGCCTGGGCGCGACCTTGTTTTGGCTGTTAACGGGCGAGCCGCCGTATCCCGTCGTTCGCCACGTCGGCGCCGCCTTGCGCGCCTTACAGGAACAAGAACCACGCCGGGTGCGCGATCTGCGCCCGGATGTTCCTCCCGAATGCGACCGACTGGTCGCCCAAATGATGGATCGCAATCCGGCGCGACGTCTGCCCACTCCCCTGGCCGTCATGAATGCGCTGACGCCTTTGCTGGCTGAGCCTCCCCCAAGGGAAGCGAGAGGAGGGCGACGGGCCGAGAGGATTCGCGACCCGAAAGAAGCTTTCACCGCCGACATTTCCAGTCCACCGTCTCTTCGTCACCGCGCCCTGATTGTAGACGACGAGACCCATGTGCGCATGCTGCACCGCATCATTTTGCAATCGCTCCAGGTCGAATGCGTCGAGGTCAAGGATGGGGCTTCGGCCCTGGCGGCGGCCTTGTCCACCGGGGCCAAGGGCGGCCCCTTCGATTTGATCTTGCTCGATCTGGGTTTGCCGGACATGGACGGTTACGAGGTTTGTCGCCGGCTCCGCGAGCGTTCGGCCAATCCGCACCTGAAAATCATCGTGATCTCCGGCCGCGGCGATGCAAACGACCTGGCCGAATCTTTGCCGCGCGGCGCCGACGATTACGTCGCCAAGCCATTCGAGCCGCGCCAACTCCTCGCCAAAATCGGCCATGCCCTGCGGATGCAGGACGCCCAAGCGCGCATCCACATGCTGACCGAGCAACTGATGCTGACCAATCAACAGTTGCAGCAGAGCCTGCAATCGCGCGGCGAGGACGTGCGCCGCGCCCAAGACGCCCTGCTGTTCGCGATGGCGAAAATGGCCGAATCACGCGATGGCGAGACGCCTGGCCATCTTCGCCGGTTGCAGCTGTACACGCGCGTTTTGGCCCAGCAAGCCGCCTGCCAGCCGCCGTGGACCGGCCTCATCGATGAGCGCTTCCTTGAACAACTGGAACGCTGCGTGCCGCTGCACGACATCGGCAAAATCGGCCTGCCCGATAACGTGCTGCTCAAGCCGGGACGCCTCACGCCTGCCGAACGCGCCTTGGTGGAAACGCATCCCTTGATCGGCGATCGTATCCTCGAAGGACTGGCCCGCGAGCATGGCCATTCGCTGGAATTTTTGGGCATGGCCCGGACCATCGTGCGGCACCATCACGAACGTTACGATGGCCGCGGCTACCCGGACCGCCTCGCGGGGGACGCCATCCCGGCCGCCGCCCGCCTCGTCGCCCTCGCCGATGTCTACGATGCGTTGCGCCGCCGCCGCCACCACAAGACCGCCATGTCCCATGCTGTAGCCATCGAGGTGATGCAACACTCGCCGGGACAGTTTGATCCGACTTTGTTAGCGGCCCTGTCGCTCTGCGCTAACGAATGGGAAAATATCTACCGCGATGTGGGCGAGTAAAAGCATGAAACCACCCCACAGTGAGGGGGGTTACGTATATCAAGGGCGAGCGGGGGGTGTGAACCCCCCGGTAGCATCACCGGGGGGTTCACACTCCCGGTAGCACCACCGGGGGGTTCACACCCCCCGCTCGCCCTGTTGATGTAACCCCGCTCGCCCTGTTGATGTAACCCCGCTCGCCCTGTTGATGTAACCCCGCTCGCCCTGGCGATTTCGTTTCCTTTATTCTAGCCAGCTATACGGATAATTCGGATCGTCCATTGCCAGCGCCTGGCGCGTCAGGCGCAACGGCTGTACCGTATCGATCATGACGGCCAGTTCGTCGGTGTGCGTCATGGTCCGACTGGCCACGATGGTTCCTGGATGCGGCCCATGAGGGATGCCGCGCGGGTGCAGCGTGATCGACCCCTCGGCGACGCCGCGGCGGCTGCCGAATCGGCCACGCACATAGTACAGCACCTCGTCGGCCTGGACGTTGGAATGGGCATACGGCACCTTGATCGCTTCGGGGTGCGTATCGAGCATACGCGGCGCGAACGTACATAACACGAAACCGGACGCCTCGAACGTCTGTTGTACCGGCGGCGGCTGGTGTACGGTGCCGGTGATCGGCTCGAAATCGTCGGCGTTGAACGTGAACGGATAGACGAAGCCGTCCCAGCCGACTACGTCGAAGGGGTGCTGCGCCAGCACATAGCGCGTCCAGCGGCAGCCATCCTTAATGAGGACGGGCACGTCCTCTTCGCGGTCGAGGACGAGCAGTTCGCGCGGCCCGTGCAGATCGCGCTCGCTGTATGGAGCGCCGAGACGGAGTTGCCCATCGGGGTTCAGATAACGCGGCGGAATGACCACGTTGTGCGTCGCCTCGATGACGAGCAAGTCCGGCGGCACGTCGGTCTCGAAGTCGAGCCGATAGGTGATGCAACGCGGAATGACGACGTAATCGTAGGGTTTGAACGGCAACACGCCGAACATGCTGGATAATGTCCCGCGTCCCTTGTGAATGAAGAGCACTTCATCAGCAGCGGCATTGCGATAGAGTTCGGCCTGCGGCTCGGTGGGACGGCAGCGGGCGATGGTTACGTCGGCATTGCCCAGCAACGGCACGCGCCCGCGGATGGGATCGCCGGCCGCTGGCATATGCCCTGAGTGGAGATGATGATGCCGCAGCGTCGGTTCCTCGGCAAAGTCTAAGGCCGTCTGTCCCGCGGCTTCGACTTTGCGGACGCGCGTCGGCGGCCGCAGATGGTAGACAATACTGTAAGCGCGGCCGAAGCCAGCCGTCGTGAGCACTTCTTCGTAGTAGATGCCCTCGTTGCGGTAGCCAGGCTCATGTCGGTGGGCGATGTGCCGTTTGCGCGGCAGCGAACCGATTTGTCGATACGGGGGCATGGGATTTCTCCATCACAGCGTTCCGCGGCGGGCCTGTTCGCGCTCGATGGCTTCAAACAGCGCTTTGAAATTGCCTTTGCCGAAGCTCTTGGAACCACGCCGTTCGATGATCTCGAAAAACAGCGTTGGTCGATCTTCGACCGGCTTGGTGAAAATTTGCAGCATGTAGCCTTCCTCGTCGCGGTCCACGAGGATGCCCAACTCCGCTAGCTCGGTGACGTCCTCGTCGATGGCACCGACGCGCTGGGGCAACATTTCGTAATAGGTGGGCGGCACGCGCAGGAAGGAAACATCGTTGTGACGCAGGGCGCGCACGGTGGCCACGATGTCGTCGGTGGCCAAGGCGATATGCTGAACGCCGGGGCCGTGATAAAAGTTCAAATATTCCTCGATCTGTGAACGACGACGGCCTTTGGCCGGCTCATTGATCGGGAACTTGATGCGTCCGCCGCCGCCCTGCACCACCTTCGACATCAACGCCGAGTATTCGGTGCTAATGTCCTTGTCGTCGAAACTGATGAGCTGGGTGAAACCGAGGACGTACTCGTAGAAATGCACCCATTCGTTCATCTTGCCTTCCTCGACGTTGCCGACGATGTGGTCGATCGTCTTCAAGCCGACTGGGTGAAAGGTGCGCGGACTATAGCGGTCCGGATCGAGCGGTTTGTACCCCGGTGCGAACACGCCGCGGTAGCGATCGCGGTTGACGAAACTGTGCGTCGTGTCCCCGTAGGCGCGGATGACTGCATATTCATAAACGCCGTATTCATCTTCGAGCAAGGTCGGCGGCGTGACACCGAGGGCGCCGCGCTCGGTAGCGATACGATAAGCCGCAGACACATCGTCCACGGCCAAGGCGATGTCTTGCACGCCGTCGCCATGCTGAATGATGCGATAACTGTCGGGGTGTTCAGGCCCCAAGGGCGAGGCGAGGACGAAGGTGATATCGCCCTGGCGGAGGACGTAACCCGCTTCGTGCCGCATCTTAGTTTCTAGGCCGGCGTAGGCGATCACGTCAAAACCGAAGGCGTTGCGATAGAAATAAGCAGACTGGCGGGCGTTGCCGACAAAGAAGCGGACATGATCGATGCCGCGAAGGGGAATATCAGGGTGGTCCATGTGAGAAAACCTTCCCGGGGTCGGCCGCGCGTAAAACCGCCCTCTGACCCCGCCCCCGCCCGGCCCCCGCCGGCTTAGCCACGCGGGGTCCCAAAAAGCGCCACGGCGGTTCTCGATCGCCGCGCCAGGAAACGAACGAGCGCGCGGG